>Ga0206960_1214_pt1 | contig 12836 bp, 5 predicted proteins | sample Alteio_BWOrgHeat_29_FD_153255 | JGI IMG/M metagenome (GOLD analysis project Ga0206960, IMG submission 153255) | Enriched cells from forest soil in Barre Woods Harvard Forest LTER site, Petersham, Massachusetts, United States -... | ecosystem: Environmental > Terrestrial > Soil > Temperate forest > O... | reverse complement strand
AGCTGCAGGAGCGCTGCCTGGAGCAGCCGCTGTGCCGGGTGACTGAACCGGAAGCACAGGCAACACGAGATAGTCGAATGCCTTTCCTAAAATATCTCTTTGGATTGTTTCAACATTGCGAGCTTCGTTTTCTTTTACGCGAAGGTTCCAATCTTTGAGCACGGGGTAATCTTGCACAACAGCTGAAGGCACGGCAGGATACTCTGAAGGCACCGTCTGATAACGCGTGTTCTCAGCAAAGTTATCGTAGAGTGCTTTGATCGCCATGATCTTGAGCAACCGAGCTACGGTTTCATCGTTTGGCGTTCGGGCCATTTTTTGAGACACAAGTTCGCTGACCGCATAATCACTGAGCTTCAAAGAGAGCGTGTCGCTCTTCGAACTCATGAATGAAAATGCGCTGCTGAGAATGCCTTTTCTCGCTGAATCAGGGTCTACCGTGATCAAAGACAGATCTTGTGTCAGCGGGAGCTGATTGGACTTGTTCTCGCTCATGTAGAGCTGCTGAATCGTCTGAATATTAGTAAAGTTGTCGACGTACAAGAAACCCGAGAGCTCGGCCAAAGTACGTACAGGAATTTCGAGTGAAAAATCTTTTCTCCAGCCTTCATCGATATTCTGATCTAAAAACTCTCGAATCAGAGCAATGCGATAAAAAAGCGTAAAGTACTGCGCAATGACCTTGAGCTTATGGTCGAGAATTCTTTGCGTACTGTCGTAGACAGTAGCCGAAAACACTAAGTAGCTTTCGATCATTTTTTTCCAGCTGAGTAATTGCTGTTCGGCATCAGCAAGCTGCTTGAGCTGGTCCGCCGAACTCACTGGAGCATACGAAAGCGTGCCTTGATCTTGGTTCACTGCTTTAAGCTGATAAACTAAATCATCGATCGGACCCGAAGCTGCGTTCACTTGGTAATAAAGAGATACTGCTTCACTTTTAAGATCGACTTGATTGGGAGTAGCAGCTGACTGTTGGCCGTTCTGGCTCAGAAGCGCAGGAATAGGGTCGGGTTCGTTATCGTACTCAGGATCATAGTCGTAGTCTGAAGAATCTGAAGGCGCCATCGAGTCACTGTTAGAAACAGCCTCTTGATGAGTCGTACGCCCGAGAAATCCGCCCTTAAAACCCTCAGAGCACCCCGATAGCGCAAAGATGAGGTAAAGAGACAGAATCTTAGAGAAAATTTTGGACACATTCACACGCATAAGGCCTCTACTACTACAACCACTCTTACTCTCGGGAGCAGGCCTGCTCCCTGTGTCAATCTAGACAATACTATATTAAAACAGTATGGCAATCAAGCTCATTTTACGCAGCGCGTATATTTTAACATGTTGATATTACAGCCTTTAAATAAAAAGCCCCAGCTGTTTCCAGCCGGGGCTTTGTCTTAATCGTTATAATAGAGACTGGTATCGTACTGATTAGCCGCCAGCCAATTCAAGCGTCTCAACTGCTGGATGGGCTGCAAAACCTGCATCCAAAAAAGCCTGATGAACGCGATCAGCAATCATGCCGCATGCTCTTGGGTTTGTTGAACGCTGTTCAGAGAGCAATACGATTCTGGCTGCTGCTGCTGCATCAGAAACCTGTAGAGCTGTTTTTGCAGCGGCTTGCATTGCCAAGACCATATCTAAGCCATCTTTGCCCACACCTGCGCTGATAATCGTGACCAAAGCCTGGATTTCGTTAGGCCCGAGATCTTTATAGCAAGTACCGTTTTCATCTACGATCGACAAACCAATGCCAATCAACTCCGGACCTGCACGCGAAAAAACATCAGCTTGTGCATCATTAATAATGTTTTGTGTAACCCATGCCTGAACATTCGAAGTCACTTCTTTTGCTGCAGCGATTGCTTCAGCTGAGTAAGCGACGAGTTTCGTGCGAGCTTCTCCGATTCGTGCACTTTTGATAGCGCCGAGTCTAGTTGTGCTATTCGCCTGAGTCATCACACTGTTGATCGCAGAAGCGAAACCATCAGAACTTTTCTTATTAATCAAATACGCAGTCAACTTATCGACTCGCGCTGTCGCAGTAGTCATTTTCATCACTTGCGTTTGCTCGTCTTTAGTCAAAAGACCCACAGCGGTCTTCATGGCTGCGCCATTTCCTGCGTTAAATAAACTCAGAGCTGCTGCTCTGAACTGACCGTTATTCAGCAATGTCACTGCTTGATCTGCGGTTGATATAACCGCATCTTGAACACCGGCTTCTAATGCATAACCTTGTTTTACCTGAAAGCTTAGAACAGCTAGAACTGCCAAAACCCCACACACTTTAAGTTTCGATGACATATACAAGAGTCTCCTTTTCACACACAATTAAGACAGATCCACTTAGCGTTGACATACGATCCAATTAAAAATAACGCAACACATTTATCGCATTGCGAAATAGTTGACAAGATAAATTTTATGATTAGTTTTCCTTGTTCGTTAACACTATATCTATTTGAAATTATTAAGTTTTTCATTGAGACTTAACCTTCCCCGAAGTCTCGAAATCGACGTCTTGATCTTCATGGTTCAGAAAGTCCTGAGCCGCCTGTGGCAGGGTCAAAAGACTAGGCTCTTGCACCGCGTTGGACTCTACTTTCAAGCTAGGTTTCACTGGAAACTGAATCACTTTCAGTTGAGCAGAGGCTTCGGCTTCTTTCTGAGCTTTTGCTTTTTCTTCATCGTATTTTTGTTGCTCACGCATCGCCATCACAATCGCTGTTTCTTTGAACTCAGACGTATTCCAAGTGACGAGTGCTGCCCGAGATTGCCATTCCAAAAGAGAAATGTAAGTCGCTTTTCGAATGCGCTTGTAATCTAGCGACAGTGGGTCGACCGGTCCATGCGCTTCATCAGAATAAATCTGATTCGCTATTTTTGCCGTCGTATCAGGATCACCCATCGCAGGTTTTTCTTCACCGGACGCCACCGGAAGTGCTTGAAGCGCATCAAATTGACCCTTCACTTTTTCTTCAAATGCACGAGTCGGTCGAAGGTTGTCTGGAATATCCACGCCCGTCGTCCAAGATTGCAGACCTTGATCAACCAGCTTGAGGTTTGCGTATTCATGCTCAAGAAGAATTTTCGAAAGACCTGTGGCTTGTGACTTCAATTCAAAAATAAGCTGTAATTCATTCTGATACGCAAAAGGCACGAGTGCTGCGTAATTACTTTTCATCGAGCGGTAATATGACAAAGCTTCTTTTTTGACTGCAATCGTCGTTTCTAAAGATGCAAACATTTGCATACCAATAGGGCCACTCGTAGCTGCAAACATGTCTTGCCCAAAACGTTTCAAATTGTGAGACCACTCGCTTTGCCCTGCTTCAGCTGCCTTTTTTCGCTGGGCATCGAGCGTCTGTTGCGCAATTGCGATTTCTGCTTCGAGGTTATCAACTCGCATCTGCATTAAAGTGAGCGCTTCGATATAAGGATTGATCAGAAGTTCTCGTCGGCGCATTCTTGATTTCAGAACACCTTGCAATGCAACAGGATCATTCAAATTAGACCGAAGACGGTGCTCGTTGATCCAAGAACCTGCTTGATTCCACAGAACGCGGTATTCTTTCAGGCCCAAAGTGAGCTGATCTTTGATCGGCTGTGGAACTTCCATTGCAATCAAACCTGCTGCGAAACACACGCCAAGACCCAAAGCAAGGCCAGCGACCGTACCCACTCCAGGAAACACGACAGTACCTGCAGCCGCTAAGGCGACCGTCATAATCACGAAGTCACCCGTCGCAATGCGATTGCGCCAAGCATTGTAGAGCCAGTGATGTCTCAAGTCTTTATTCAAGAACAAAATGATTCCGATGTTCTTAATCAAGCGTGGAAAAATATAACGCGCGCGCCGAATCTCATCAGCGCCGTAAAAAAAACCCATCGCAGCGATGGTCATTCGCGGAATATTTTCTGCATAATCATAATTTTTCTTCTGCTCTTCAGGAGAGTAAGCGGGATCAATCAAGAACATATTGCGAGCCTGTTCGAAGAGTTCAGAGCAGAGTTCCCAGCCCAAATTGACAAAAAGAGAAACCGCGCCTGAAGATAAGAGCTTCACCAAAAGCGAGCGTGCCGCTGCATTCTCTGCCAACCTTGCAATATATTTTGCACCGATACCCATGAGAGTACCGCCGGCAAAACCGCTGTAAACCGAACCCGATGAAAAAACATGCTCAAGAACCATGACTGCGATCGTGGTCATTTTTTCTGGACCGATAGTCTCGCCTCGAAGACGAGCGTGCTCGACTTCAGATTGAATCGCTCCCACCGTTCCCAACATCACCAGAACAAGCGATGTTTGAGCGCCTTCGCCGACAAGCTTAAGGCCGCCGTGAGCCAGAGACTTCATAATATTCGATTCTGTTTCCCCAATATCCGTTTCTGATGGTCCATCGGCCTGATGGCCACCACCGGGTGTACTGAGATTTACCGTAATGGTTTGAGTACTGCCACTCGAGCTCGTCGAAGTACCACTTCCTGTACTCGTACCTGTTCCAGTACCGCCGTTACCAGATTGTATTGAAACTTGAGTATTGCCATTTCCGGAAGGTCCACCGACATTCACAATAACGGTATCGCCGCTACCCGAACTGCTCGTTTGAGTGTTTCCTTGTGGACGAACGGTAGCAGGCTGCTGCGCGAGGCGGATAGCGTTGACACTCGGTAAATTCAGTTCAATTCGAATAAATCTTCGAAACGCTTTTGCAACCCCGGCAGTGTTCAACACGGGCGCAGGTTTAGCTTTAGCTGCGAAACATACGCTCGAGCCGACCGAAACCGTGCTGAGGCTCAGTGTGAAGAGCATCAGAAGTTTTGGTCCTTTCTTCATTCGCATGCTCACTTCTTCATATCTCTGTCGAATATGACCCTGATCTCTTTGGCTACGCGCTTCACGAATGACAATTGGGTATCTTCAAGAGGAATCGGCTCATTGAGTTCTCCAGCAACAACCTCAGCAATGCGAGCATCAGCGGATCTCGTAAAGAGTTCATCTAGCGCTCTTTGAGGGAGCGCAAAACGCTTGTCTGCTTTCACAGCTACTTTGAGTTCTTGCGGTAAATCAAGTTCAACACGCATTCCTCTTTCGAGGGGATGATTTTTTGAATAACTTAAAATCGGATCAATGATCAAGGCGGTCACCCGGCGTTTTAAAAGTCGCGCACCTGACTCGGGGTTATAGCCTTCACGTGCAATGAATTCTTTCAATTCATCAGAAAGCACGATTTCTAATTTATAATTTTTTACTTCGGGTGAGTTTTTGAATTTCTCGACTTCAACCTCAACCAACTGTCTCAACACTTGAATCGACAAGAAGTTATAGACGACAGGCTCTTCACTGAAGCGTTCAATCACTTCTTTTCTGAAGAACTGCTTCGCCAAGGTAATTGCTTTGCCCTTGGCTCCGAGATGAATTTGCGTTAGCTGCGCTCTCACTTCAGGCAGCTGTTCCAGAAGATTATCACGCCATTGATTGAGTGTGCTCTCAACATCCGCTATTTTCTGGCGATGACTTTCGGCATCTGCTTCAGATGGCGTTTCAGCATTCAAGAGCGCGAGCGTCTTCATCTGATTGACATAGCCGCGCAAAGCGTCGAAAAAGATGCTGTCATCAGCGAGCATTTCAGGCAATTTTGGAACACCCACCGTTTCAGATGAAACCTCAAGTCGTTGGTGCATTTTCTGAATCGCTTCAACTCGTTTTTTCTGAAATTCGGCAACGAGTCGGGTGATTTCGTCAATGTTATCAATCTTCACTCCAACTTTTATCTTTGCTTCGTCATCTAAAAGCTCTAAAGCCAAGTCGCGAGCAGCACTGCCGATAAAAAGAAGTTCTTGGCCGACGTTTGAAGTCGCAAGAAAGTAAGCCTCTCTACAGCTCACAAGACGCCCATCAAGATCTGTAATTTCGCCTTTATCTAAAGCCTCAAGCAAAAAGTTAAAAACATCTGGGGGCATTTTCTCGATCTCATCGAGCAAGACCACTGATCTTGGGTTTTCTCGCAGATAAGACGTGAGCCATTGAATCAGTAAATTTTTGGCCGTTTGTGGATCCGTCAAGCTGCCACACGAAATGGGTTTGAACTTCTTTTGCGAACCGAACATCACATCAGCCATGGTCTCACCGAGGAACGTCTTACCCGCACCGGTCGGACCCAATACCAGCATCGCGCCTTTGGGCTTATTCGGGCTCAATCTGAACCCGCTTTCACCTCTGCGAATCATGGCAGCGGCCGTTGAAGTCGCTTCATCTTGACCTAAAACTGTTTTGCTAAATGTCTCTTCGAGATCCGCGAGCATTTTCTGATCAGAAGTCGTGAGCTTCTCGATTTTAAGGCCCTTCTTTTTCGAAATATAAAGCCTCACATGGTACTCACTGAGATAAAGATCTTTCAACTCGGTGATGCCCAGTTTGCTCAACTTTTCTTTGAACGTAAGATTCGTTTGTTTGAGCAGTTCAATGGTGTTTGGAATTTGAGCGATTTCTGCGGCATTGAGAACCGCTCCTTTTGACCCTTTACCCGTTTGTTGTGACAGCTCTAACATTCGAATCTGGTCATCATTTGCGTAGTACTGTTTCATCAATTTGCTGACTTCAATTGTTTTTTGAAGCTTTTGTTCGATCTCTTTTTCTTTTGCACGAAGGTCTACGATCTTCTCTTCGTTGTCTTTCCAATCCAAGTCATCTCGAGTGAGAAATTGTCGATCGGCTTCACGACTTTTGATTTCTCGTTGAATGCGTTCGAACTCATATTTCAAATCTAAGAGTTCGCCACTGCCCTGCTCACGATGACGAAGAAGCAGGTCATAAGCTGCATGATAGACATCGATTTCAGGCCCTGGAGCCTCACCCATGTCACGCATGTAAGTCGGAACCAGTTCTCGAATTGCACGCAGCGCGCCCGTGTAAACGCGAGGGCCGCCTGCCTTCATGTCTTTCTCGGCATTCGCAATCAGCGCATCCAAAACGAGGTCAGCCTGACCCGGCTCGACTTTGATTGCATTCAAAAAACTATCCATTTTTCGATCGTCTAAAAATTCTTTCTTTTGCTTGAAATCAGCCTTGAAAATGACTTTTGCGCCGGACTTGATACCGGCTTGAATGTATTTCACCGCTCCTTCGCTACCTTCAACTTTCCCGGATGTAATCGAACTGAGGTCGCCGAGATACAAAATGAGTGTTTCGCCTTTTGCAGCCGCATCTTTCGCATCAAGCATCAGGTTTTGAATTTTTACTTCAAAAACACCGCGCAGCTGGGATCCACCGGTTGCCAAAAGTAAATTGAGATCGACTTTTACGAGTCGACTGCCTACCAACCTGCTTGGACAGTCTGGACCAGCCAAATACTCAGATAAACCATCTTCGATCAAAGCTTCTGAGCCGACGCCGCTATCACCGTAAACAACTGTGCCTTTTTCTGAAGAGAGAATAGAAGTTGAAAGTTGTTGTAATTCTGCAATACGGCCGACGAATGGATGTGTTAACCCATTTTTAGCTTTTACTGTGAGATCATCACCGTTTTTCTCGACGATGTTTTCTCGTACGAAGGTCATTCCAGTCGCAGCCGCGAGGTCAGGGTTTTGCTTGCGTGCTTCGAGCTCGGGATCTGAATTGTCACGAGTCCATGGCCATTTCCACGTCCAACCTGAAAACCAACCCCCTTTACTCTGAGTGGTAGTCGCGGGTTGCGTGCCTTTATTTTCATCTCCTGGCGCTGCTAAAAGACTTTGAGCTGAAAGTGAAAGGCAAAGGATTGCAATGACCGAGAAAGTCTTAGGCGTCAGATTTATTTTTTTCATGGCCACACATCACACTCCATCTGCGTTCACATCAGCTAAGACGAACCACAAGCTCTTCGTTGAGAGCACACAGAATCCATTGAAACCTGAGAAGTTTTACTATAACTGATCGTAAAGATCAAGTATTTTTGACACACCCACCCATAGCCTTCTATCTGAGGTTGGCACTAGATGCAAATTTATGTTTTAACTACTTGATATTAAAAGACTAAATATTTGACAAAATAAGGCACGACAAACCCCCCGAAAGGTCATAAGCCTACCCCTTCATGAACGAGATTTTCACTGTCATTACAGCGCCCGGTCTCGAGCAGGCCACGATGGCTGAATTGACCTTGATGGGCATTCGCCAAGTCAAAGAACACCGAGGGGCGGTTTCGTTCGAAGGCGACAAGGAGGCCCTCTACAAAGCCCACCTCATGCTGCGAACCCCTACCCGCATCTTGCGACCCATGGAAGAATTCGCTGCTCACCACTCACGCATGCTCTATGACCAGGTCAGACGCATCAAGTGGGAAGCCTGGCTGAAGCCCACTCACACTCTTGCAGTGGATGTCACCTTCTACGGAGCGCAAGCCAGCGAAGGTCAAGCGGGTGAATTGCGAAATTCGCATTTCGCAGCTCTCAAAATTAAAGACGCGATCGTCGATCGCATGATGGAAGAAACAGGTCAGCGCCCGAACATCGACAAAGAACGCCCACATCTGAGGCTTCACGCTCTTTTTCATCGCGGTCGCTGTAAACTGAGCCTCGATGCCACAGGGCACTCGCTGCATGAGCGCGGGTATCGCGCAGCAGGTACTGAAGCGCCGCTGAAAGAAACATTGGCTGCAGCACTTGTGGATTTCACTGGATGGACCGCAAAAACACCCCTTTTAGACCCGATGTGTGGATCAGGCACTTTGCTCATCGAAGCCGCACGCAAAGCCCTCGGCATTGCACCGGGGCTTGATGCCAAGGGTTTTTCATTTCAAAATTGGCCTGATTACGACGCTAAACTTTGGAACAAACTCTGTAACGAGACCATTCAGACTCAAGAAAAAACAACAGCGGCAGTGGGCTCTCTGCTTAAAATTTTCGGATCAGACATCAGCGGCTCAGCCGTTCGACTCGCGCGCGAGCAATCTGAAAATGCTGATGTCGCAGATTTTATTCAATTGCAGTCTCATGATGTCTTGGAACTCGAAGCTCCGTGCAAAGAGCCCGGCATCATGCTCACGAATCCGCCTTTCGGCGAAAGAATTGGCGACAAAGAAAAACTGCCCGAGTTCTATCGTGCATTCAGTCATGTGCTCAAAACGAAGTTCCAAGGCTGGACCCTTTACCTCTTGAGCGGCGATCCGGAGCTCACGCGTCATTTAGGCTTCAAAGCGGCTAAAAAATGGGCCGTCAAAAATGGACCGATCGAATGCCGGCTTTTAAAGTATGAACTTTTTTAATCGTTTAATTTCAAATACTTAATCTGTTTACATCTTAATAATTTGATCAAAAAAGTATGATAAAATCATATTAAGGATAGGTCAGTTCTAAAGGGGGTTGCACCGATAAGAGCAAGGAGAGAGGTGCAGCTTGTTTGGGAGAGGGCTAAAGTTCATTATCGCCGGTGTTCTTTCGGCCAGCATTTGCTGGAGCACTGGATGTAAATTGCCTGACGGCACCAATGGCAAAGGTGGCGGTCCGGCACCTGCGTCTTCCGGATCCGGAAACAACAATACTCCAAGCTCTCCTTCCGCAAGCAGTACTAACTCGAGCATCACGGGAAGTGGACCCGTAGTCGCAAACGGAGTTTCGTCATCGACCATCACCATCACGCTGAAAGATGGCAGCAACAACGCGGTTGTCGGCACAACACCCACCTTTTTGGCCACGAACTCTGGCAACGGCAATACGTACAGCGTCTGCTCAGCAACCGACTCGTCTGGAGTTTCAAATTGCACTCTTCGATCAACCACCGCAGAAGTTAAAACTTTAAGCCTCGTCAGCCCTATCTCAAAAACGGGCGGCACTGTTACCTTCACGAACGGGCCCGCGACACAAATTGTCTACACCACTCAGCCTCCCAACAGTATGTCGAATACGGCGTTCAGCCCGCAACCCGTACTGGTGATCAAAGACACTAACGGTAACACCGTTAGCACTGGCACTGATGCGACGGCGGCCGTCTCAATGACTTTGCAAAGTGGAACAGGAACACTCTCAGGCACCACGTCAGTCTCAGCAGTGAACGGCATCGCCGATTTTTCAGGAATGGGTTTGAGCATTGATCTCTCGGGCAGCAAAACTTTACGTGCGACGAAAGCCGACACGAGCGGATCAGGCGGTACGACCTCAAAAACTGTCGACAGCTCGAGTTTTACGATCAGTTCAAGCACAGTATCAGCTGCGAATTCGACGATCACAGGAACAGGCCCGGTTGTTGCCGACGGTGTCACCTCATCAACTATCACCATCACGTTGAAAGACGCGGGCGGAAACGTCGTTCCCGGAATCACGCCGACATTTAGTGCAACCGATACAGGATCCACTAACGTTTACACCTCTTGCCCTGCCAGCAACGTTTCAGGAGTTTCAACTTGCACACTGAAATCCACGAAAGCAGAAGTCAAAGCACTTTCGATTACTTCACCCGTCACAAAGGTGGGCGGAAATGTCACATTCACGAACGGTGCGGCAACACAGATTTTATTCACGACCGAACCTCCCGACAGTGTGGCCATTAATAACTTCAGCCCTCAGCCGGTTGTGAAAATCTTAGATGTGCATAACAATATCGTCACCACTGGTGCAGATGCCACAGCAACGGTCACTCTGAACCTTCAAACAGGAACCGGCACACTTGGCGGAACCCTTTCAATGGCTGCTGTTGCCGGAACTGCCGATTTTACTGGCAAGGGTCTCAACATTGATCTTGCAGGCAGTAAGACTTTACGCGCCACAAAAGCTGACACGAGTGGTGGTGGAGGCACAACCTCCGTCACTGTCGATAGTTCAAGTTTTACAATCAGTGCAGCTTCTGCTGTAGCGGCAAACTCTACAATCACAGGCACAGGTCCAGTCACTGCGAACGGTGTTTCAACTTCGTCGGTCACGATCAACCTGAAAGATATTGCGAATAATCCAGTGGTGGGCGTAACCCCGACTTTTAGCGCTACTGATACAGGCTCGGGAAACACGTACACTGCTTGCTCTGCTACCGATGCTTCAGGAAATTCAACCTGTACTTTGAAGTCGACGGTTGCTGAGACAAAAACTCTCAGCATTGTGACACCGGTCAATAAAGCCGGCGGCACGGTGGTGTTTCAGCATGGTGCTGCTTCTCAAATTGTTTTCACCACTCTCCCCCCAAGCAGTTTGGCTTCTGCGGCTTTGAGCCCTCAGCCTGTCATCACAATCAAAGATGCTCAAGGCAATGTGGTCAATACAGGAGCAGATGCAACCGCAACAATTACTTTGAATTTACAAACGGGCACTGGAACTTTAAGCGGAACGACTGCAATCTCTGCAGTCGCTGGCGTTGCTGATTTCACGGGTCAAGGCTTAAGCATCGACCTCACTGGCAGCAAAACATTGCGTGCAACAAAAGCTGACACGAGCGGCTCTGGGGGCACAACTTCAGTGACCGTCAACAGTGCAAGCTTTACGATTAGTGCAAATACAGTTTCAAATACAAACTCAACAATTACCGGTACAGGACCTGTCGTGGCAAACGGAATCGCAACCTCAACCGTTACGATTACGCTGAAAGACGCCGGCAATAACGCAGTTTCGGGCATTACGCCTGGCTTCAGCGCAACCAATACAGGTTCTGGTAATGCATACGGCGCTTGCCCTGCAACCAACGCTTCAGGTGTCTCGACTTGTACGTTCGCTTCAACCCATGCCGAAGTGAAAACGCTTTCGATTACTTCACCCGTTAATACAGTCGGTGGAACCGTGACCTTCACAAGTGGACCCGCTTCTCAGATTTCATTTACAACTCAACCGTCAAACAGCAATGCAAATACAGCCTTTGCAACACAGCCTGTTATTAAAATACTCGATACAGATGGCAATCTTGTCACGAGCGGTGCAGATGCAACGACAACGATTACTCTCAACCTGCAAACAGGAATTGGCACTCTGAGCGGTACACTCTCAATGTCAGCAGTGGGCGGCATCGCTGACTTTGCGGGCCTAGGACTAAACATCGACATCGTCGGTAATAAAACCCTGCGCGCAACGAAAGCTGACACGAGTGGTGGTGGTGGAACAGGTGCTATGACGGCCGATAGTGCCAGTTTCACAATCAGCCCAGCCGCACCCTCTGCTCTTAATTCAACGATCACTGGAACGGGCCCAGTTACTGCAAATGGAACATCGACCTCCACTGTAACCATCACATTGAAAGACGGTTCAAATAATGCTGTTCCAGCGGTAACTCCAACTTTCAGTGCAACAGATACGGGTTCAACCAATGGCTACGGGGCTTGCTCTGTTAGCGACGCTTCAGGCATTTCAACCTGCACACTCTCTTCAACGGTAGCAGAAGTAAAAACACTTTCGATCGCAACCCCTGTGAGTAAAGCAGGTGGAACAGTCACTTTTCAACCAGGAGCTGCTTCACAACTCGTCTTCACCACTCAGCCCCCTAGCAGTGTTTCAAGTACGGCTTTTAGCCCACAACCTATTATTAAAGTCGAAGACGCTCATGGAAACCTCGTTGTATCTGGCGCTGATGCGACGGCCACAATCACAGTCAATCTACAGACCGGAACAGGTACCTTAAGCGGAACGCTATCGATGTCAGCGGTCGGCGGTATCGCTGATTTTACAGGCAAGGGTTTAAGTATAGACCTCGTTGGAAGCAATAAAGTCTTACGTGCAACAAAGGCCGATACAACAGGCGGAGGCGGGACGACCTCGGTCACTGTTGATAGCTCGAGTTTTACAATCAGCTCCGGAACAACCAACGCAGCCAACTCGACCATCACCGGCACAGGCCCTGTCACTGCAAACGGTGTTGCGACTTCAACAGTCACGATTACTTTGAAAGACGC
>Ga0206960_1212_pt1 | contig 12859 bp, 13 predicted proteins | sample Alteio_BWOrgHeat_29_FD_153255 | JGI IMG/M metagenome (GOLD analysis project Ga0206960, IMG submission 153255) | Enriched cells from forest soil in Barre Woods Harvard Forest LTER site, Petersham, Massachusetts, United States -... | ecosystem: Environmental > Terrestrial > Soil > Temperate forest >... | reverse complement strand
TTTGTTATTGAGCAGGCATCACAATTAAAACTTATCGGTCGAGCTGGCATTGGGGTGGATAACATTGATGTTGCGGCGGCTACTCAGGCCGGTATAATGGTCATGAATACTCCTGAAGGCAATGCAGTCACTGCGGCAGAACATGCGCTTTTCTTAATGTTTGCTCTCGCCCGCCATATCCCCCAAGCGCATGCAAGTCTTTCCCAAGGTAAATGGGAAAAAAATAGATTTCTTGGCGCGGAAATAAGCGGGAAAACTTTGGGAGTCATTGGTCTTGGTAATATCGGTCGCATTGTCGCGCAAAAGGCCCAAGCTTTTGGTATGAAAGTAATAGCGTGTGACCCAGCCTACTCAAAACACCAAATAGAAAACTCAAATGTCACCATTGTAAAATTTGAACAATTACTCAAAGAATCGGATTTTATCAGCATACATGTGCCCTTAAATAAGCATACACACAATTTAATAAATGAAGCTACTTTTGCTATGATGAAAAAAGGTGCTCGACTTATTAATGCTGCTCGTGGGGGTATTGTGTGTGAGCAAGCGCTCCTAGCAGCTTTGGATAGTGGTCATATCGCAGGAGCGGCGCTGGACGTATTTAAAGAAGAACCTCCCGCAATCAATCATCCTCTCCTCAATCACCCCAAAGTAATAGTTACTCCACATGTTGGGGCATCAACGATCGAAGCTCAGGAACGTGTGGCCCTACAATTAGCTGAGCAAACAAGGGATTTTCTTTTAAACGGTACTCTAAGAAACGTTGTAAATGCTCAATAAATTTTGGCACTGGAGTATTTTGAGACCCTGGATATTGACAAATAAGAGAGACAGCATCTTAGCTTGTAGTCATGAATTTGATTAAGCCAAAATCTTTTAGTCAGTATATAACTATTTTTTTCTTCATGGAAACTGCTGTTTTAAATACTAGCATTCATGCTCAAAACGCTGTCCCTTCAAAATCCAGTACACACACTCAAGATAGCTCTCTTCCTGCCGGTTTTGTTTATTTAAGCGACGTTGACTCAAGCATAGTCCAAGAAATTAGATATGCCGGTTTTCATAATTTCATTGGCGCTCCAGTGAAGGGTTATCTAAGTGCAAGATGCATACTCACCAAAAAGGCAGCAATAAGTCTTAAAGCAGTGCAAGATGAGCTTAAAAAGTCCGCCATGAGCCTTAAAGTATATGATTGCTACCGTCCTCAACAAGCAGTTAATCATCTTCTTTCCTGGGTAAAAACTCCTCATGAAAATAAAATGAAAGCAGAATTTTACCCAAGAACAGACAAAAATACGCTATTGCAAGAAGGATACATTGCCTCGAAATCAGCACATAGTCGAGGAAGCACAGTTGATCTCACTATTGTAAGGGTGCCAATTATTGCTCAGTACCCTTATACAAACGACGAAGTCCTGCGTGCTTGCACCTTGCCCGCAGAAGAACGTTTCAAAGACAATAGTCTTGATTTTGGCACAGGCTTTGATTGTTTCGACGTTCTATCTCATACTGAACACCACTCAATGAGTGCTACTCAAAAAGCTAGTCGTCACTTACTAAAAACAATGATGGCGAAATATCATTTTAAAAACTATGCAAGAGAGTGGTGGCACTATACCTTAGTCAATGAACCGTATCCGACCAAATATTTCGATTTTGAAATTCAATGATTTTGTTGTGGCAGCAGACTGAGAAACAAACACTTTTTATTTATCGTCCAGTAAAGATAACTTTTGCAATATAAAATCAACTCTTTTCGCCACTGCTTCCTGCAATGGACTCTTGGTCGGAAATTCTTTTTCGGCATGATAATTTGGCACAAAAATCAAGTGTTTTTGAGCGTTTTTACCGATTTGATTATAGTAATTAAGATAACATTGACTCACCTGAGCATGATGCTCTAGCGACTCGGTAAAAGATTGTCTTCTAATATTATTTTGCACATAGCATTCTGAAGGCAATGGCTCAATAATAAATACTCCATCATAGCGAGCACTCTCGACAATTTTCTTGTCTTCTGGACTAAAAGTTAAATTAAGATTGTGAGCAAATCCAAGAATATCTATCATTCCTCGATCATAAAATATCACCTCTCCATTGCCCACATCACTTTCAAGACTTTGCTGCAGAATTATCAATTCATGGAGCAATTTTGGTAAGTCTTCAAAGAGTTTATCAAGACCCACTGTCTTTTCAGCCCTCTCAAAAAGCTCGGTAAATATTTCAAGTTTGACGGTGAACCCTCTTTTTTTTAGTTCCTCTATGATTGATGTTTTTCCAACTCCCGGACCACCAGTCAAAACTATTTTAAGACCCCTAAAAGGGATGTTTTTATGTTGCATTTTATTTGAATTACCTCAATTAATAAAAATACTTATCGCTAATTTATTTATTTTTAGTTAGTTATCAAGTGGGAATAAAAACATCGCTTTATTAAATCAATAAAATTGCATATTATTTATCGGCAGAACCACGCTATTTGCTGAAAGTGAATGTCTTATGAGAAAACATTCACCGCAACACCAAAATGCTCTAATTGTCAAGCAAGTAATTAATGGAATGACCATCTTGACTACGCACATGCAATAAAACACGACCAGGTCCCTGAATTTCGGGAATTCTAATTTGATATTCAAAAGGCATTGGTTTTCGCATGCAAGTAGCCTTTACTTGATGCATGACTGGTAATATTGAATAGGTATTTTCTCCGTTAGAAATCATTTGTATACTTGCCAACGCCAAGCAGTCGCTTGGATTAGTACCTTTGAGTGAAACAACTCGTGGAAATGAGGTTCTGGATACTGACTCGACACGAGCATATACAAAATTATCAATATCAGCACTACTTGGCTGAACAACACTTAATAATGCTGTCATTTGACGTTCACTGTCGTTTACAACAACTTTATAATTTTTTGCTTCTAGGCGGCCAATTGGAGCAACTGCAAGAAAAGGCACTGCCATTTGCAAACAGGAAGCAGCCTCAGTGTTTTTTGTCGCAGTTACACTCACTTTAATTTGCCCACCTTCAAGTTTTGCTTCGGCTTGTGGTCGAGAAAAGCAAGAATTTGGCAACCAACCTGATACAATTATTTCAGCCACATCATTGGCATCAAAGCCCTTTGGTGCATATACCCCGTCAGCATTCAGGTTTGTCTCCGCAAAACTAGCAGCATAGGATATGCCCGTCATTTGTATCAAAATAATAACACCAACCAGTGTATTACGCATTTAGCACCCCTCTAAATCGTGTGCTATTAGTGGAGCGTGAATACAACGTTGTTCAAGAGATCCGACGGCCGTGAACTATTAATTAGGGAAAGTCCATTCGCACTAATTAATAATACTATAACTATTTTTTAATTTTCAAAAAATTATTAATTAATTTAATTCCATGGTGACTTAAAAAACTTTCTGGATGAAATTGTACCCCAAATGCTCTGTTATTTTCATGAGCAATGGCCATCACAGAATTATCTTCGAGCCAACCTATTATTTTAAGCGGAAAAATAAGGTCACTCAATACCAAGGAATGATAGCGCGCAAATTTACTCGGATTTGGAATGTCGACGAATAGTTCGTGGTCATTATGAAAGATTTCGTGTGCATGGCCGTGAATTGGCGTGTTTCGCTGTAAAGACGCCCCGCAAATGACGCCGAGCGCCTGATGACCCAAACAAATACCAAGTAATGGCATGTTTTGTTCCAAGCACCATTCTACCAACTCTAATATATTTGGATTTGATCGAGGATCTCCCGGCCCTGGACCAATTATCACATGCGTAATCGATCGACTCTTTGGAACAACTTTTTCGACGCTGCTCTGAACCTCAACCAAACATCCTGCTAGCTTAAGGCATTCTACAATATTATAGCTAAAGGAATCCTTGTTCTCGATAAATAAAACATGGGGATTGAGGCCAGAAAAAGCGGTTTTAATAACTTGATTTTTGACGAGACTTTTTCTAGTAGTTAACCGAGTTATTTTCTGTAAGGACAACTTTTCTGGTGCCGCTAAAATTTTTTCTGACTGCGACAATAAAACCCGGAAACTCTTCGCTTTTTGTTTTGTTTCTTGAAGCTCACGTTGAGGATCACTGTCTATAACAATTCCTGCACCAGCGGAAAAGTAGCCACGTTTTTCTGCAAAAAAACAGCTTCGAATAAGAATATTAAAATCAGTACCATATCCCTGTGAAACATAGCCCATTGTACCGGTATATGCCCCTCGTGGAACCGCCTCAACCTCAGCTATTACTTCCATCACCGTCTTTTTTGGCGCACCCGTAATGGTGCCACCAGGAAAAATCGACCGAAAGATTTGCCCCAAAGAAGCTGTTGTTCGCGCGGAAAGCTCAGATACTAAATGCATAACGTGGCTATAACGCTCGACGGTCAAGTATTCTTGCAAGACTACGGAAGACTCACTTATTTGAGCTAAATCATTGCGTAACAGGTCAACTAACATCGCATGTTCAGCTAATTCTTTAGGATCATGCAAAAGTTCATTTTCAAACAGAACATCAGAGTCTGTATCATTTCCACGGCTTCGAGTACCGGCTATTGGACGAGCCGAGACAACACCATCAACGATATTAAACAGACGCTCAGGGCTTCCGGAAAGCACCGCCCACTTATCACCCTCGATGAGCCCCATAAATGGACTAGGATTGATAAGCGACATGGCATTTAATAGCGAAATTGGCGAAAATTGAGTTGCATCAAATTCATAGCGACGAGACAGATTAACCTGATATACGTGACCGGCCCTAATATAATTTTGAATTTTTTTTACACCGGTCAAAAATTCGGCATCCGATGTGGAGCTAAATACCTTTGCAAAGGGAATAGACAAAGATATTTTCTTTTTCTCAAACTCAAAGCGCTCAGGCTGCTCAATGAGTTGTCCATCACGCCAAACGAATCCTTGTTCATATAGATAAAATGTCGCTTCGGGTAAATTCTCAACCGGCAAGTGAGTTACTAAACCAAAATGACGAGAAAACTCATAGGTGCAGAAACCAACGAAAGCGGGGAAAAAACCTCCTCTTTTATGAGTCCGAAAATTGAGATGATGCAAAAGTTCACAAGCGCTTCCGCTGAGCTTTCCGTCTATGTATAACTTTCCTTCTCTAACACTGATCTCTTGAGAGGGTGCTATTCCTAAAACACTCAGTCCGGAATTCAAAGAAATTTCTCGTGGAGTTAACAGCAGCGCAGGTCTAAGACCTCGGCTTAAAGCTTCTACATATAAATCAATTGGGTTCATTATGGTGCCATTATTTGAAATTTTATATAATAATATTAAAAAACAATTAGTTAGCGCAGTGATGCAATAAAAACTCTTGCTGCAACTGTTCTTTTGCATCGGCCATAAATTCTTCTCTACTTTTTTTTCCTTTCAAAACTTCATCTAAAGATACTAAGCTTAGGTCATTTTGACGAGAATATTGCCGCATTGCGGCCATATGCTTCTGAGAGTGCTTCCATAATTGTTCTTCTCGGGGAAAAAAACCCAATAATCGCTCTAAATCCCAACGAGCATTAATGAGAACACGATGACGCGCGATATCATCTTGTCCATTTCGCTCTCCAAAGCCGGCTCGACCTTCGTCGAAAGCTAAGTCGCCTTGCTCAGAAAGACCACTCGCACGCTCTTTGTAACGATAGGCAACACTAATTTTTGGCACCCAGCCTGAGCGCGCATAACGATCGGGCATATTTTGTAGCTGAAAAACGGGCGATTGACTACACGAATCAGCACTCAACGGATAGCGACAATAAATAAGAAGCAATGTAGCGATAAAAATTATTTTCTTCATGAATTTGGATGTAGCCCGATTAAATGACTAAGGTAATACTCTCTTTTGCTGATGGCTAAGCACTGCATTGACCAACAAATTCAATAGCCCTATCGAAGGAAATAGAAAAAGGAGAGCTTATGAGGCCTATAGATTTGAGCGGCAAATATGCGCTGGTTGCCGGTGTCGCAGACAATGTCGGGTTTGGTTGGCATATCGCAAAAACTCTCCAAGATGCTGGCGCCAAAGTAATTCTCAGCTGTCATCCACGGGTCCAAAATATTGTAAATAATTTTCTAAAAGGCGAAAAATATCGGGAAAGTCGAAAGCTACCATTCTCAGACGCTGATTTTTGCCCTATTCAGGTCATCCCTTGTGACGTTGCCTATTCGACGATGGGCGAGGCACCCGAAGATATTAAAAATCAAAAGGGTTACGAAGGCATCGATTTTTCTGTTGAAGGCTTAATGGCTTCTTTAGAAAAATGCGTTCCTCAGCTCGATATCCTGGTCCATTCAATTGCTTTTTCGCCTGAAATTAGTAAGTCGCATCTAGAAGTAAGTCGAAGCGCTTATTTAACTGCGATGAGTGTGAGCAGTTATTCTTTGGTAGCCCTAGCTCGTGCAGCTCAGCCGCTCATGCAAAATACTCAGGCATCAATAATCGGACTCTCATACCTAGCCAGTCAACGCGCAGTCCCTTTTTACGGCGGAGGAATGGCTTCAGCCAAGGCCGCATTAGAATGTGATGCGCGCATGCTTTCTTGGTTCTTGGGTGAAAAAGGTCATAGAATAAATATTATTAGTGCCGGGCCCTATGCGTCGCGAGCAGCAAAATCAATTGGGGACATTCATCATATGATCGATAATACTGCCCAGCATTCTCCGCTCAGAAGAGCAATCGATCCTCAAGAAGTAGCAGATGCTGCATTATTTTTGTCGTCTCAAATGGCCAGCGGTATTACAGGGTCTATTATGTATGTCGATGCCGGCTTTCATGCCATGTGAGGCAGTGGAGGGCCTAGCGTTCTCCAAAGAGCTTTGTGCCTAGTCTTATCCAGGTGGCTCCATAAGCAATGGCCTCGCTAAAATCAGCGCTCATACCCATGGAAAGGTCGGGTAATTTAAGGCCGGTCTGGGTCTCTAATTCATCGCGTTTTTTCCTCATGAGATCAAAGTAAAAACGGGGCGGTAAATCAGAATTTAGTGGCAAAATAGCCATCAAGCCCCGTATTTGTAGTTTGTCTAGACACGCAAAATCCAATAGAGCAGCGCAAATATCGTCGATGCCAAAACCATTGCGGCTTTGAGCGCTATCTAAATTTACTTGCAGTAATACAGGCAGCACCTGCTGAGCATGAATGTTAAGCGCTTCTGCTTGGCGAATGCTTCCTACGCTGTGAACCATAAAACAACTGGCTATTTTTGCTGCTTTATTGCTTTGAATACGGCCAATAAAATGCCAACGAATATCAGGACAACTCTGAGACAATGAAGCTTTTTTCTCAACTAATTCTTGCAGGTAATTTTCTCCAAAATCACGTTGGCCGAACTTGTATAGTAATTTTATTTTTTCTAGGGACTGCTTTTTGGATACTGCAAGTAGTCTTACCTCTGAAGGCTGGCGCTGCGCGCGCTTACAAGCTTCGGCAATCTCTCCTTGAACTTCATGCCAACTTTTTTTAAAAAATAATTCACTCTGGTCCATGCAAATCCAATCCGTTAATGAGCACCAAAAGCTCAGCGAGCGGTAGTCCTACGATATTAGTGATGCTCCCCTCAATGCGATCAATAAGTGAACAACCACTATTTTGAATCGCATAACTACCTGATTTATCATAAGGTTTTTCGTTTTCTAAATACAGGGCAATGTCCTCAGAAGTGTAAGGACGAAACTTTACTCGCGTGCACACAGATTGGGTGTGTACGTTTCCTTTAAAAGCGACACTAAAGCCTGTCCAAACCTCATGCCATTTACCAGCAAGGCGTTTAAGCATGGCAGTAGCATCAGCATAATCAGTGGGCTTACCTAGAATTATATCATCAATTAAAACGATGGTGTCAGCAGCAATAACCGGAAGTTCCCGAAAGCCAATGTTAAGCGCCTTTTCGCGCGATAAACGCTCAGCCGCAATACGCGCTGATTCATGCGGCTCAATTATTTCTTCCATATCTGGACTAAGCTGCTGAACCTCAAAGCCCGCAGCTTGCAGCAACATTAATCTTCGTGGTGAAGATGACGCTAAAATTAACTTTTTTGACATGCCTGGCCCTTCTTTTGAGCTTAATGTGTTAAAATTCCATCCTTAGCACAGTGAGCAAAAAAAACAGTCCTTATAGCTAAAAAAGCTAAACAGAGCTGAAATCCGATTTAATTAGCCATAGATCTAAAGCAGGATAAGCGCGCTAAATTATACACATTTTAGAAAAATCAATCTCACACAATTGACTTTTTAGCACTAAATATGGTTTGATGGAGTTGTATTACTATATACATCCAAAAAGGGGGACCGTATGATCCAACACATATTCAGTAAAAAACTGGTTTTACATGCTTTTTCCGCACTATTAGTACTGGCAACCACGAATTTGTATGCGCAGTCTGATGATCCCACTGTTGTCACTAACGTTGCAAGTTTTCAGGTCCCAACTACAAAACTTACTTCGGATCAGATAACGACAATAACGCAAAATATCATGCATGCTGCTGGTTCTGACGATGAAAAAGCGGCAGCAATTGCTAAACTTGTTCAAGCATATCCAGACTCTGCTGCTACAATTGTTACGCTCGCAGTCCAAATCTCCCCTATTGCTGCTGGTGCAATTGTTACTGCCACTATTAACACTATAATTACCAATTCCCCAGCTGGTACCTCTCAAGCAGATATAGAAGCAAAGATTGATACCGTCACCGATGCAGCAATAAAGGGTGCACCAGACCAAGAAGCTAATATTGTCACTGCCGCTATTCAAACAAGCTCGAATAACACAGCTACCGCTGATCAAATTAAAGCCGACATCAAAAGTGTTGAAAGCGCAGGTGGTTCTGGCGATGTCACTACCGCTGTTGCCAACGCTGTGGCAAGCGCCGTTAGTACGAGCATTCCGAATGCCTCGCCTCATCAATAAAAAAGCAATTCAGTAAAGCCCCAGAATCTTAAATCTTGGGGCTTATTTATTTTAATTAAAATATTTTTTATTTCTGGTGACAAAAATTTTCTGAATACGTGATGGACGCCACCAACCTTGTGTTAAAATCGCGGCGGTCGCCATTCCTCCAAAATGAGCGGCGCTTGAGTCGCCATTGAGTCCCAATGAAAACAAAAATTCTATTGCAACGGTAGCCCATACAACTTGCATGCCGGTCATAGGCAGCACTCCAAAAAGATGAAGGCTGTAATGAGGAAAGCTGAGGCCCCAAGCAATAATTGCTCCGATTGCGGCAGCAGAAAATCCGACAACAGCGGCATTTGATAAACCCAAAAGCCAACTCATACATACAAAAATACTGCCGCCCAATATTGTCAAAATCAAGAATAAAAACAAACGCCTTGATCCCCAACGATACTCAAGCTGTTGACCCACAAAATAGAAAGTCAGTCCATTAAAAAGCAAATGGAAGGGGCTTCTGAGGTCATGTATCAACCCATAGCTGAGCAAGCGCCATAATTGTGCTTTATGGAAAACCAAATCAGGCTCTAAAACAAGGCTTTGATAAAGCTCATAACCGAGTGATGTGCGCGCAAAGAGAACAAAAAAAACGTGAATGCCGACTAGCGCTGCTAAGGTGTACCGTACCACAGGTGAAATAGCATAAAAATAGGCACTCATTTTCTGATAGGACATTTTATTACCTCCCAGGCCAGCATGGCTTGACCGCTAGCAAAAGTCTACTATGATAGTACAGACTGAAAAAAAGTAACAGATAGGCTCTCAAAACAGGAATTATTCCCATGACATCGTTTCCCATGACACCGGCTGGGCATCAACGGCTCACAGCAGAATTAAAACATCTTAAATCTGTCGTACGACATACCGTTGCAAAAAAAATCGAAGTAGCGCGAGCTCATGGGGATCTTTCAGAAAATTCCGAATACGATGCGGCTAAAGAGGAGCAAGCATTTAACGAAGCTCGCATTAAAGACTTGGAGGGCAAATTGGCACGGGTACGAGTTATCACCCCTCAAGATGTTGCCCATGATAAAGTAGTATTTGGTGCCACTGTAACTATTTGCGATCTCGACAGCGAAGAAAAGCAAACCTTTACCATTGTCGGCGAGTATGAAGCCGACCTGAGTCAGAAAAAGATTAATATTTCTTCGCCAGTGGGTAAAGCCTTGATAGGCAAATCAATTGGAGATGAAGTAACCATTCTTACTCCCAAAGGCCCGCGAGAATGCGAAATTCTTGAGTTAAAATTCATTTAGCTTAACACCATCGGCTATGTGTCGCTGGTAAAGAACTCTTCAACGTGCGTTTTGTATGTGAGGAGTTTTTTATGACACAAGCACAAAAGCTCATCGGTTTTTGGACGGCTACTGCTCTGGTCGTTGGCAATACCATTGGTGCAGGAATTTTCTTCCTACCCGTATCGCTCGCTCCTTATGGAGCTATTAGCCTCGTAGGCTGGATAGCAACCTCAGCCGGCGCTCTTTTGGTTGCGACCATGTTTTCGCGCCTTGCCAGGCGCTCCCCAGACGCTGGCGGGCCCTATGCTTATACTCGTAATTTATTTGGTGATTTTCTGGCTTTTGAGGTCGCCTGGGCTTATTGGGCTTGCTGCTGGATGAGCAACGCCGCCATTGCTGTAGGGGCAACCAGCTATCTTTCTTTTTTATGGCCAGAGCTTCACACCAACCAAGTGCTTTCTGCGTGTGTGGCACTTTCTTTTGTTTGGCTTGCCACCTTGGTTAACATTCGCGGAGTTCGTCATACTGCCATTGCTCAGCTAATAATTACTGTCATCAAAGTAATTCCCCTAATTGCTATCGGCATCGGTGGCCTATTTTTATTAAACCCTGCTCATTTTGTACCACTCAACCAAAGTGGAACTTCAAATTTTTCTGCGATAAATGCAACTGCGCTCCTTACTCTCTGGGCTTTTTTAGGCATTGAATCTGCCACTATTCCGGCCCAACATGCCATTAATCCTAAGCGTACCATTCCTCTTGCGACCATGGCCGGCACTATATTTTGCGCACTTATCTATCTCATTTCCACAACTTCAATATTGGGCCTACTTTCACCAGCTGCACTTGCAGCATCCAGCGCACCTCTCGCTGACGGAGCAGCTTTACTTTTTGGTCCGTGGGGATCTACTTTAGTGGCCTTAGGTGCAGTTATTTCTGGCGCAGGTGCGCTGGTTGGTTGGATACTTCTTCAGGGCCAAATGCCTTATGCCGCGGCCATTGATGGTCTCTTTCCTAAAAAATTCGCCCAATTGTCAACTCACGGTGTTCCTTTGTTTGGTCTTATTTTTTCTAGCATGCTCATTACAGCAATGATGCTGATGAACTATTCTGGAAAGCTCACTGATCAATTTACCTATATCGTGACCTTGAGCACCTTTATTGTGCTTGTTTCATATACTGCTTCCGCTCTCGCCGACATCGTCGCACTTTTTCGGGAAAAATCATCATGGTGGAAAAAAACTACGGCCATGGCGGCAAGTAGTGGTGCCTTAGCATTTTCAATTTGGGCGATGTTTGGAGCTGGTGAACAGGCTATGAAGCTTGGTCTACTTTTCTTAGCTCTGGGCGTGCCCGTTTATTATTGGCAACGACGGAAAAAAAACTGTTTGCAACTTACTCTTTCTTAAAAAAATACTGAGCCCTGTTTACCCTTTGAAGCAATTCTCCTATGCGAGCTTGCATATACGGCCCCATTCAAAGGTTTATGTTCATGAAACTCAAAAGCTGGATACTCGCTGCCCGCTGTAAAACACTCAGCGCTTCCATCGCCCCTGTGGTAATGGGAGGAGCAATTGCTCTTGGTGATGACCTTTTCCATTTTTGGTCTTTTTTTGCGGCACTCATTTGTGCTTTACTTATTCAAATCGGCACTAATTTTGCCAATGACTACCACGACTTCATAAAAGGAGCAGATAATAATCGAGTGGGACCAATGAGAGCTACGGCCTCGGGGCTCATTAAAGCTGAACAGATGAAAATTGCCTATTTAATAGTATTTAGTTGCGCTGCTTTATTGGGTACTTATCTGGTATATCGGGGCGGCTTAATCATATTGGCAGTTGGAATTATTTCGATCATATGCGGGATTTTATATACTGCAGGACCTTTTCCCTTAGCTTATTTAGGTCTCGGCGACGTTTTTGTGCTGCTCTTTTTTGGTCCTGTTGCTGTCTTAGGAACCTATTACGTGCAAACGCTTAGCTTTAGTTCCACCGCTTTGATCGCTGGATTTGCACCCGGTCTTTTATCGACTGGCATGCTATGCATAAATAATTTACGGGATTTGCAAGAAGATCAGCGAGTCGGGAAAAAAACCCTTGCTGTGCGATGGGGCAGCCGGTTCGCCAAAGCCCAATATGTCAGTGCAATTGTTCTAGCGGCTGCTATTCCAGCTCTTGTTTATCAGCTTACCCATTCACACGGCCTCATCATGTGGTCATCGGGTATTCTTATTTTTGCGCTTCCCAGCTTTCATGTTGTATGTTGCAGTCAAGATCCTCGTCGATTAAATAAGGCACTGGCAAATACAGGCAAGCTGCTTATTTTATTTGGTACAACTTTTTCGCTTGGATTTTCGCTTTAATGTTTAGAAATATAAGATTATATAAATACTCTTTGCCTCTCACTGAGCCTTTATTTTTAAAGGGTGAAAAGATTCATAGACGGCAAGGTTTGCTAATCGAGATAGAAAATCATAAAAAAAATAAAGGAATCGGCGAGATTGCTCCACTATCCGGCGTTCATCGAGAAAGCTTAGAACAAGTCCAAGAAGAAATACTCGACTTTATAACCCAAAAAAAACCGAGCAGTGCCTTGTCATGCAGCAGCGCATTTGGTCTTTCCTCGGCAATAGCTCTCTTAAAAGCAA
>Ga0206960_1128_pt1 | contig 12867 bp, 8 predicted proteins | sample Alteio_BWOrgHeat_29_FD_153255 | JGI IMG/M metagenome (GOLD analysis project Ga0206960, IMG submission 153255) | Enriched cells from forest soil in Barre Woods Harvard Forest LTER site, Petersham, Massachusetts, United States -... | ecosystem: Environmental > Terrestrial > Soil > Temperate forest > O... | reverse complement strand
GCCAAAACGCTCGGGATCCAGAATCTGCAAGAACACGGAAGCTCCCCAACGCGATTCATCGTCTGCGCGACCATGACCGGCAAGAGCGTTCGTCACCGCCTCGACAAGAAGCGCCAGGGCAAAGCCTTTGTAGCCGAGATCCATGCCGCCCAAGGGCAGGATCGCTCCTCCTTCTTGTCCATCAAGAACACGCGGGTCGTCAGTCGCTTCTCCATTCCGATCGACAAGCCATAGTCCCGGCAACGGTTCACCGGCCGCGGCGAGTCGATTGCACAATCCGTTGGAAGTGGAAGAGGTGCTGATATCGATCAGAATCGGGTCGCCGTCTGTCGGAAGACCGGCGGCAAGCGGATTCGGGCTGAAGCGTGGTGCGACTCCGCCGTAAGGCGCGACCGTGCGCGACGCCGGGTCCGAACAACAAAGCAAAATGACCAGGCCGGCTTCGGTAACGGATTGGAGATAAGCCTGGAGACAGCCGATGTGGTGACTGCGGCGGATGGAGACCGTGACGACAGGATGATCTGTGATCCGTGTTCGGGCAACCGCAATAGCCCGGCGAATGAGCCACGGTCCCGGTAGAGACCGTCCATCCCAGGTCAGCGAAGAACCGTGATCAGCGACGACGCTGGGTTCACCGACTGTTTCCATCGTCTTCTCCTGAATGGCCTTCAGGTACGCGGGGAGCAACGCGAAGCCGTGGGTGGTATGCCCCAGGAGGTCGCCTTCCAGGAGCACCTCGGCCACGTCGCGCGCGCGATCTTCGGCAAGACCGCTCGCCATCAAAAGGGATTGGCCGAAGCCTTGCAGGGTTGCGGCGTCAAATTTGGGAGCGCCGGGGTCTGTGCGCAGCGACATGGGCTAGAGCGTGAACTTCAGCGCGGCATCGATCGTCTTGGCGAAATGAAACTTCATTTTTTTCCGGATTTCCGCCGGCACATCCGCCAAATCCTTGCGGTTCTGGTCGGGCAGGACCACGGTGGTCACGCCCGAGCGCGCCGCCGCCAACACTTTCTCCTTGATGCCGCCGACGGGCAGAATCTTCCCGCGAAGCGTGATCTCGCCGGTCATCGCCAGTGCGGGCTTGATGGGTTTGCGCACAAGCAATGACGTCAGGGCAACCGCCATCGTCACCCCGGCGGATGGTCCATCTTTCGGAATGGCGCCGGCGGGAACATGGACGTGGATGTCGGATTTCTCAAAGGTCTTGGGGTTGATGCCCAGGTGCGTGGCCCGGGACCGCACATAGCTGAGCGCCGCCTGCGCGCTCTCCCGCATTACGTCCCCCAACGATCCGGTCAAAATCAAATTGCCTCGGCCGGGCATCTGCGTGGCCTCGATGAACAAAATATCGCCGCCCGCCGCGGTCCACGCCAGCCCGATCGCCACGCCCGGATCGGTCACGCGTTCCGCCACGTCATGGAAGAATTCAGCGGAGCCCAGGAAGCTCTTCAGGTTGCGCGCGGTGACAACCACCGACTTGGCCTTGTGTTCCACGATGCGCCGCGCGGTGCGCCGGCAAATTGTCGCGATTTCCCGCTCCAGGTTGCGCACGCCGGCCTCCCGCGTATGATCGCGGATGATGGCCGCCAGCGCGTCCTTGCTCACGCTGAGTTGCGATTTCTTCAACCCATGCTCGGCCAGTTGTCGCGGCACCAGGTACTTCATCGCGATGTGGATCTTGTCCTGCTCCGTGTAACCCGGCAATTCGATGACTTCCATGCGGTCGCGAAGCGCCGGTGGAACCGGTTCCAGCAGGTTCGCTGTGGCGATGAACATCACCTGCGACAAATCGAATGGGATCTCGAGATAATGGTCCGAAAAACTGTTGTTTTGTTGCGGGTCGAGCACTTCCAACAGCGCGGCGCTCGGGTCGCCGCGAAAGTCCGCGCCCACCTTGTCGATTTCGTCCAGCATGAACACGGGATTGTTGCTCTCGGCCCGGCGCAATCCCTGGATTACCCGGCCCGGCAGCGCGCCGATGTAGGTGCGCCGATGACCCCGAATCTCCGCTTCGTCGCGGACGCCCCCCAGCGAAATGCGAATGAATTTCCGGCCCAGTGCGCGCGCGATGCTCTTGCCCAACGAGGTTTTGCCGACCCCCGGCGGCCCGACGAAGCAGAGGATCGGGCCTTTGCCGGCCGGCGCTTCGGTCGAGCCGTTGCTCTTGAGTTTCAGCACGCTGAGATATTCCAAAATGCGCTTCTTGACATGCTCGATGTCGTAGTGGTCCTCGTCGAGAATCCGCCGGGCCTGCGCGATGTCGAGTTTGTCGTCGGTTCCTTTCGACCAGGGCATGGCGATCAGCCAGTCCAGGTAGCTTCGCGACACGGCATACTCTGCCGCGGCGGGCGTGATCGTCGCCAGGCGATCCGCTTCCTTGATTGCCACCTTCTTCACCTCGGGCGGCATGTGCGCCTTGTCGATCTTGTCCCGCAATTCTCCGACCTCCGAGTTCTCGCCGCTTTCGCCGAGTTCTTTCTGGATCGCCTTGAGTTGCTCGCGGAGAAAATAGTCACGCTGGCTCTTGCTCAGCGCCGTATTGACCTTGCTCTGGATCTCGCTGCCGAGGTGGAGCACCTCCACCTCATGGTTGAGCAGGCTGGTGAGCACGGTGAGTCGTTTTTTGACGCTGACCGCTTCCAGCAGTTGCTGTTTTTCCAGCAGGGGAATGTTCAGGTTCGCGGCGATGACGTCCGCCAGTTTGCTCGGGTCCTCGATATTGACGACCGCAACCTTGAGTTCGTCAGGGAGCGACGGCGAAAGGTTGATGATCTCCTGGAACAGGTTGCCGGCGTTGCGCGCCAGCGCGGGCGTCTCGAGGGTGGGGTCGAGTTCATCATCGAGCGGCGCTATCTCGGCCTGCAGATAGGGCTTCTCGGATTCGACGTGGACAATCCGCATCCGCTTCAATCCCTGGATGAGCACGCGCACGCTGTCATCCGGGAATTTCAGCATCCGCATCACGCGGGCGACACAGCCGTACGGGCGCAACTGGTCGGGCCGCGGCTGTTCGAGATCAGGGTCGGTCTGCAAGGTCACGGCCAACAGGCGATTGCCAGCCACCACGTCGTCGATGAGCTGGATTGATTGCCGATTGGACACGAGCAGCGGGGCCACCATGTGCGGGAACACCACCACGTCGCTCAGCGGCAGGATGGGCAGGCGTGTGGGCAGATCATGCGCGGGCGTCTCGGTTTTGACGACGTCCGTGACCAGTTTGTTTTCCGTCGGGTCAGCCATTCTATATATAGGATGACGCCAGTGCCCTGTGTGTTCCGAACTCTCTGGCGTCGCCGCCGCGTTCCTAGCCCAACTGCTCGATGATGACCGTGACCGTCGAGTGTTCGGTCTGTTGAGACTTCGGCAATTCGATATGCAGGAAACCATTTTGGAACTGGGCCCGAACGCGGCTGCCGTCCACTGAACGGGGGATGATGATCCGCCGCTCGAACTGCCCATAATCGATTTCCATTTGGCGGAACGAGCAACGCTTCTCGCGGCACGGGTCTTTGCGATGTCCCCGCACCAGCAACAGGCGGTCGTTCAAGGTGATTTCGAGGTCCTCTTTCTCGATCCCCGCGATTTCCATCTTTACGACGAGGCCCTCGGGCGTCTCGTAAACATCGGTATTCGGGGTCCAGGCGCTATGCGATGCCAGGGCCGGGAGACCCAGATAGGCAAGGCTGTCATGTAAATGTTGATCGTACGTCTTCGCCATCACTTCATCCTACCGTGATAAGAATAAACGCCTTCGCCCCAAAACGCAAGTTGCCCGCAAACGTTTTCTGCCGACCCGAAACGCGGCTCGTTGTAGGCCGCGTCCCCGACGCGGCGGCCGCAATGCCCGTGCCCATCCTGTAGAACGCGCGTCCCGCCTGTTTTCCCTAAAACACCGAACTATAAACCGCCTAAAATCACCAGGTCATCATCGTAAACCATTGTAAATTCGCAAGTTAACTGGGGGGTTCGTTTCGTAATTTGTGTATTTTTCGGACCTAATCCTCCTTTCTGCGCTCTGACTTTCCGCTCTGCGCTCTCCGCTTTCTTTCCCAATGTCAAAGATCCGAGCGGACTATACCCATCTTCCCACCTCGCGTCCAGTAAAATTATCGGTTTACAATAATCGCGTAGCATTTCTCCTTCGGTGGGGCAGAGAATGGCAATGATGGGAGTGAAACAAGGAAATATGAGTTTAATTTGTACACATTGCAGGCCGGCTCGTTTGGCTTGCTTCGCAGGCGGTTCGGCAGGAGAATTCGGGCGAGCTATTAAAATGATTAGATGGCAATGAACCATAATATAAAAAGCAGGTTGTTCTCTGCAGCGTTATTAGTAGCCATCGTTTGCTTCTTTTTTCATTACTCCTACTTCAAGCAACAGCATTTGGGTAAAGAAGCTTTTTTAGAAAATCAGTCTAAGCAATACGACTACTCTGACTACGCCCACCAATATTCTTTCAGTGCAGATTGTTTTGCGATCACCGTTGTTATAGGCGGGCTATTTGCAGTCTATGAACTCCTTGCCTTTGGGTTTTGCAGGGCCTTGAACAGGATGTCGCCTGACGAATCAAGAATGAACCACAAAATAAGAAACAAGTTTTTCTCTGCAGCGTTGTTAATAGCTATCGTGAGCTTCTTTTATCATGACTCCACATCGAAGCGAACGCATTTGGGTAAAGAAGCCTTTTTAGAACGTCAGTCAAAGGAATACGATTCTTATTACGCCCACCCATATTCTTTCAGTAAAGGTCTTTACAAAGGTTTTTTTGTGACCACCGCTGTTATAGGCGGGCTGTTTGTAGCCTACGAGCTTCTTACCCTTGGGTTTTCCAAAGTGTCGAAGACGATGTCGCCTGATGAGTCGAAAAAGCAACTGCAACCTGCTGAGGACTCCGATGCGTAGTATTTCTGCCCTCGAATACTGATTTGTACGCATCGCAGAATCGTCAATTTTTACGGGCTTCTTCTTGAGTTGTTCACGTTTATGCGTGTACTGGTCACTCGAAATGTAGGTAAGCATTTGTCCACATTGCGTAAATGCCTGCGATTGCGGGATTTGATGTATAAAAATAAATCCAAACAAGGCGGTCGGCTCGTTCGGCTTGCTTCGCAGGCGGATCGGGAGCAGAATTTGCCTTAGAAGTCCCAACGCTGTTGCTAAACACATTGGTTGGCGATGAAGATTTACTGGGGATACAAGGACGTTCCTGAATTGGCTGGGTTATCACGGCGTGAGCGAGCCAAAATCATGCGAGCCTGCTTCTGGAAGTTTGGCTACCGCCATCGGCAGTGTTGGTGGGCGATGTTGGTCGCCGGGGTCATCGTTGCGTTGGGGTCGGTCGTCGGCGATACGTTGCGGTACCAATTCGGTCAACCAGACGTTGCTTTTTACGCCTGTGCTTCGGTTGGCATGATAATCGGCACAATGATTTATTTCAACGTTTTGATTCAACAGCTTCGTCCTCACTTTCGTGATTATATCGCAGGAAAGGAACGTGGAGTCTAACTCCTTCCTCCGACCACCTCAGACGAAAGGCTGCCAATGAGCCCGTACGTGTCGGTCTATTCTAATCATACGGATCAAGCAATCGCTTGGTTGTTTTCATCACTCTGCATTGGCATCGGAGCCCTCATGCTGCGGCGGAGGTTTCCCAACGTAGCACGGTCTGAGCTTTGGTTGTTATCCACGTTATGTGCATTTCGTGACTTGGCTTTGCTAATCTGTATCATCTTTGTCGTTGGTCTCCTCTTTCTGGTTTGGTTGCAGGTCTCCTCGACTTTCTGGACATTTTGGGAAGTCATGTATGCCTTATCCGTGATTTCGTTGTTCTGGGTTTTCCCTGCGGCTGTCGTTGGTTTCTCGTTTTGGGTTTGTCTTGGGAGGTTCAAGAAGCACTATAGCAAGCGTAGCATCATTTTGTATTGGCAGTGTTTGTTAGCGGTAGCAGTTGACGTATTGCTCTACTTTTTGATGGCGAGCGGGATCGGGCAATAATTGAACTATATTTCGATCTGGACTGACGGCGGGTTTGTCTCCGTCCTCGAATCCTGATTTGTACGCATAAGCTACCTCGCAGAATCCTCAATGTTTGTAGGCTTTTTCTGAGCTAATGGTGTTTATGCGGCAATCACCATCGAGTGAAATGTAGGTAAGCATTTGTACACATCGGGATAGCGGTTTTATTGGGCTTTTTGAAGATTCAGGGTTTGGCTCGTTTGGCTTGATTCGCAGGCGGATCGGCAGCAGAATTTGGCTACGGACTTAATCGATTATGCAAAACATGGATGACGAGAAACTTCCAGATCTGAGTGGCAAAGTAATCGCCCTCTACATCGCCAATGCTCCGCCCTTTGTGCAAAACGGAGTTGTGTTTGAGTATGCGTCTTTTGTCCGGCAGGGAGGGCGTTTGTTCGTCGTCGGACGATCACCTGAATATTCACCGCATGATGAACGATGGTGCGCCAAGATGCAGGGAGGTGTTCCTTGGGATGCAGTTATTCATTACATGCTCTTTGACTCTCACGACGACTATGTAAGGCGGTGCATGTCTTGGAGCCCTCCGTGGTGGAAGCGTATCTTTCGATGAGCAATTTCTGGCCAAAACACGATTTAAGCGGGTTCGGATCACTGGCAAAGTAAAATAACGAAAGTTGGCCGGTATGTGTTGCAAAGGTAGCCATAAGACATGCGGACACCACTAAACGAAGAATCTTTTTTGGAATTTCCGCTTCACGATGCGGATTATTTGGGCGTAACAATCATCGCCTCGCCAAATGATGGTAGGGTTGCACTTTATCTCAAGGTTGTGACCAATGAGCAGGAGGGTTTTGGGGGAGCGAGGAAATCGCAGCATGTTACGCTGGAGTTTGAAGATTGCCGAAGGGTCATACCGAATATTTTGGGGACGAATACTCGAAGAGAGGTCATATCAACTTGGGAAATCATAGCGGATTCGCCATTAATTAAAGATCTAAAGCGACATGGATTTGACAAAGCCATCAAAAACCAAAAGCATTTTCAACTTCAGTTCTCTGGGGGTTCCCGAATAGACGTTTTGGCTAAGGGCGTCATTTTGGTGGAGAGTGACGATCCTGCCATTAATCCCAACTAGTCTCCCGGCGGCAGGGTCATCCCGCCGCAAGTCGAGTCCTCGAATCCTGATTTGTACGCCTCGCAAAATCGTCAATGTCTGCGGGCTTTTTCTTGAGTTATTCACATTTAAGTGGGTTCGGATCACTGGACAAGTATTCGTAAGGGGCCTGTTCTTCCTGATAACGGGATCGCATGTCTCGTCGAATTCGTGGCTCAACAAGGTTTCGTGCTCTTCGCATCTTCTTCGTGCCCCTTCGTGTTCTTTTTTGCGGTTGCCACTCTCCTTGTGAACCCGTAGATTGACGCCACGATGAAAATTGCGCTGGCGCAAATAAATGCCACCGTGGGCGATTTACGCGGGAATTCGGAGAAAATTCTCGATTTCTACCGCCGCGGGGTCGCTGCGGGCGCCGACATGGTCATGACCCCTGAGTTGGCCATCACGGGCTATCCGCCGCGCGATTTGCTGGCGAAACACCGCTTCGTCCAGGATAACCTCGCCGCCCTCCACGACATCGCGGCGCAAATCGGTCCGACCGCGCTGCTGGTCGGGTACGTGGACTTCAATCCCAAGCGCCCCGGTCGCGACTACGTCAATGCGGTCGCCCTGGTCCAAAACGGAAAGATTATCTCGACCCGCCAAAAAATGCTCTTGCCGACATACGATGTCTTTGATGAAGACCGCTACTTCCAGCCGGCAGACTCCAACACCGTCTTCGATTTCGGCAACCTCAGGCTCGGGCTGACGATTTGCGAGGACATCTGGACGCAGGACTATTTGCCCGCGCCGCTGTATGCGCGCAGCCCCATTCACGATCTCATGCGGGACGGGACGCGCGCGCAACTGTTGCTGAACCTGTCCGCGTCGCCGTACCACCTCGGCAAAGAGCGGGTCCGCCACGACATGCTTCGCGCCGTCGCGCAACAATACAAAGTGCCGGTCGTCTACTGCAATTTGGTTGGCGGCAATGACGAACTGATTTTCGACGGCAACAGCCTCGCCTTCGACGCGGCCGGTAATCTCCTCGCCCAGGGCGCTCCCTTCGCTGAGGACCTGGTCATCGTTGATTTGGCTGGCCAGCCGCAGCCGTTCAAACCGTTGGAACCCGCCGCTGCGCTCCACGAGGCGCTGGTCCTCGGTCTCCGCGACTACACGCAGAAGTGCGGCTTCAAGTCCGTCGTCCTTGGCCTGAGCGGCGGCATCGACTCCGCCGCGACCGCCTGTCTCGCCGTCGCCGCGCTCGGACGCGAGAATGTCCTGGGCGTTTCCATGCCCTCGCAGTTTTCGTCGAAGGGCAGCATTGACGACGCGCGCGACCTGGCAAAGAACCTCGGAATTCGCTGGGAGACGATCCCGATTCAGGATGTCTTCGAGCAGTTCAAGAAGGCGCTGCAGCCTTTGTTCGCGGGACGACCCGAGGACACCACCGAAGAAAATATCCAGGCGCGCATCCGCGGCACTACATTGATGGCGCTCTCGAACAAATTCGGCCACATGCTGCTGACTACCGGCAACAAATCCGAAGTGGCCGTCGGGTATTGCACGTTGTATGGCGACATGAACGGCGGCCTCGGCGTCATCGCCGACGTCCCGAAAACGATGGTCTACGAACTCTCCCGCTACATCAATCGTCAGCGTCTGCTCATTCCCGAATCTTCGCTTACGAAAGCACCATCCGCCGAACTGCGCCCCAACCAAACCGACCAGGACTCGCTCCCGCCGTATGACGTGCTCGATGCGATCATCAAGCTCTACGTCGAGGAAGCGAAATCCGCCGCCGAGATCATCAAGGAAACCGGCTACGACGAAAAGCTCGTCCGCGCCATCGTCCGCAAGATCGACCTCAACGAGTACAAGCGCAAACAAGCCCCGCCCTGCCTCCGCGTCACCACCAAAGCCTTCGGCGTCGGCCGCCGCGTCCCCATCGCCCAGCGGTATGTGGAACGATAGGGCACCTGCTGAAGCCTGTTATTCTGAGCGAAGCGAAGAATCTGGCTCGCATTCGAGGCTAGACCCTTCGCTACGCTCAGGGTGACAATGCATTTCTGCGGCGTTCCGGCTGCGCATTACAAGACTGTTATCTCTACCGGGTAGTTAACGCTTGCCCTGCAAGGCAATGGGGGAGTTGTTTCGGCCCAGAAAATGCGGTAGTATGGCGTCCAGCGATGCGGTACTGGAGAAAAATAGCGATTCTTCTGCTTGTGGCCACAATTGGCGTTCTCATGACCCACGAGAATGGATGGTCGTTGCCGGCGCGTCCAGAGGGCGAGACTCGGACCAACGGTAGCAACTGGGTCGAGGTTGTCTCCAAGCCGTACACGCTCGACAAAATTTATATGTCGATGACCGGCCCGAGCGGGAACCATCCCGTAACCTGCCTGTTGCCCCACGCGAAACCGCAACTCGTCTGGCTCACCGGTTTGCGGACGGAAGTACTCGACGCCGACAACCGCGAGACGATCTCCCCCGAATTTTGCTGCCACGCGAACCTGACGTTCGACCCCAAGCGAATCACACCCGACAAGCATAACGCCGAGTTCGACAATTCCACGCACATGGATTGGCGCTTTTTCACGCTCGTCCCGGGACGGCTGCAGGAATCGCTCCCCCCCGGGCTACGGCATGCCCGTGCGGTCGGACACACCGCTGGATTTCTTCACGATGTCGCTCAATCTCAATGTCCCCGACCACGCCGTCAAAGTCCGTTTCAAAACGACCATCGACTTCGTCCGCGACGCCGACCTGACCATCCCCATGAAGCCGCTGTTTCGACGCGCGCTGTACGTGGTCCAGCCGCTGGCGGGTTCCGGGATGGAACACATGAAAATGTGCACTTCCATGACGCATCCGGGGGAGGGGTGCGTCGAGCCGATGGGGACCAACAATCTCAACGCGGTGGTGAGCACGAAGGACGGGGTTCAGGCGCAATTCGGCAGCGACGTGACCTATCACTGGATGGTGCCGCCCGGTCGCCACAGTTATCGCGTGAAAGTCGTCGCGAACCAATTCAACCTCGCAGCCTCCACGACATTGCACTACGCCACGGCGCATCTGCATCCGTACGGCGAATCGCTGGAATTATACGACCTGACGACCTCGCGAAGCGTCCTGAAGATTCAGGCGGAGGATTTCAAAGACAAAGTCGGCGTCATGCACATGGGAGAATTCCAATCCGCCAGCGGGATCGTCGTTGACCCGTCGCATCAATACGAATTGCGTGCGGAATACAACAACACGACTTCCAAGGACGTGGACGCAATGGCGATCCTCTACCTCTATCTTCTCGAGAAGGATTTCCACTATCCGCCGAAAAGCGGGCTGTTGGCCAAGCGCTGATCTCGTAGTATCTACTGCGTCCCGAGCTTGGCGAGCAGTCCCTTGTCGCGGGCGACTTCAAACATGTAGTTGAAGAACAAACCTGCGCCGATCAGGTACACCACGTTCAACCCGAACGCCCACGCCATGTCGTGCATGGAAAGCCCTTCGCCGCGCAATACCTGTCGCATCCCTTCAAAGACGTACGTTGCGGGAATGGCCCGCGAGATCGGCTGTATCCACGACGGTAGTATGTTGAGCGGATAAAACACCGCGCAGACGGGCTGGATGAGAAACGGAATACCCCACGCCAGCGCCTCGGCGGATTGACCCCAGCGCATGATGAGCGCCGTGGTGATCATCCCGACCGCCCAGCCCATCAGCAGCAGGCTGGCAAAAAGCGGAACAAGCGGAAGACCCATTTGAAACAGGTTCCAATGATAGAACCATAACGCCAGCCCGGCCAGGATCGCCACCGTCACCAGGATCTTTACGAAACCAACGATGTAGGTCGCGGCGATAAATTCGCTGACACGAATCGGCGAGACGAAAATATTGAGAAGATTGCGCGCCCAGATGTCTTCGAGAAACGAAATGGTCACGGCTTGCTGGGCACGGTACAGGATGTCCCAAAAGATCATCGACCCGAGCAGGAAGGTAACGGTGGCCGGCACCGGGTGCGCCAGCTTTTGCAGGTAAACCGTGATGAAACCCCACACGAGCAAATCCATCACCGGCCAGAAGAACATCTCCGCCACGCGCGGCACGCTGCGCGTATAAAGGAACGTGTAACGCAATACAAGCGCGCGAATGCGTCCCCAGCTCATCGCGCCTCCTCCTTGTCCTTGGCCAGCACGTCGCCGCCACGCGCGACGCTGATGAACACGTCCTCCAACGACGTCTGGTTGAACTTGTCCTTCACCTGTTGCGGTGTGCCTTCCGCGATGATGCGGCCTTTGTGCATAAACAGCACGCGATCGCAGACCTCCTCGACGTCGCGCATGTTATGAGACGTGTAGATCATGGTGATCTGCCGTTCACTCTGGATACGACGCAGCAGCTTGCGCACTTTGTCGGCGATATCCGGGTCGAGGCTCGCAGTCGGTTCATCCAACATCAGCAACTCGGGATCGTTCAGCAACGACTTGCATAAATTCACGCGCGTCGATTCACCGGACGACAAGTTGCCGGTGATTTTGGTCCTTAGGTGCGTAATCTCGAACATCTTCAGTAATTCATCGATCTTCTGGCGGTGCCCCTTGACGCCGTAAATCTTCGCGAAAATCAAGAGGTTCTCCCAGACCTTGAGGTTGGAAGGCAGCCCGGTGTAAGCCGAGGAAAAATTCGAGCGCTGGAGAATCTCGATGCGGTGACGTTCGAGGTCTTTGCCGAAGATCGTAAGTTTCCCACCCGATGGCTTGATCAATCCGAGCAGGATTTGGATCGTCGTGGTCTTGCCCGCTCCGTTGGCGCCGAGGACCCCGACGATTTCGCCGCGCGACACGGTGAACGACACGTCCGCCACGGCCACGGTGCCGTCAAATTCTTTGCGGAGATTCTGGACCTCGACGACGTTGTCAGCCATGCGCATTCCACCCCGCTACGATGCGGCGGGCGTGTTCGAAGTCGGCTCGCCGTTTTCGGTCGCAGGCGTAACCGTCTCCGTGGCCGGCGGCGGTTCAACGGCCGGCTCGGTTGTCGTCGGCGTTGGTGCCGCAGCTGCCTCGCCGGTCGGTATCTCGGCAGCCGCTGGCTTCGGCTTTTTGGTCGAAACCGGTTGCGGCGGTCTGTCGGCCTGCGCCCACAAACGTCCATCCGAGAACTCGACCACATACCCGTCCTGGATCAACCAATGCAGATCCGCCAGCACGCGATCTTCTGTCGACGGCATTGCCGGGACGGGAACGGCCGGGGCACCAGCATCCGGTGTAACAGCGGGGACGTCAACCGGTGGGACCGAAGCTGCCGCCGGTGGCGCAAAATGTTCGACCAACCGCTTGCGTTTGCAGCCAACATGCTCGCGCAAAAACAAGATGATCTTCTGAATCTGATCCGAGAGATGCGTGATGGATTCAAATTTCTGCGGCTTGATTCGGCTGATGAAGGTGATGCCCTTGGGATCTTTGAAGAAATGGAACCCTTCGTGACGGAGACGGCCCCGCATTTCGTTCGCGGTCTTCAATGGAAACTTGCGCTCCTGTTCCCAGGTGAGCCGGATGGCTTCGAGGAGCGCGGGATTCTGCAACTGACGGCTGGCCACGCCGCTGATGCGCACTTCCGGGGCGGACGTGACGAATTGTGCCAGATGATTCTCGACGAAATGTTTTTCCAATTCATCGCGAGTGGAGAATGTTTTCGGTTCGGGATCGAGCAGGCACTCGTATTCGTTTTTGAAGCTCATCGAATCCACCCATGCCTTCACCGCCTCGGGGTCCTTCACGGTCTGGATGCGCGACTTG
>Ga0206960_1211_pt1 | contig 12906 bp, 13 predicted proteins | sample Alteio_BWOrgHeat_29_FD_153255 | JGI IMG/M metagenome (GOLD analysis project Ga0206960, IMG submission 153255) | Enriched cells from forest soil in Barre Woods Harvard Forest LTER site, Petersham, Massachusetts, United States -... | ecosystem: Environmental > Terrestrial > Soil > Temperate forest >... | reverse complement strand
CTCTGGGGGATGCCTCTTGCTGTGCGCCGCTTATGTACGAGGATTGCATGCGGTAGGAACATTTGCAAAAGGGGAGAATGTTTGTAATGCTCGACTGCCCTGATCAGCAATTCATTTGGAGCTTTCATGAAGAGATTTCTTTTCCTCGTGGTTCTTGTCGTCGCGGCGATGCCGTGCCGGGCCCAGTGGCTCTATCCCATGACAAAAACCGTCGATGCGTCCGACGCGTACTTTGGGAAGACGTACAAAGATCCCTACCGCTGGCTGGAGAACCTGAAGGATGCGGATGTCGCGGCGTGGTTCAAGGCGCAGGCGGAGTTGACGGATGGGCTGCTCGCGAAGATCCCGGGGAGAGATGAGCTGACGCAGGAATGGCTGGCGTTGGACAAGCTGAAGCCGGCGGATTACTCGGCGATCCGTTATGAAAACGGGCGGGTCTTTTACAAGAAGACGCTGGGCGGCGAAAATGTGGGCAAACTTTATTTTCGCCAGGGTTGGAATGGGACGGAAAAACTGCTCTTCGACCCAGGCACGTACAAGGCCGGGGTGATCACGACCATCCAGGGCGTTGAACCTTCGTGGGACGGGAAACACGTGGCGGTGGGGCTTTCTTCGGGCGGCGCGGAGTGGTCGGAGATCCGGATATTGGACGTGGAACGGGGGACGTTGCTGCCGGACAGCATTTATCCTTCGTACGGGCCGCACGGGTGGATGAAGGACAATAAATCTTTCTTGTATGACGCCGGCAAGACGACAGACATCAAGAGTCTCGAAATCGAATTGAACCGCAAAACCAAGGTGCACAAACTCGGGACCGACGTTTCCATGGACGTCGATATTTTCAGCGATGAGAGCAACCCGGAGCTGGGGATGACGGCCAAAGAGATTCCAGGTGCATCCATTAATGAATCATACCCGGACTATATCGTCGGATCGGCGGAGACGGTGCAAAGCGAGTTGCGGATGTTCTATGCCCCTGTCTCCGAGATGAAGCACGCAAAAATAAAATGGGAGGTCCTCTGCGATCGTTCGAACGACGTCGTCCGATCGTTTACGTTCCAGGGCAATTATGTCTACGCCGTAACCCATGCGGGTGCGCCGAAGTACAAGTTGGTTCGGACGAGTGTGAAGCATCCGGACTGGGAACACGCGGAGACGGTGATTCCCGAGGCGGCTGATTCGATCAAGTACATCACGAAGACCAAGCACTACCTCCTCGTCGTGTATTCGAATGGGATTATCGGTCGCCTTGTGAAATACGATTTGAGCAACGGCAAGGCGGCCGAGATCAAGCTGCCGGCGTTCGGGACGGTGGGCGTCAGTTGTCCGGATTGGAAGACGGATCGTTGTTTGGTGTATATCACGTCCTGGACCTCTCCCGTGACGATCTACGATTGCGATGCGCAGAAGGACACCTTTGCGAAGAGTATTTTCAATACGGACGTGTCGTATCCTGGTTTTGAGAATCTGGTCTCGGAAGAAGTCGAGGTGCCGGGGCACGACGGCGCGATGATCCCGCTCTCGATCATTTACAGGAAGGGGATTCCGCTGGATGGGTCGAACAGCTGCATTCTCATCGGCTATGGCGCTTATGGGAACAGCCTCACGCCCACCTTCAATATTCGCAATTCGGTGGCGCTGCGGGGCGTGGTGCTGGCCATTGCACATCCGCGGGGCGGCGGCGAGAAGGGCGAGGAATGGTACCGGGCCGGTTACAAGACGACGAAGCCGAACACGTGGAAGGATTTTATTTCATGCGCCGAGTACCTCGTGAAGAAGGGATATACGAGTCCGCAGAAGCTGGGCGGGACCGGCACCAGCGCGGGCGGAATCCTGATCAGCCGCGCCATCACGGAACGCCCGGATTTATTTGCGGCGGCGGTTTGCAATGTCGGGTGCGCTAACACCATGCGACAGGAGTTCTCACCCAATGGCCCGGTCAACACGCCGGAATTTGGCACGGTGAAAGATCCCGTGGAGTGCCAGGCGCTGTTCGAGATGGATGGGGTAGCGCATGTGCAGAACGGAGTGAAGTACCCGGCGGTGATGGGTGTGGGCGGTTGGAATGATCCGCGCGTCACTGCGTGGGAACCTGGCAAGTTCGTGGCGGCGTTGCAGGCGGCCACGGCCTCGGGCAATCCCATCCTGATGAAAGTGAACTACGACAACGGCCATTTCACGGAGGAGAAGATTGTTACCTTCAAGAATTTTGCGGGCCAGTACGCTTTTCTCCTGTGGCAGACGGGGCACAAGGAGTTCCAGCCGGTGAAGTAAAGCCGCCGTATTTTGGATTTTGGATTGGGGGACAGGAGAAGAAGGATTTAGGATTCTAGATTGCCGATTGCCGCGAAAACTGCATCGCGGTGTGGCGCGCTGCCAGTGCCGCACGCCGCTATTGCCGGTCTCGGGTCCGGATCTCGTCGATTCCCGGAAACATTCGCTCGAACCAACGGAGCAGGGGCTTGGAAACGATGAAGGCGAAGAGGACAGACAAAAAGAGAACGGGAAAAAAGACGAACAGGGAGACGTTGGCGAACCAACAGAGGACCGAAGAGATCACGACGAAGGGAATCCCAAAGGCGATTCGGTCAATCGTCAGCTTCGGCGGCCACCAGTCTGTTCCAGACATAGGGGAGTATGTATCGCAAAGTGGCCCTAGAAGTCAATGATTTATTGTTCTGCGAGGCCGGTGGTGGGGACGTAGGGAAAGTTCCTTAACGCGAATCGGACGTGGAGCTATTGCGTTGTGGGGATATGGGTGTAGGTTTGCAGTCGCAACGGCTGAGCAGCGTGTTCTGACAAAGTGCACTCCTACCAAGGCTGCATGGGGATGAACATCAAACGCTGCGACTGCCGTTGCCCCTTTTTTGTACCCGCGAATTCCCTGCACCACGAAAAGTCATCCTCCTACGCCAAAGCTTCGGCGGACAAGCTGAAGCGCACGAAGAAGACGGCGGTCACTTCATGATGACATCGGTGAAGATGTCGGCGCCGAGGGTGCGGTCGGGGTTTCTGTTGCCGCAGCCTTTGTCGGTGCCACTGGGGTTGCGCGGGCAGTCGTCATTGTTGGGATTGGTGTCGGGATTGCCGTCGATGGCTTCGGCATGGACGGTCGCGGCGTAGCTGAAGTCGTTGGTGCCTTTGCCGGGATTGTTCGCGCAGTTGAAGGTGATGTTGTAGCTGAGCCGCAGGGTTCTCTTTGGCGACAATTTTATCGGGAATCTCGTGGGCAACACCAGTACCGGCACAGGTGCCGGACAAGTGGACGGGGCCAGTGAGGTGAGTTCGAAATCGACCAGGTTCGTGAGGATGTCTTCGGTAATGTGTTCCGTTAGCGGGCCGAGATTCTGGATCGTCACCACGGCCTTCTTCGTGACGGACGGTATTCTCGATGAGAGGTTGATCGTCTTCGGGACGGTGATGCTGACGACGGACAGGTCGTGCGGAAGGATGGGAGCGGCGAGGCCGGTCGTTGTAAAGTTATCGAGGGCAACTTCATTGTTGGAGACGGCGACGCCGGATGAATAGCCATAAATGCGGACCGCCAACTGGCTTGAATCTGTCAGCCCCCAGCTCTGGTTGGCGTCGGCGCCGCCGGAGCCGTTGATGCCGAAGGAGCCGAATTGCGTCCAGGAATAGCCGTCGCTGTGGTCGGCATCGAAAAAGAGAGTGACGACCTTGGTCGTGCTATTGAAGGTGATGCGGACCGCGCCATTGGCCGGGGTGATGGTTCCCAACTGGCTTACGAAAATGCCATTCGTGGCGGTACCCATGCGGCCGGCGAATCCCACCAAGGGAGTGTTCGGCGCGGAGGCACCGGAGAACTGGATGGCGAGGATTTCATTGGTGAGGTTCGCCGCTTCGCCATCGATGACGATGCCGGTGCCGATCTGTTGGTTGGTGGCGGTGGCGACGGCGGTGTTGAGGGTGTCGATCTGCACTTCCCAGTCGGAGGTGTAGGGCCCGAGGCTGGCAATCCAGGGGCGGACGCTTTGATCCAGATCCGTGGGCGCGCCGTTGACGCGATACTGCAAGTGTTGATTGACGAGGGTCAGGACGCCGTGTCCCGCCACTTCATCCGGCGCCCAGTTGGTGGTGTTCTCGGTGGAGGCGTTGAAATCGTCATTCGTCGGTAACGCGGCGCGGCACAACCCGCAGATGAGGATCAGAGACAACGTAGCTGCGAATTTTTTCATAATTCCATTATTGTGGTTACAGTATCGGCATCGTGCCGCGACCCGCAAGTCTTGATGATACCTGAGATTGGCCCTGCTAGTAAACATCAGATTTTGAATTGGAGAATGGGGGAAGGAAGAGGCAACCGCGAATGGCCGCGAATCTACGCGAATGGAGGAATTCAGCACGAAGTCATCCGCCGTCGCTCTTCGAGCTATGGCGCGACAAGTTGAAGGACACGAAGGAGGCGACCGCGAATGAGCGCGAATCGACGCGAATTGGATTACTAATCTCCGACCCCGCCGAAGGTCTTTATAATCTTCTGGCGCATGGCCTCGTATTTCGTCTCGGAAAGAAGCTCGCGGCGGCGCAAATCGTCCAGCTCGGCGAGTCGATCTGGCAGCGAGCGGGCGGTATCGCGTCCCGCAATTCTGCGGGACCTCGTCCGACTCGGGTCGGTGTTGCCCCAACGCCAGCGCGGTTTTTCTCCTTTGATCAGGCAAACCGTAAACAGCGCGGCGGACAGAACCGCTATCGACACGATCCAAAGAGCGGAATGGCGGGGCACCAGCAGAAGGGCGGCTCCACAAAGTAACCCCAGCCATACGGCAAGGACGACCCATCCCTGCCACGCACACGGGAGGCTCCAACCCCATCCGTATCGTTTGGCGGGGAACCACACTGTTTTTTCGTTCATGTCCATCATGATCGATCCTCCGTTTGACCTGAGTTTTTCACACGAGCCACGAACGGTCTATTACAAACCCGCACGCATTTTGGAACGCTGATTCTCCGCTGATCCATTTTGGATTTGGGATTGGCGGACTAGGAGGGGAAGGATTGCTTCGCGTGTCACGGACTCGGATGGGAGCGGCTTCGTGATCTGTCAATAGTCAATGACTGACCCCCTAGTCGAACGCAAGTCGACCCCAAAGGTTGCCGGTGCGGCGGAAACCAGAAAGCCGAAGCGTTAACCACCCTTCACGCCATCCCACCAACACGTTCCGTTCAGGAATCTGAACGGGAAGGCGGCGGCGCTACGGATTGGCGATTCACAATCTCCACGGGGAGAACACGGTGCTCGACACGGCTTTCGTGAGAAGGATTACACAAACGTGTGGCTAATAACTCAACTGCGGCGCGACCAAGTTCTGCGACGGGTTGGCGCACCGTGGTTAGAGGCGGCGTTACACGGGGCGACAGGCGCGAATCATCAAAACCCACGACCGAAACGTCTTGGGGGCACTTGATGTTATCTTTCGCAAGTGCTTCCAGCACGCCGAAAGCGATCTCATCATTGGCACAGACGACGGCAGTCGGCCGCTCGGAGCATTGCTTGAGCTGTTCCCAACCCTGCACCCCTGCTTCGATGCTAAACAACCCGTGAACGATCGCATGCGAATCGAGAGAGACATGATACTCTTTCAGTGCTTTGGTGAATCCCCGTTCACGCTCCCAGGCATCACGAGCGATGGCGGGACCATTGATGAGGGCCAAGCGCTTGTGACCAAGTTTCAGCAGCATCTGCGTGACATTATATGAACCGTCCTGATTGTTTACGCCGACCGTGCTCAAACGAACCTCCGATAAGTCGATATGAGGTAGGAGGCACTCCGAGAGCACCACACACGGTCTCTCAAACCCCTCGATCTTCACCAACTGGCGGAGAGTCATTGGCCTGGCCATACAGAGCACCCCTCCCGCCCCGGTTGACACGTTCCGAATTTGCTCCAAGATGTCCTCAGTATTCGAATCAATTAAGGCCACGCGAGTTTCCGTTTCCCACTCTCGCGATGCGGACACCACGCCGGTTAGGATTGATCCATAATATTCGCTGGCGAACGCCCCCGTCTCCATCGGTAGCAAGACAGTGATGAGGTTAACCTGAGGTTTGCGTAGCAACAGCGCAGCAGGGTGGGGCACATAATTCGCCTGGCGCGCCGCCAAAACAATTGTGGCGCGCAGTCCGGGTGAAACTCTGCCACTGGTGTCTTTACCAAGTGCCCGCGATACTGTTGAAACAGAAACATTGAGACTGTCAGCGATATCTTTGAGTGTCATGGCTTCAAAACCTTCATTTTGGCTACCAACAATACGTTACATTCTTGTCTATTTGCCAATCGATTGCAAGATATTTGTTTTGGCCGACCGGTGCATCTCAAAAAACGACGTTAACCCCTATATTACGCATAATATAATGAATTTTGTAGAAAGTATGGATTTAACAAATCTCGGCATAAACGCGATAAGTATTGACACGATTGGCAGACTATGCAATCCTTTGCCAATTCGGCGGGAGAAGATTTAGACCACACATCCAGAAGGGAGTCAGCTTGGTATGGAGAAGCATGTTATGGGAATCTTTTGGCGAGCGTGTGTTGTCCTGACCGTATCTGCCTTCACTGCGCCCGCTGCCAACGCACAATTATTGAACGGAAGTTTCGAATCGCCTGGAACAAATTTTATCTATCAACCCGATGCCAACGGCGTCATTCTAACGAACACATCGGCTGCTGGCTGGACGCCTTTTGAGTTAGGCTTCCGCACAGGAACCAATAGTCCGTCAAGCGGCACATATACGGAAGCAGACTTTGGATACACTTACCCGGGGATTAACAATTCAGGATCTGCAACCACAGCCCATACCGGTAGCTTTGCTGCGAGGTTGTTCGGTCCATTCAGTAATTTCTGCTGCACCGCCTCGGGTCTGTTCCAAACCATCACGAATAGCATCAATCAAGCGGTCTCGAATAATCAGGTCTGGGTGTTCAGTGGGTATGGCCTGAACTGGTCGGGCGATCCGCTGGCGTCCTTCGGGGCCGACGCGAATTTCGGCTTGATCCAGATTCAATTCCTGGACGCAGGCGGCGCCCCACTCGGGACTACTGATGGACCGCATCTTGGCACGGATACTCCCGTGGATACCTGGATCAGTTGCACAGTGACGGCAACTGCTCCTGCGGGAACAGCGCAGGTTACGTTTTTCGTGCTGCATGTGGGTATGACCGGGGCTTTGGGCTCCATCTTCTGGGATGACCTGTCCGTTACCAATATAGGCGTCACGCCTCCGCCCCCTCCACCGCCGCCACTCGAGCCGGCTGGTATCCGAGCAGGGGTTCAAGTCTGCTGGCCTACGGTCGTCAACACGTCCTACCAGCCACAGTATAGCGATGACAACGTGGTCTGGGTGAATATTATCGCGACCAACGCTGCGCAGCAATTGCTGCCGGGCGATGGCACGACGAATTGCATTTTTAGCACCAGCCACAAGTTTTACCGGGTGGTGCAGACACCGGGAACCGTGGCTGCACTACTTAATGGCGGTTTCGAATCTGGAACGTCGAACCAGGCGACCAGTTGGATCCAGTTTAATAATGCATTCCGGTTGGGAACCAACGATACCCAATTTGGGATCACAGTCCACAGCGGTGGGTTCTCATTACAAACCTACGGTCCGTTCGGGACCAACTTTGACGCCTCGGGAGCCTATCAGGATCTACCCGCGAGCGCTGGTCAGAACTGGCGACTCACGGGATATTGCTTGAACTGGCAAAATAACCAACTGTCTGGGCCGGACGGATTTGCGAAGGCGGAACTCCAGTTTCTCGATTCCACCAACGGGGTCATCGCGACCATAGAAGGTTCGCACTTCGGCACAGATGTTCCGTTTCCGCTCGATACGTGGCAGTTCTTTGAAGTGGATGCAAGCAACGCTCCGGCAGGAACGGCTACGGTACGAGTGTACGTGCTGCACGTGGGGAGAGCTGGCGATCTCGGTTCCGTCTGGTGGGACGACTTAACTATCTACCAGCCAATCGGTTCGTCTAGTACAACCACATCGACCGTCCAACCGGCGGTTCAAGTCTACTGGCCAACCGCTTCGCCGACCAACGGCATCAACTATCAGGTTCAGTCAATCCCGAATCTTGTATTCACGAATGTTCCCGCAGTGAACGTGCTTTCGAATGCGGGGTTCGAAGCGAGCGCGGTAAGCAACGCGGCAGATACTTCCGCTGTAGCCGGGTGGATACTTTCTCCCAGTGGAGGGACTATCACGACCTCGTCAAGCCCAAATCCTACGCACACGGGAATCGGCGCGATGAGGATGACAGCCGCCGGCGGTGTCGTTCCGGTAGCGTTGCAGGTCTTTTCAGCGAGTCCGGGTCAAGTGTGGGACTTTCAAGGCTACCTGCTTCAGACGAATTCGGCACCACTGACAGGTGCCGCCTTCGCATTGCTCAAGATTGTATGGCAGGACAGCGCCAACAACACCCTTAATCCAGTACCAGGTGATACTAATCTGCTCGGGACGGCCGTCACCGGCCAGTTCGGCGGCATTGAGGCGGCGCACGTCACCGCAGGCAGCTCCTTGAATACGTGGCTGTTCTGCGAGGCTCGTGGCACCGCACCCTCGAACACCACCCAGGTGCAAGTACTCCCGATATTGGTGGCAAACGGCAGTAGCGGAACGATCCGGTTCGACGATCTCTCGGCGTTTCAACCTGTGTCCACCTTTGGGTGGGCGAACTTCGGTCCAGTCTTCCCGGGCAATGGGAATACGAATCAAGTTTTCGATCCGATCGGCGCAAACCGGCAAAAGTTCTACCGTGTTTTTACTCCGTAAGGAGAATTGACGATCGCATTGGCAACGAGATGTACCTAACCGCCGTTCCCGCGTTGAGCTAGTGATCGCAATGGGTTACCGCAGCGCGACTAATAACAGTTGTCTGCGCCCACGACTCGGTGGACTCGACCCAGCGGTCAGGGTTTCGGAGCACGGCGGTGTATTCTGGGCTGTAAAACCCCAACGCAATGACGAGAAGCAGGTGGTCTCGAATGCAAAGTCGATATTCAATGGGTGATCTGTTAACTTTTTGAATTCTGCCCAGAGGAATGGCAAACGATTGCATATATTATTCCTTACACCCGCTGGCCGCAGATAATCTCGTATCGGTAATGGTGTTACCAAACGATTGCACATCGTGCTACGACAATGATTTAGTTTGATGCTAACAGGTTAGTATTACAGTGGTTACAATCTCATAAAGATGCCGTTCTGAAGGAGTATGTTGTTTAGCACGTGCAATACAATAGAATATTATTGACACTACATGCAAAATTTGCAATCCTTTGCCAACGAGGCGAGAGTAGTGACCTAAATAACCAAGGTGAAGGGAGAGTACTATGGAGAAGCGACGGAAATTGATTGTAGGTTTAGCCTGGCTTGGAATGTTCACGCTGGGTACGGCAACGGCGAGTATGGCCAATGTGCTCGCCAATCCGGGGTTCGAAGCGAATGCGTCACCCGGACAGTCAGCAACAAACGTCGTAAGTGGGTGGACCTTGGGTGGTCCGCCGAACAGCGCGCTGACGTCGTCGCAACCCCCTGATCCGGTGCACACTGGCGTGGGTTCGCTGCAGTTGACCGCAGGCGGTGGTTTTTCAGTACCGGTGGCGTGGCAGACTTTTGCGGCAAGTCCGGGTCAGACTTGGGACTTCCAAGGATTCGGGCTGGTCACGAATGTGTTGCCTGCGAATGCGACTTTCGGGTTGCTGAAGATCATCTGGGACGATGCCAGCACTAACGATCTTCAAGCAGGGACCGTTCTGATCGGCACCGGCGTCGGGCCCGCGAACCCCGGCATCGAGTCGCCGCACGTAGACAACACGACCACACCGAATACGTGGAAATTCATGGAAGCCGAGGGCGTCGCTCCTGCGAATACGGCGTTTGTGAGGTTCTTCGTACTCAATGTGGATCAGAGTCCGGCGAACATTTGGTTCGATGATCTGAACGCGGTTCTCGTTCCGGAGCCGAGCAGCATCGGATTGGCATTGACGGGCCTTTTGGGTCTCGTGGCGTTTGGTTGGAATAAGCGCCGCGTTTAGTTTCGCAAGCGGCGGATGTTTCCCCCCGCCTATTCACCACAGTTGAATAGGCGGGGAACAAACCCAGACTGACTGATTCAGCCGAGGGTTTCCGATAGCGAGGACACTGGTGCTGTGGGCCAAAGATCGGATACTCTGAAGAGGTCAATAAAATTCGTCATGTTAACTGCATGCGGACTTGAGACGAAGGCAGGAACCTTCCAGACAGCAGAGGAGTTGAACGATGGGAATGTTTTGCACAAAAACGCAAAGGCATTCACATTGATTGAACTGTTGGTGGTCATTGCCATCATCGGGATCTTGGCGGGTCTACTGTTGCCGGCGTTAAGCAGTGCGCGGGAATCCGGAAGAAAGGCCGTCTGTGTGTCCAACTTGAAACAAATCGGGTTGGCCATCAACATGTATACAGATGATCATGACGACTATTATCCACCCGGCTTCATACCTGCCAGTGGGACGTTTGCTGGAGGAGATTGGCCGCTGTTTATTGCGCAGTATATCGCGAAGAATCAAACAACCTATGGTGCTACAATCGACAGCAGCCGTGCCTTTCTTTGTCCCTCTGGAGTACAGAGAATGCCCGGCCTGGGCATAAGATTGATGTACTCCGCCCATTCCCGTTTGATGCCCAGCTCTACGAGTGGAAACCCGCTGTATCGTCGAAGCGCGGCCTCCCGTCCAAGCGAGACCGTCTTGGTCACGGATGGCATCCAGCAAGCTGTGTATTATGCGGGCGACTTTGACGCTGCTGCCAACTTTGATAAGGTTGGAGCTGCCGTCCTTGCCTACCCCGGCTTTCAACCCCCGGATAACATCATACCTAGTAGCGGGCTTTGCGGGAACAACCAGGATGGCGATCCCAGCAATGTCGGCAGGATTCGATTCCGTCATTCTGGCAACAGGGCAGCTAATTTCCTCTTCTGTGACTCGCATGTGGAGTCGCTAGTTCTCGGGCAGCTCAGGTGGCGGAACTTCTACTACGACCCATGACGGCGGATACGGCGTTGGCCCTTTTCGCATTCGTTTCTTTGGCGTCGATCATTCCGTCGGGCGCCAGAGTGGCGCCCTGCAATTCGGAGCACGGCGACAGAAGGGCACACGGGTGGGACACCCGCGCCACTACGGCGGGGGATACAGTGGACGGCAGGCGGGCCGCGGTTAGCAACCGCGGCTAGTCAGTTACCTCAATTCGAAAACAGCGCGGTGTTTATCAGGAACCTCAATACTCTGAGGATGGCATAGCTGCAGACGAGGAAGAGAATGGTGCTCTCCGTCAACCTCATCCAATATATTCTTCTAAGGGCGGCGGCTCTTGCGTCGTCGGCGGGAATGTCGGCGGGAATGTCGGCTGGGATGCCGACCACGGAGTGAATCGCGGCCACCAGGTCGGAGGTCTTGACGGGGGTGGGGAGCAGTTTTTCCACGTCGTTGCGGTACATATTGGCAAGCTTCGCGGTGTTGCACCGCGTCATGCCGATCGCTTTGACATTTGGAAGCTGATCGTTGAGCTGTTCCAGAGTCTGGGTACGATCGAGCGTCGGTGCGTTGTAGTCGAGCAGGACCACATCAATGTTGGTCCCGTATTGAAGCTCTTCCAACCCGTCCAACTCACGGTTGGTGGTAAGGACGTTGAATCCGACATCGGATAATTCGTCCTGTAACGTCTTGCTGGAATCCGTCTCATTGTCAACGACGAGAACAGTAATGGTTTCCACGCGGACCTCCTTGTGGAAAAACTTTAGGGGGCGGTTCGTGAGGAGCGCAAGCCCCGACTGGCAATTAATTTAAAAATCTTCTGCGAAAAGACGGCAAAGTTTGCCGGGTTGTTGTGAAAATGGGCGAATCGGAGCGTTAAGCGTGTGAATTGATTGTAACTAGGAAGAAGTTTCCGGGGGTGGGGTCGCTACGGAGGGCGGGGGTTAGGCCGGCAGTATTTGCCTGTTTGGCGTCCGTCTTCGCGAAGGTTGCGACCGTGGCACAACGTGGTCGCCTCTCGCAGGCTCGGCTACGACGCGATTCGCGCTGGACATCGTATTCCGATAGTGGTAGGATGGGGGGATGAACGACAGAAGTAAAGCAACCGAGTAGCCTAGTAGCCAGGAGTCGGAAGGAAAGATGAAGAAGAGGGCAGTTATTCGAGGTTTGAGGAGGGGCAGTGTACTGGTGCTACGGGGAGAGGATGCGGTGCGAAAAAAACACAAAATTGCGAAACGAACCCCCCAGTTAAGAGGCGTTTTATGAATGGGTTAGGAGATCAGGGGACGGAGGAAGGCATCCGCTCCTCTACACCTTCGAGGAGGTCGCGACGGTGACGTCTCTCCCACATTCAATTCGGCGCTTCACAGAAGCGCCGCTACAACGGAGCCACGGGGTGGTCCTTATTCGAAGGGGGCGGCACAGCGACAGAGCGCCGCGGCTACAGGGTGAACGTTTACAAACCTGGGTGTTATTGGTAATGATGCTTTTGTTATGAAATCACATGAGCTTTTGCGGGAGGTTTTCCAGACGCATAATCCGAAACAGATCGCGGTGAGGATGGGGTTGTCGGTGTCGATGGTGTACAAGTGGGCGGAGGCGCCGGAGCAGGGGAGCGGCGCGGTGAATCCGTTGGACCGGATGGCGGGGTTGGTGGATGCGACGGGGGATGTGCGGATCGTGGAGTGGTTGTGCACGCGGGTGGATGGGTTTTTCATCAAGAACCCGAAGGTGGGGCGGATGAAGTCGTATGCGGTGGTGCCAGCGACGAACCGGGTGGTGGAGGAGTTCGCGGAGATGCTGTCGGTGATCGCGAAGGCGGCGGTGGATAATGATATTTCGCGGGAGGATGCGGCGCGGATACGG
>Ga0206960_1196_pt3 | contig 13018 bp, 8 predicted proteins | sample Alteio_BWOrgHeat_29_FD_153255 | JGI IMG/M metagenome (GOLD analysis project Ga0206960, IMG submission 153255) | Enriched cells from forest soil in Barre Woods Harvard Forest LTER site, Petersham, Massachusetts, United States -... | ecosystem: Environmental > Terrestrial > Soil > Temperate forest > O... | reverse complement strand
ACCCGGCAATGGGTGATAGGGATCGATGACGCCCGTCAGTTCAACAGTAGTCCCTTCATCCGGTCCATCTCCCGAAATCACGCCTCCTGAGCTGTCCGTCACGTCGATTTGCAGACAGTAGGGCAGGGATATTTTGACCTGATCCGGAAAATTCACGCCACCGCTTTCCTTCACATTGCAGCCTGTCACGGTGATTTGCGGACCTGTTCCATTGTTCTTAATGGAACAAGCCGAGGGCGGAGCCGTACCCTGAATTACAAGTCCGGTTATCGCATGGGTGTTTTCAAGAGGGTGGGACGCATCCCAGGCAAAAAGTTGGATCTTCCCCGTATCTCCAAAAGGAACATCCTTGGGAAGGAAATAATCCATGGAGAAGGCAGAGTTCACGTAAGGAACAGTGCGTTCAAAGAGAATGGGACCACGCTTTTCGGCCGTCTGGATGCCAGAATTTGTGTCCCCGATACCCAAAGAATAGGTGTACGTTTTTAAAACGTCGCCACCTAGAATACGTGCACTAATAAACCCGCTTCCACTTCCTCCAGCTATTCTTCCCCGCAAGGTGCCGCACTGCAGCGAACTCAGGCCGCTCGGCGCAGAATCTACCTGAATCGTGGGACCTGGCCTGCGAATGACCATAACCGGCTCTCCAAGTAACGTGTATTTCTGCTTGTTGTACCTCTGGCCAAAATTGTCACTCATGACAACAGAATTATTCTTGGCGTTTTGTATCGCATCTCCGACTCCCTGTGGGGGCAAAGAATCAACTTCTGGAAGGAAAAGACGTGAGGCAAGCGCCTTACCTAGCGTCAGGTTCGGCTCCGGGTAGGATTCGCGGCTAGCGCCAAAACCCACAATGGCGCCAAAATCCTTTTGCCTTACGAACTGTTCCAGCATTCCTTCATCTTGAAGCTTGTCGAAGCGACCCACCGTGCAACTAAAGGCGGCGGCCATAAAAGCCAGGTTTGAGTTGCGCAGCCGCGCCAAAGCATCGTTGGTTTGCATCAATACTTCATCCGCTAGCTGATTATATGCCCCATGTCCAAAAAAGCTGAAAAACAACGTCCCCTGATTCAGGTTGGTAATTAAGTCTGTGGCCGCCTCGGGTTTCTGAAAAACCGCATTGGCCGTGTAGTCAAACAGATAAATCTTCTCCATCATGATGCCAGGCTCCAAACCGAGGATGGTTTGTGCAAACTGCTCAGATTCGTTCGTGTGACAAAACGTTTCTGAACTCGTACATACAGGATCGATATTTCCAGGGTTGCCATGCTGTGTCGCATCATCCGCCGTTAAAGTCACATGCCCGCGCCATTCTCCCGAGGTAGAGGGGTTCTCATACTGCTGCATTTTGTCAAAATAATTCTGCGCCTGATCGAGGCTCTGAATGGAGAGACGACCCAAAGCCACGTCCAGGAGCCCGGTTTTCCAATCGCTACCGGAATCCAGCACCGCGTAGAAATCGTCAGTGCTCATCGGATTTTCCCGATCAGTTGGATCGTCCCAGTTGAAGGGCGGAATATAGTTGGGAAGAGGATTGCTGCTGCTTCCGTTGAGGATGTTCCTGTAATCGTAATGACCGTCCCCATACAAAAGCACATAATGGAGGCTCGGATCCTGCTGCAGGATGTATTGCAGGGCATCCCGAATAGCCATGGGTGAAAAGCGCCCGCCGGACCACTCTCGATAGATGTCCTCCGTCCGAATCACTGAGGTTGAAAGGGACATCACACTTTGCTTCGATGTTGCTCGGTAATTTTGGAGGTTTAAAGCTCCGGATATTAGGGCATCTGGAGAGACGATTACGTATTGAGGAGCTCCAATAGCCGAAGCATAATTCCAGATGACTCCGGGGTTCTGCCGCATCGACTCCAAGACAACGGCACTCGCATTCACACTATGGGCGGTTTTGTACAGGTAATATTGGACGTCATCTCCATCGCCGACGCTGTCCGTGAAAAGGCCTCCCCCATTTACGTTCTGAACTGAAAGCCAGCGGGCTCCCACTCCAGCCTCAATGCGAAGACAAAGAAGACCAGACCCATTGGCGATTTGGTATCCCACCCATTTTCCGGTCGCTGCGGGAAACACGATCCGGTTCTGGCTCGAATCAACCGCCCAGTCCAAAGTCCGCGTGTATTTCACGGTATAACCTTCAAAGTTGGGATCATTGCCACCCCACTGCACACTGTCGAATCCCAATTGCGGACTTCCAACCGGCTGCACATACCATGCCCCTGAAAGCGAAGCAAACGCCGGATTATTATAAAGACAGGTGAGGGTTTTCCCTCCTGAAAAAATCCCGAAATTGCAGGTAGGATCGGCGGCGTAGTTGAACATCCCAATCCAAGTTGTATCCCCTGTAGTTCCTTTCAATGTATCGATGGTGCTGCTCTTCAATTGAAGGGAGCTTAGGGTCATCGAGACGGATGAACTGCCGCAATTTTGGTTTTTCACATACCAATACCAGTCAAAACCAGTTTCGTTATCAAAAGCGGGAGACGGATTACAAGAGCCGGTGGCTACGTCGTGTTCTGCACGCAGGTAGTGCGGAGCAGAAGTGACGGTGGTCTGGATGGCAGCATGCACGGGATTCGTGGCCAGGCGCATGGCAGAACTGCTCCCATTGTTGTTCCCACTCCAGTCGAGGTAGTAGTAGTTGTAGAACGAATAGGGATCAGATCCGAATTTCCAATGGATAGGCCCTGGGGCACCCGCAATGGGATTCCATACGCTGGTACCATGAGCATAGAAAAGAATGGTATAGCCGGCGCCAAAAGTTCCAGTGGTCACAGTGTCTCCACTCTCGTCCAGCACCTCTATTGGAATCTCGCGCAGTGTCGGAGGAAGAGGGGCTGAGACGCGGGCGGGCAGCGTATCCTTGGGACCCGCGTACATGCGGAGATTTGAAACTGAAATCCCTGCGGGAACAAGGGCTTGCACAGTCTCATATTTCAGGGAATAAACCCCGTCCTCGCTGAACCCGTCCACCTGCTGATCCCCTATTTGAATTTTGACATAAGGGGTTCCCAAAGTGACGATGGGAAGCGCTGCCGCCTTGGCCAAGGAATGCGAAACGGATAGCGAAGTAAGGTAAGCCCCGCCCTGCGCGTTCTTGACAGCGGCCTGTTTTAGCCAAGGCCTTACTCGAAGATCGGGAGAAGGACGCGCGTCTGCGAAGGTTACCTGCACTCGAAAACGCTTCAACATACGGACGCCGCGAAAGCCGTCATAAGTTCCCATTGAGACGTTGATGGAGCGGAGCGACATTCCCCGATAACGCTGCAAGGCGGAAACCTGGCTTCCAAGGCCCTTCGCTGCCGCGAACAGAAGCGGATCCTTGTCCGCCTCAGCTTGTGTCGGGGTCAGCCATTTTGGGACGCCAGCCAGAGCCTGAGGCAGTGTCAGTTCCACCCATTCTTCCGGCACGATGGATACGGATGGCGTTTGTGCGCCGCTAGCCACCTGAAAGCCATAGACCGGTAAATCCGGAGCACCGGTCTTGTCCGAGTTTGGGAAACCCTCGGCACTCACACCTACCCCTCCCAATTCTGTTGCGACATGAAACGCCGGAACTTGAATCTCCAGCGTCAATCGAGATGGGGTATCCTCCAATACCTTTTCGCGGCCCAAAACCGGAAAGGCGGCAAGCAAGGTCGCCAATACAAGAAATGCGGGGGTTTGCACGCTGGGGAAATTACAAAAAACCCCTCTTCCGCCATTGCGGAAGAGGGGTTGATTTAAGAGAAAGAGAACTAGGAAACGAGGATTATTCGCCTTCAATCCTCACCACATCACCCAAGGTGACGGGCTTGGGCTTGTGGGCCTCGAGGTAGGACTTCCATTCGGCGTCCTCCTTGTTCTTGAAATAGTCGACCACGCTCAAGGTCATCTTGCGCGCGTTGACGTCAATTTCGGTCACCACCGCAGGCACGACATCGCCGGCCTTGAAGGCCTCCGATGGGTGCTTGATGGAATCAGTGGTGAGCTTGGAAATCGGAATGAAGCCCTCGACGCCGTTGGCCAATTCAATCACGGCGCCACGGTCGAGCAAACGCGCGATCGTGACCTGGACGTCCTTGCCCGCCGGGTATTCGGAAGCCACGCTATCCCACGGATCGTCCGTCAAATGCTTCATCGAAAGGGAAATGCGACGCTTCTCCTTGTCGATGGCAAGCACAATGCACTCCACCTGGTCGCCCTTTTTGAGGGCTTCGGAGGGGTGGTTGATCTTCTTGGTCCAGGACATGTCCGAGACGTGAATCAGTCCGTCGACGCCTTCCTTGATCTCGATGAAGGCGCCGAAGGCGGCGAGGTTGCGGATTTCTCCGGTGACCTTGGAGCCGATGGGGAGTTCATCTTCGATGTTGGACCAAGGATCGGGCTGAATCTGCTTGAGTCCGAGCGATATCTTTTCGTTTTCCGGATCGAGCTTGAGCACCACGGCTTCGATTTCCTGTCCAACCTGCACCAACTGCGAAGGATGCTTGATGTGCTGGGTCCAGGACATTTCGGAGATGTGGATGAGGCCTTCCACGCCCTGCGCGATTTCGACAAAGACGCCGTAATCGGTGACGGAGACCACCTTGCCTTTGATGCGCGTGCCTTCCGGGTACTTGGCGGCCACATCCTCCCAGGGATGCTTGCTTAGCTGCTTCATGCCCAGCGAGATGCGCTCTTTCTTGTCGTTGTAGTCGAGGACGACCACCTTGACGCGCTGGCCCAGCTTGACCACCTCGCTCGGGTGGTTCACGCGGCCCCAGGACATGTCGGTGATGTGGAGAAGTCCGTCCACGCCGCCGAGGTCGATGAAGGCGCCGAAGTCGGTGATGTTCTTGACCACGCCCTCGCGGGTCTGACCCTTTTCCAGCGTGTCGATGATCTCGTCGCGCATCTTGGAGCGTTCCTGCTCTAGTACCACGCGGCGCGAGACCACGATGTTGCGGCGAATCTTGTTGACCTTGATGACCTTGAACTCCATTTTCTGGTTCAGCAGGGAATCGAGATCGGGAACCTGGCGAAGATCAATCTGAGAACCGGGCAGGAAGGCCTCGATGCCAAAGAGATCCACGACCACGCCGCCCTTAATGCGGCGGGTAATGATGCCCGTGACCATTTCCTCGCGCTCGAAGGCCTCGCGGATGCGTTCCCAAACGCGCATGAAATCGGCGCGCTGCTTGGAAAGAATGATCTGTCCGTCCTGGTTTTCCACCTGCTCGAGGTAGACGTCTATAACGGTGCCGGGAACCATTTCCTCGACTTCCTTGAACTCGACCCGGGGGATGACGCCCTCGGATTTGAAATGAATGTCCACGAAGACATCGTCATCGGTGACCCGTACCACGGTGCCCTTGATGATGCTGCCTTCCTTGTAGCCCTGAAGGGTGGTGTCGTACTGCGCCAAAAGCGCCTGACGCCCCGCATCGGTCGATTCTTCTTCGGTCTCAAAATCCTTGAGATCCGCTTCACTGCCGTATAAAAGTTTGGTTGACATTGGGTTTTGTTTTCCGACTGGCAACGGGTTAATCCCCGAACATTCGGGGAAAGCTGCACCAGACCGAGGCTTGCCGGATGGACGGGAGTCCACCCTTGCGGAATGCCCTTAAGAGGCGCTCCGGACAAGGTGGGCAATGATAGAAATTTGCCCCTCCAGCGTTAAGTCGCTGGTGTCTATTTCCACCGCTCCGTCGGCCTTGCGCAGTGGGCTGAGCTCGCGAGTGGTGTCCTTGTCGTCCCGTTCCTGCAAATTCTGCAGGATTTCATCATATTGGGCGGGATGTCCGGCGGCCTGCAACTCCCGCACACGCCGCGCAGCGCGCACTTCGGGCCGGGCGGTCATGTAAAACTTCCAGCGGGCATCGGGAAAAACCACCGTCGCCATGTCACGCCCCTCGGCAACGCTCGGCCGAGAAAGACCAAGTTTGCGCTGCTGACCCGCCAAAACTTCCCGCACTTCGCGGGGCTTGCAGTATTCCGAGACGTTCGCACTGACCTCGGAACCGCGAATTTCTGGAGGCAGCGGCTTTCCATTAACCTGCATCTCTTGGTTTTCACCAAAAGAGAAATGCAGGGATTCGGCGATCTTCCCCAATTCCACATGCTGTGCAGAACGGATGCCTTGACGGAGCGCCTCGTATGTGAGCATGCGGTACATCGCACCACTGTCGATGTGGCAGAAGCCCAATTCTTTCGCCAGTAACTTGGCGGTGCTGCTTTTGCCGGCACCGCTAACGCCGTCCAAGGCAATGACCTCGATCATGAAAAAAGAAGGTAGCTACGTAGGGGATGCGAATTGGATTCGCCTTAGGGGCCAAAGTCATAGAACTCTGGCAAGAAATATCCGCTTAATGGACTTTCTGACCTTCGCCTAATTGAACAGGGTTCTGCCGAAGCCCTGAAGTTCCGCCTTGTTTTTGAGATACACGAAACTTTCGTGCTCCATCACTTTTCCAGATTCATTTCCGGACTCATGAAAAATGCCCATGACAAAAAGGAAGGCTGCGAAAATTTTCCCCTCGACACTCTCTGCCATGACTTCGATTTCACCGGACAGGTAGGAGGGCACCTTATGGGGTAGCCTGTTCAAAATCTTGGCCCGGAGCTTTTCGCCATTCGACTCCAGTATTTCATGATGTCCCACGAGATCGTAGAGGTAATCCAAAATCCGAAGCTTGATTTGGCGGTGTTCCATCGTATCCTCCGGTACAGCGTTGGAACCTCTCTCCCCCACCTTGTGCGATAATATAGAGGGATGGGCTTAAAAGAACTGTCATCATTCTCCGATCTTTGGAAACAAAGGGTTACGGATGGATGACAAGGCATCCCTCCTCGGAACTGATTTGAATACCCAAGGAATCTCAAGCATTGTATTTCAATGTCTAACGGCTCCTGCAGAAAGAGCCAAACAAGGAGGTCGCGATGCAAAGAGCGCTTTATCAACAACATCCGCAAGAATACGGACACGGGGGGAAAACCGCTGAAGTTTTGTTTTTGAGCAGTGTCCTTGTCGCCTTTCTCTGTTGGGCAGGGTTTTCTCTGATTCACACTTTGAGACTGCTGCTTCACTAAGGGATACGCGGTTGTGTTTCAAGGCTGCCTAGTTTAAGGCTGCTGTTTTCGAATCCTGCCTTTCTCGACTGCTCCAATACATCAAAAAAACAAGGGAAGGCTAGGCAAGCCTTCCTTTTTTGCATTTTCAACCCCGTCATGCCCGCTGAAACTGCCCCTGCTTTAGAATTTCCTCCCCTCGTCCCGGGCCTTTACCTTGTCGCCACCCCCATCGGCAACTTGGAGGACATCACCTTCCGCGCCGTTAGGACCCTTAAAAGTTGCGACCGTATTTTGGCAGAGGACACGCGGCACTCCCGCATTTTGCTGGACCATTACGGCATCCGCAAACCCGTTGAGCCCTACCATGACTTTAACAAGGAGCGCAGCACTGCAGGCTACTTACAGCGTTTGAAGGACGGCGAAGCGGTGGCACTCATCTGCGACGCCGGAACCCCTGGCATTGCGGATCCGGCTTTCAACCTCGTCAAGGCCGCGCTGGCGGTGGAAATCCCGGTGTTTTCCGTGCCGGGTCCTTCGGCTCTCCTGACCGCCCTCACGGCTTCGGGACTCCCCACCGACCGGTTTTCATTCGAAAATTTTCCTCCCAAGAAATCCGCGCAGCGATTGCGCAAACTGGAAACCCTCAAAGAAAAGTGGCCGCCGGACGCCGATCACGCCCCCACTTTAGGCTTCTTTGTCGCACCCTACCAAATCGTGAATTTCTTGGGTGAGATTCAGCAGATCTTTGGCGCGAAGTTTTACATCGTCGTGGCGCGCGAATTGACCAAGAAGTTTGAGGAGTTTCGCCGCGGCCCGGTGGGCGAAATCGCGGAACATTATTCCAAGCACACCCCGCGGGGAGAATTCGTGGTGCTCTTTCACCCGCAGGACAAACGATGAAAGCCTGGATACAAGCACACCCGCGCTGGACGATTGCCCTTTCCTCTTTGGTATGGGCCTTGTGCTACCCGCCCTTTCCCACGGGTTGGCTGAGTTTCCTCGTGCTGGTTCCCGCATTCCTCGCCACCCAAAACCTGCGTCCGCGCACGGCGTTCTCAGCCTGGTTTGTCGGTGGCCTCGCCTACAACATTGTGATGTACTGGTGGATCTACAACGTCATTAAAGTGGGTCCCCCGTTCATCATCGGCGGCGGACTTATCCTGCTCATCCTCTTTCTCTCCCTGTTCAACGGAATTATCGGTCTGGGATTCCGGCTTGCGCTGCGGCATCCCCTCCTGCTTGCCACCTTTCCACTGGCCTGGGCGGGCCTCGAAGCCGCGCGTGCCGTGGGCGAAATGTCCTTTCCCTGGAACGACTTCGGTTACGCCCTGGGCCACAGCCTGACCTTAATGCAGGGGGTTTCCCTGTATGGGGTTTATGGGCTTTCAGCGCTCTTGATAGGTGCCAACCTTTTGCTCTTTCAGGCCTTTCGCCAAGGGGGAGCAAATGGTCGGCTTTGGCTGCTCGCCTGGTTCCTCCTTCCAGCCGTCCTGTGGGCACTGGGCATCCGGACCTTGCTAAGGACGGAGGGAAAAGATTCGAGTGCGCCGTCGCTGACGATAAGCCTTGTTCAACCCTCCATCCCGCAAACCAAGAAATGGAGCGAGGAATATTTTGGCGAAGTGATGGCCAAAACGTTCCGCACCATGGATGGTCCCAGCAGCGATCGTTCCCCCATTGCCGGTTCGGATTTGGTGGTACTCGCCGAGACCTCGGTGCCCGATTTTCTGCGCAGCCGTCCCGAACTCATCGACACTTTTTTCACCCGGGCCGTCCAGCTGCATGCACCCATCCTCATCGGCTCCCTGGATTTCGTGCCGGACCGTAAGCCCTGGCGGGATTACATCTTCTACAACTCCGCCTTTCTTTTCCCCCCGAATCAAAACGGAAGCGTCGAGCAATACTCCAAACTGCGCCTCGTGCCCTTCAGCGAAAAGCTTCCCTTTCAGAACGTATTCCCCATCCTCAATTACGTCCATCTGGGGGAAGGGGATTTCAGCCCGGGTGCCGGCTACCAAGTGTGGGGCGACAGTCTCCGCTTTGCCCCCTCCATCTGCTACGAGGTCATCTATCCTGAATTCGCGCGTCAGGCCAAAAAGGCCGGAGCGCAATTTCTGGTGAACATCACCAATGACGGCTGGTTCGGGCGCAGCAACGGCCCTTATGAACACGCCAACATTGCGCGCTTCCGCGCCGTGGAAACCGGCATGCCCCTGGTGCGCTGCGCCAACAGCGGTGTCAGCGTGTTCTACGACGCCTGGGGCCGCGATCTGGGCCACACCGCGCTTTTGGACAGCACCGTTCTCAAGCGCCGTCTTCCCGTGGCCTACCGGAATCCCTTCTATGCGCGGCATGGCGGTCTCGTGGACGCGGCTTTCCTGGCCGCGCTGGGAATCTGGACTGTCTGCCTTTTTGCGATGGGAGTGAAGCGTCCTCGCTCTCCAGGGACGAAGGCCCTCGGGCCCGACTAGCTAGATTACTTCAGGTGAAATTCCGCACCGCCCTTTACACCGTTGTGTTCGTGCTGGCCATTATCATGGTCATCACTCTCCTCGTGTTTTGGAGCGTGTACATCATCAACGACTACCGCACCATCCGCCAGCTGCACGTCCTGGTGCACGGCGAAAGCTACCAAGTGCCTTCCGCCGGACGCTGGATAGTCCTTGTTTTGGGCATCACTTTTTTGGGAATTCTGATCGCCGTGTTGTCGGTGTTTTTCGCCAACTTGGTGCGGGGTAACCGCTTCAAACAGCAGCAGCGCGATTTCGGAAACATGATCACCCATGAACTTCGCCTGCCCCTTTCCTCCATCCAGGTTTTTGCCCAGACGCTGCTGCAGCGGCCGGTGGAACCCGAAGCGCGCAGCCAGTTTACGGAGGGCATCCTTTCCGAGTGCTCCCGCCTCAGCCTCCTCATCGATCAGCTCCTCAAGTTCCAGCAAATGGAGCAGGGCAAGTTGCCCGTGCGCAAGGTGCCCCTCAATGCCGAGGAGTTTCTGAGGACCTTTGCGGGAAAATGGCCTCGCACTCTCAAGGTGGAGGTGGAGGAAGCCGCGCGCCTGGAGGCGGATCCCATGCTGCTGGAGCTGGCTCTCGCCAACCTGGTGAGCAATGCGGAAAAATATGGCCGCGGCGGCACCCCGGAAATCGTGCTTTCACACCCGGGTTCCAAGGCGCAGTTTATTGTGCGGGACGGGGGGCGCCCCATTCCCCAGAAGTTCGTCAAGCGCATCTTTCGTAAATATTACCGCATGCCCAATGTGACCACACGCCGGCAAACCGGGGTCGGCCTCGGCCTGTATATCGTGAAGAACATTGCCTCGCTGCACCGCGGCACCATTCAAGTCCACCCCCTCGTCCCTCCCGAAGCCCCTGCCGAAGGAAACGAGTTCATCCTTCGACTGCCCGCACTGTCCTCATGAGTCGCATTCTGCTGGTGGAAGATGACAGAAGTCTTGCCCTCGGCCTGGAGTTCAACCTTCGCGCCGAGGGGTACGACGTCAAAACCTGTCCCGATGCCGAAAGCGCCCTGGAGGCCTTGGAGAAAACCTCAGACAAGGCGCCGGAAAAAGAACCCGAATTCGATCTCATCGCGCTGGACTGGATGCTGCCGGGACAGGATGGCATTGAGATGCTCCAAAAGCTGCGGGCGAAGAACAACCTGATTCCGGTCCTGCTCCTCACGGCGCGGGACAGCAAAGAGGACATGGTGGAAGGGCTCGACAGCGGCGCGGACGATTACCTCGCCAAGCCCTTTGACCTCAACATCCTTTTGGCCCGCATCCGCAGCCTCTTGCGCAGCCGATCGTGGCGTGCGGCGGGCGAGGCGCCCGATGAGGCGCGTTTCGACGACATTCGCGTGGACTTCAATTCGCTCGTTGCCGAAGTGCGCGGTCTCACCAGCAAGCTCACCTACAAGGAAGCGCAAATCCTCAAGCTGCTGTGGGAGCGGCGCAACCAAATCGTCACGCGCGAGGAACTGCTGCAGAAAATCTGGGGCGTTGAGGGCTACATCCAAAGCCGCACGGTGGACAATCACATCGTTCAGCTCCGCAAGCTCCTGGAAGTGGACCCCAAGAAACCGCGCTATATCCTGTCGATTCACGGCACGGGCTACAAGTTCATCGCTTAAGGCGGCCCCTTCGTTTGCTCCCCGCCGGGGAAATGGCTAGCTTCTCCCCTTTCTCGTAACCTCTGTTCCAGCACTCTATTTAAACGAATTTAAGGGCTTTTCATGATCATTCCGCTGCATCCACGGCTTTCTGAAAGCGAAGAACGCGAACTGGCGGAAGTCACCGCGGAATTTGGCGTCCGCATTCAGCCCATCCATGGGACCGGCCGCTCCATTTATGCCATTCTGGGCGACGAAACCTCGCAGGAGCTCATCTCCCGCATCGAGGGCCTGCCCTACATCGAGCGCGTCGACCGCATTCAAACACCTTATAAGCTCATGGCGCGCGAGAGCAAACTGGCTCAGCATAAAATTTCCATCGGCAAACGCTGGATCCCCGGCGACTTCTGCGTCATCGCCGGTCAATGCACCATCGATCCCAACAACCGCAATTTCTTCCTGGAGACCTCCCAGGCCGTCAAGGAAGCCGGTGCGGACATGATTCGCGGCGGCGTTTGGAAGCCGCGCACCTCGCCCCACTCCTTCCAGGGAGACGCCAAGAGCCTGGAAATCCTGCTTGAGGCGCGCGAGCGCACAGGCCTTCCCATCAATACCGAGGTCATGGATTTCGACCAAGCCAAAATTTGTGTCGAAGCCAAGGTGGACTGCCTGCAAGTCGGCGCCCGCAGCGCCCTCAACTACCGCCTCCTGGCGGAACTCGGCAAGATGACCAAGGGCACGGAAATCCGCGTCCTGCTTAAGCGCGGCATGCACATGGGCCCGGTTTCCGAATTCATCCTGGCTGGCGAATACGTCGTGGCCCAGGGAAATCCGAACATCATTCTTTGCCCGCGCGGCACCATGCCTCCCCTGGAGGGCTACCGCAATCATCCCGATGAAAGCATCACACCCCTTCTCAAGGAAAAAACCTGGGCTCCGGTGGTGGTCGATCCTTCCCATAGCGTCGGCAAAGCGGTTTATGTGCCCCACGCCGCGCTGGCTGCCGCGGCCTATGGTGCGGACGGGCTCCTCATCGAAAGCCACTGCCAGCCCAAGAAGGGCATCGGTGACGATCCCAAGCAGGCCGTGACGCCAGACATGCTGGGCCACATCATCCGCGAAGGCCGTGAAATCCACAAGCGCGTGCAACACATGCTCAAGGCCGCGCAGGGGGCATGAGCCCGAACGCCTCAAGGTCCGGGACCCTCTGGAATTTCCTTCCGCTTAAGCTACGGCCCATTGTCCTCAGGCTTGGTTTCTCCAAGCCCACCCCCGTTCAGGAAGAGTGTCTCACCGCCGCGCTGGAGGGCGTTTCCTTTGCCGCGGTTGCGCCCACCGGCACGGGCAAGACCTTGGTGTACCTGCTTCCCATTTGGAAGTCACTTCCCACGAAACACCGCAACCTGGTTCTGGTTCCCACACGCGAGTTGGGGTATCAGGTCTCGCAAATGCTGCAGGCCTTGGATCCCGAAGTGCGCGCCGGTATCGTGCTGTGCATGGGCGGCCACGATTCCGATTCGCAGCGGCAATCGCTGCAGGGAGAGTGGCATACCCTCATCGCCACGCCGGGCCGGCTGCTCGACATGTTGGAGAGTTTACCGGAGCTCCTGAAGAACATTCGCCTGCTCGTGCTGGACGAATTCGATCGCCTTATCGATCTTGGCTTCGAGGAACAAATCGGAAAAGTCCTGGCGCAACTTCCCGCGAAACGCCAGACTTTGCTTTTCTCCGCAACCGGCATGGACGCTGTCCTGGACAGGCTTCCCTTGAGTGGCCTCGAGCGCCGGAACATCCAGCGCGGCGGTGAGACACTCTTCCTGAACGGGGGTGGGCTTGGAGAAACCAAGCCTGAGGACAATGG
>Ga0206960_1210_pt1 | contig 13048 bp, 6 predicted proteins | sample Alteio_BWOrgHeat_29_FD_153255 | JGI IMG/M metagenome (GOLD analysis project Ga0206960, IMG submission 153255) | Enriched cells from forest soil in Barre Woods Harvard Forest LTER site, Petersham, Massachusetts, United States -... | ecosystem: Environmental > Terrestrial > Soil > Temperate forest > O... | reverse complement strand
CAACAGGCCGCCCGAACCGAGCGCGATTCCCCGCAGCAAGTGTAGTGACGTGGGATTGCCCCCGGTGGTCAACAGGAGCGTATTCGTCGCTCCCGCCGGCGCGGACACCGTCAGGTTGCTGATGGTTATCGTGCTGGGGAAGTTACTGACCGTTGCGGCGTCGATGGTGACCGTCTTTGTATTGTCGTTGGTAATGAGGACCCCGAGCTGGAAGACCGAAGGTGGCGCGCCCAATAACCAACTCCCTCCCGTTTCCCACTTGCCGCCTGATGCACTGATCCAGGAATTGGTGAGATTGAGGAGAGTCGTTGCGTTTGTCTGGTTGCTGTAGGGCGAAAAACCGCCGCTGTTGGATGCACGCACGCGGTACCAATACGTTGTGTTCGCCGTCAGGAAGACATTTGTGTACGTGATAGTGTTTTGGGGGAGAGCGATGATTTGGGCCCACGTGCCCGGACTGCCGGCGCTGTCGGGAGCGCGTTCAATCGCGAAGCTGGTCTCGTTGGTGGAGTTGTCGGTCCACGACAAAGCAATCTGGGAACCCGACAACGGCGTCGCGGTCAGACCCGACGGCGCGGCTGGCGGGAGGGGCAGGGTCGTGATACCGAACAGGTTGCTGTAGTCCGAGTCGGCTTGCGAATTGTAAGCGCGGACACGATACCAGTAGCGTGTGCTCGGCGTCAGCCCGAAATCGCTGTAGGTGGTGACGTTGTTCGTTACCGTCGCGATCTGCGCCCAAGTGCCGGGCGCGCCGCCGTTGTCGGGGGCGCGTTCGATTTTGAATCCGTCCTCGCCGTTGGAGTTATCGGTCCAGAAAAGATTGACCTGGCCGTTGGTGACGACGGCAGCCGACAAGTTTGATGGGGCGGGCAAGGGGGTGACCGTGAGCGTGACCAAGAGGTTGGTGGTCCCGTTGCCATTGGTGAGATTGGCGAAGGTGACGACATTGGAGTAAGTGCCGACGGGCAGAGTGTTGGCGATGGAATTTATGGATACCGTCACGTTCGTGCCCTGACCAACGAGCAGACTGCCACTCGTGGCGGACAGGGTGAGCCAGCTCTGAGAGGCGTTGGCGGACCACGCCAAGGCCGACGTTCCACTATTCGTTAACGAATATACCTGAGCCGATGGGCTGAACGGGCCGCCGATTGAACCTGTGAAAGCGACTACTGAAGTCGGAGTAACCGTCAACGCGCTGACGCCCTGAACCGTGGAGATGGCTGTGGCAACGTTATTGGGTAGGTTGGTGTCAGTGCCGTCGCTGGAAACGGTGGCAACGTTCGTCAGGATGCCTTCAGTTGCGGGAGCCACGACGATGCTGGCAACCGCGCCAGTCTGGTTGCTCAGGCTGCCGAGCGAACAAATCACCGTTCCAGCAATCTGGGTGCATGTCCCCTGCGAGGCGTTGGCCGAGACGAAACTGGTGCCCGCGGGCAAGGGGTCGGTCAAGAGAACGCCGGTCGTTCCGTCGGGACCGAGGTTGGTCACGGTTGCTGTCCAAGTCAAATTACTGCTCACGAGCACGGGATCGGGCGCCGCCGACATCGTTGCCGCCAGGTCCGCGAACGCTTGCACAACAAACGGCGTGCTGGTGCCGGAGTAGCCGACGCCGTTGTCGGCGCGCAACCACATGTTGGTGGCCGGCGCAAGCACGGCCACGCTACCGGTCCAGACGCCGCCGACAAAGTTGCTGGTGTTGGTAGGTGTGATCGGAACAGGCTGGGTGATCGAAGTGGTATAGCGCAAGTCCACGAACCACCACCGCGTGCCATCCGGACTGGTCGGGAATGTATCACCCGCTGACTCGTAACTTTGGTCGATGGTTCCGTATGGGAAAGTCGAGGGAAGGTCGGTGCGCCCGGAGATCGGGTTGCCTGCGGTGTACACGCCGACCCGATAGTGCCTGTTTGCTGACAGCGTCACGGGACTCCCCAGGCCGAATTCGTACCAGTGTCCCCCCATAATGAAGGCATATGGCCCCTGTGCCAACAAGTTGCCGGAATCGGTCCAGATCGATACTATCCCGGACCAGTATTGACGCACGGCAGTGACGGAGAGATCGACATTGGGAGTAAACGAGTAGCCGTAAGTATAAGACCCGTTATTTTGACTGAATGTTGGGTCGGAGCCATTGAGAATCGTGTTGTTCGTCACTCCAAGAAGGACGGCCCCGCTGAGGTTTACGGCGTTGGTGTAGGTCGGGATGGTGTTATTGTTGGCGTCGCGGGCGATGACCGTAACAGGAAATGAAGTATCCATGCGTTGCGGCGAGGGAATCACGTTCCACTCAAAATGATCGAGCGGGTGCGGCAGGACGGTGAGGGTGACGCTGTGGCCGGTGGTGCCATTGCCGTTCGTCAGATTGGTGAACGTGACGGCGTTGGAATAGACGCCGGCGGCGAGGTTGTTGGCGTTCGTGTTGATGGAGACGGTGATATTCGTGGTGTCACCGGCGGCCAGCGTGCCGCTGGTGGCGGTCAAATCGATCCAGTTCTGGCTGGAGCTGACGGACCAGTTCAAGGCCAGGCCACCACTATTGGTCAATGTGTAAACCTGGCTGGGCGGATTGAACGGGCCGCCGACGAGGCCACTGGGCGCCATGTCGGGGGGAGTGGTGAGGCAGGCGCTCCAGAAGTACCCGCCGTTTTGGCTGAAATTATTAGCGTTAAAGACCAGGAACAACTCACCGCTCGTGGGAGCGACGAAACTGCCGTGGGTACCCGCTTGCACGCAGGTGCCATTGATCTTGCCGACCATCGACCACACCCTCAGGCCCGGACAGACATACGTTGAGTCGGCGGGGGAGCCGCCATCTGGCAGACCGTCAGCGTCCTCGAAGAGACTGGAAAAAGCGTTCGGCGAGTTCACACCAGTCGCTGTATAGAAGTAGGTGAGCCCGGCGTAAACGTAGCCGAAGTCTGCGCCTTGTGAATTGCTCCCGGGAACATCGAGACAGATGTTGGTGCCGGAAATGACACCGAGCGCGGCCGGGAGGATTGCCGTCAGCGTTACCGAGCGGTTGGTCGAGCCAGTGCCGTTGGTGAGGTTGGTGAAGGTGACACTGTCCGCATAACTGCCGGCGGCGAGAGTGTTTGCGCTGGAATTGATCGAGACTGTTACGGTGGTGCCGGCGCCAACGGCCAGGGTTCCACTCGTGGCCGACACGCTCAACCAACTCTGTGTGTTGCTCGCCGACCAGCTCAGGGCCGCACTGCCGCTGTTGGTCAGCGCGTAGAGTTGACTCGAGGGATTGAAGGGCCCGCCGGTCGGTCCGCTGGATGAAAAGCCGCTGGAGGGCGAGACCGAGAGAAACGGGATGCCGTTCACCGCAAGATTCACGGTGCGGCTGGTGGTGCCATTGCCGTTGGAGAGGTTTGAGAAGGTGACGGTATCAGAGTAGTTGCCGACGGCCAGCGCATTGGCATTCGAGTTGATGCTGACGGTTACGCTGGTAGTGGCGTGCTTCGCAAGCGTCCCATTGGTCGCGGACAGACTTACCCAGGTCTGGCTCTTGGTTGCGGCCCAATTCAGGCTCTGGTTCCCGCTGTTGGTCAGCACATACACCTGACTGGACGGACTGAACGGGCCGCCGCCGAAGCCGCTGGAAACCAAGGTGTTGGTCGGGCTGACGAAGAGCACGCCGGCAGCTTTTGCAAACGGGGCGCTCAAACCGAGGAAAGCCAATGCCAAGCTGCTGCAACCCAGCAACCATCGAACCGCTCGCTTTGACCGTATCGGTGTGATGCGGTGCTTCTCCGGTAATTAGTAGAGCAAAACAATGTCGGAAAGTCGAGTCGATAGATTACGAAGTTGTCATGACCTGTAGGTGTTTCTCCTACAGCAAATCCAGCGTAGCTCCGAATGTTTTACCATTGCCATTTATAAGCCCGTCGCATAAGACTTCTGATGGCGAGGGAGAACAGAATTAAGAGGAACAGCGGCAGCACTGCCGATAAACAAGAAGAGGCTTATGAAAACCATCCGAAATATTATTCCGATTATGACTTTGGTTCTGACGGTGGCTGTGGGCAGCGCCAAGGCGCAGACGTTGACCACGCTTTACAGCTTCTGTAGTACTACAAACAATTTCATCTGCACCGACGGCAGCCAACCCGGCCATCTGATTCATGGTACCGACGGTAATTTTTATGGAGCGACCTCGGCCGGAGGCACCAATGACTTCGGGACGATATTCAAAATCACGCCGGCGGGCACTTTGACCACGCTCCATCAATTTAGCGGCCCGAGCACGAATGGTGTAGCCGACGGTAGCAGCCCATTGTTGTCCCTGGAGAGTGGGGGTCTTTTTTACGGCACGACCACTACCGGAGGAACGAACCGTCACGGTGCGATCTTCACGATCACTTCGGCGGGAACTTTCACCCTCCTCCATCAGTTTAGCGGGACGAATGGCGTGGCGGACGGTTCCTTTCCGGAAATTCTTCTACCCTCTGGTTCCTCTTTTATTGGCAGCACGGTGGAAGGAGGAACAAACAACGCCGGCACGATTTACACAATTACGGCCGGAGGAGCACTCACGACGATCCATCAGTTTGGCGGGACGAATGGCGTGGACGACAGCTTGCTTCCGATATTAACATTCGCGGACGGCGCGAATTTTATCGGCACAGTTTTTAACGGGATACCGGGGGAAACGCTGACCACGGGCACCGTATTCCGGATTACCGCCGGCGGCACTTTCGCAACGATCCATCCATTTGCGGGCGCGGAAGGTACCGAACCGATCGTGACCGCAAAGAGCGGGGCAAATTATATCGGCACCACCCAAGACGGAGGATCCAATGGTGTTGGCTCGGCCTTCGAGATGACATCGGCGGGCACAGTGACCACGTTCTATCAGTTCAGCGGAACCAACGGCGTGATGGACGGTTCTTCTCCCGGGTTGGAGCCCATCACCAGTGGCGCGGGCGCTTTTTATGGCGCAACGCAAGATGGTGGCACCAATAGCCAGGGCCTGATCTTCACCCTCACCACGTCCGGAACGCTGACGCATGTGTATGAATTCTGCAGCCTTGCGAACTGCGCAGATGGCACTTCACCAAACAGTGGTGTAGCGGTCGGCGGGAATTTGTTCGGCACGACGGATGGCGGGGGGGAGAATGGCGATGGCGGCACGGTGTTTGAACTCGTCCCTGTCGGTGGCATTGGCGGTGGCGGATGCACGTTTACGCTGGGCTCGACCAACGCGGCGTTCGTGGCGGCGGGCGGTGTCGGCACCGTAAGCGTCATCACGTCCAACGGCTGCGCATGGACGGCGACGAACAACGACAGTTTTATCACGATCACTTCTGGCAGCAGCGGTTCTGGGAATGGGACGGTCCATTTCACCGTGGCTGCCAACGCCAGCACCAACGCTCTGATCGGCACGATGACGATTGCCGGAAATACGTTCACGGTGACGCAGGTTGGGGCCGGTGTATGCGCGTTTGTGTTGAGCGCGACCGAGGCGTCGCCCACGGCGGCGGGCGGTGCCAGCACGGTAGGCATTACGGCAGCCCATGGTTGCGCGTGGACGGCGGCCAGCAATGATGGCTTTATCACGATCACTTCCGGCAGCAGCGGTTCCGGCAACGGGACGGTCCACTACGACGTCGCGGCCAATAGCACCACCAATCCGGTTACTGGTACGATGACCATTGCGGGACAGACGTTCACGGTGAACCAGGCCGCGGGCGTGGCACCCGGGCAGTGTACGTTTACGGTGACCCCGACAATCGAAAAGGTAACGATCCGCGGCGGCAAGAAGAGCGTGAGCGTCAAGGCCAAGGGCACGGACTGCACCTGGACAGCCGTCAGCAATGACAGCTTCATCACCGTTACTTCGGGCGCTGCAGGCACCGGCACGACGGGCCGGGTTAGCTTCACGGTCCCTGGCAACACCAACACCACGGCGCTGGTCGGCACGCTGACGATTGCTGGTGAGTCGGTCACGGTCACTCAGGCTCCCGGCGGGTGCACGTTCCGGTTGAGCCCCAAGAACACGAAACTCATGGCCAAGGGTGGCGCGAAGACGGTGCACGTGACCCCGAACCTCAGTGATTGCGCGTGGACAGCGGTGAGCAATGACGGGTTCATCACGATCACCACCGGGAGCACGAATATCCTCGGCCGGGGAACGGTTAGTTTCAACGTCGGGACCAATGTGACCAGCAACGTTCTCACCGGCTCGATGACCATCGCCGGGCAGACGTATACAGTGATCCAAGCCGCCGCCAAGCCGTAGTCGTACTGCCAGCAAATTGCATCTGGGGGTAGAACGGGCGTGATGCCCGTTCTACCCAACAGGTGTGAAGCGTTGATCGGCGCCACCAGTTCAATCCTCGCCGAATTTCTGATCGATCTGGTCCTGGCGTGGCGTTGCGGTTTGCAATAGCCTGAACCCCGAGAAATCAGCAGTGCCAGATAACCAAGCTCTGACTCTTTACACGATCTTTGCTGCTACGGCACGAGTCGCACGCGATAATATCGGGCCGGTTTATTTGTGGCGCCGCCCGTGTCGAGGAAGTTGGTTGTCACCAGGCCGCCGCCGGCGACGATTACCGTCGGGCCCAGGTTCACGAAATTGTTGGTGGAGTAACTGCCGCCAGTTCCGCCACTGGTCGCTTGCACCTGGTTCGTTGTGCCGCCGGCCGTGGCCCAGGTCAACCGCACGTTCGCGCCCGTCGTGGTAATCGAAGTCACGCGGAACGGCATCGAGTTCGGATCGTTCGGGTCGGTGCCGGCGAGATACTCCTGCAAATTGCTGAAACCATCCCCGTCGTTGTCAGCACTGGCGTCGGCGGGATTGAGCGGGTCAAGTCCATGCGCCAGCTCGTAACCGTTGGGGATCCCGTCACCGTCAGCGTCGCCGGCCGGGTCGAGCACGACGGTCGTGTACAGCAATGTCCCGCCAGTGCGGGTAAAATGCGCGCAGGAGTTCGTGAGCACGAATTTATCGACATGAACCACGCCCGAGTTGAGAGTGAATGTGCCGCTCTGAACTTCGAGCACGGCGCTGTGCGTGACGTTCGTGACGAACAGACCGCCGCCCGACATGATCACGGTACCGGTGGCGGTACAGTCCAAGGTGCCGAGCGTAAAGCTGGAGTAGGCGGAACTGCTGCCGCCGACAAACGTCATTGTACCTTGTCCGCCGGAGATTTGGCCCACAAAAACATCCTGCAGGATTTCTGTTCCGTTGGACACGGTCATCTGTCCTACTCCCTGACGGCCGACGACCGTGAGGCTGTTGCTCAGCAGTCCGCCCGTTTGCCAGACCGTGCCGGTCGCGCTTGTGGAAAAGGCCACTTCGAACAGCGTGTGCACGACGTTGGTGCCGCCCGCGATGGTCAGGACGCCGCGCGATCCCGCCGAATTTCCCACCTGCAAGTCGGCGGTAACAAACGTGCCGCTGGACACGTTCATCGAGCCGAAGCCCGAGGCGCCGAGCAATACGGCGAAGCTGGAATTGGTGACGAGCAGGACGCCGCCGGCCAGCGAGACCATGCCGGTGGCGTTGACGTTATTGCCGATGGTGAGGCTTCGATTGACAAGATTGCTACCGCCGCTGAGTACCAGGGAACCGGGAAAGCTGGCGGTATTGCCGACGACGAAATCACCGAACGTCAGTGCGCCGCCCAGGTTCGACAGGCTGCCGCCGGCGGTAAAACCGATGCCCACGGTGCCATTCGTGGCAAAGATGGAACTACCCTTGTTGACCACGACGCTGCCGTCGACCTCAAAGCCGGAGCCCGCGAACGCGGTGGCAGTAGGATTGAGGGAGAGGATGCCGCCAGCGACGATAACGCTGCCGGTGCCGACGCCGTTGCCGACTGTCAGAGGGCCGACCATGCCGAGCGAGCCACCATAGATGGACAGTGAACCTTGTGAGTTCACGGTATTGGCGATCTGCATGTCCTGTGCGCGCCAGATGCCGTTCGAGACGATTATCTGGCCAACGCCGAATTGGCCGATGTCAGTAGCGCCGTTGGTCGTGATCAGTTGTCCGCCGGTGAACCAGACGGTGCCGGTCGCGCCGGGGCCGCCGACCTGAAGATTGGACGTGACCGTACCCGAACCGGAGAGTGTGACGGTACCGCCGGAAATTGAGAGGGTGCCACTCGAGCCCGGATTGTAGCCGACGACAATATTGCCGGCCAGCCAGGTGCCGTCGAGGACAGTGAAGAAACCGCGGGCGTTATAACCGATGGCGGTGAAGATGTTGGTGGTAATGAGCGTGCCTGTATTGAGCAGCACGGCGCCATCGTCCGGCGAGAAATCTTCGAAGTTGCCGCCGTCCATCCGCAGGACGGAATTGGTAATGGAAATGATGCCGCCGCTGGTGATGGTCAGTGTATTGAGAATGCGGAGGGGCGTGATCGAGCCGGCGTTCGCGAGAGCGAGCGTATTATGGACGAGACCCGGGCCGGACATCGTCAGGTTGCTGACGGTCATGCTTCCCGGCGAACCGCCCGAAGTGGTGGAATCGATCGTGATGGTCTTGGCGAAAAAGGCCATGGCTGGGGCGGTGTTGGTGATAAAAACGGCTTCCCCGCTGTTGGGCGGGTTGTTTGATGACCAATTCGACCCTGTCTCCCACTTGCCGTCGGCTGTCGAGATCCAGGAATTGATGGGGGCCGCTACGGCTGGATGGGTGAGTGCGTTTGCCGTGACGACCAGCAAGCCCAGAAGGAAAAACCGACGCCCGTTTGTTTTCATATTCCCTTTCTTCCCGTACCAGCCTTTTACCGGCAATTCAGCCACAGTCAGGACAGAACCCGTCCCCGTCAATGAATCGCCTTCTCCCAGAGGAAAGTATTTGAAGGAAAACGCAAACGCGACGTTCGCCCAAACGTCTCTCCCAGCCGAGGCGAGTGAAGCATAAACATCTAAAGATGTCCATCAAGTTTGGGCGTGGAAGCGTGAGGAATGGAGGGACTGATGCTCGTTGACAGAGTTTGGGATCCGCATTGCCATCCGGGCCATTGCGAAAGAGGTCACGCCAGCCACATCCACCCCTTGCGCGACACGATCCGATTCTTCACGTTTGCGCGGAAATACTGGAAGGCGTGATACGCAACCACAGTATATTGTGATAATATCCGTAGCGCGCGGCGCGCACGACGAATGAGTGTTTACACGTCACGGGCGGTGTTGGCGATTTTTGCGCTTACCTACCTCGGCATCGCGGTCGGTCGTGTGCCGGGCTTGAAGCTGAACCGCACGGGGATCGCGTTGCTGGGTGCGATCGCGATCATGGTTTTCACCGGCCTGTCGACGACGACCATGGTCGGTTTGATCAACTGGCCGACGATCCTGCTCTTGTTCGGTTTCTTTGTCCTGTCGGCGCAATTGCAGTTGTCCGGTCTTTTCGACAAGATCGCCGGCGACATCTCGGCCCGGCTCCAAAACCCCGCGCGGTTTCTGCTGATCCTGATGCTGGTGACGGCGGGGTTGTCGGCGTTTCTGAACCACGACATCGTCTGTTACGTCTTCACGCCGATCGTGGCGACGACCCTGCTTCGGCGGCGAGTCAATCCGGTCCCGTTTCTTATCGCGTTGGCAGTTGCCAGCAACATCGGCGCCGCGGCCACACTGGTTGGCAATCCGCAGGACATGCTGATCGCCCAGGTTGCCGGGCTGGATTTCGGGCGTTACGTGCTCTGGTGCATCATGCCGGTGCTGTTTGCCCTCGGTTGCGCCTACGGGATCATCTGGATGATGTCCCGCCACGACCTTGTGTCCACCGTGCCGGTGCCGGCCAGCGTGACGCAGCCTTGTCATCCGTTCAACCGCCGGCACACGATCAAAGGTTTGGTCATCCTGGGCCTGGTGATCGCTTTCTTTTTCACGTCGATTCCCAAGGAAATCATCGCCTTGACCGCCGCCGCGATCCATCTCGCCAGTCCGAAATACGGCACGGAAGATTTGCTGGGGCTGGTGAACGGGTCGATTCTGGTGCTGTTCATGGGGCTGTTCGTGCTCACCGGCGCGTTCCAAGCCACGGGCTACGGCGACCAGGCCGTGCAGTGGCTCGCGCGAGGCGGGTTGAATCTCCAATCGCCATCCATTTTGGCGTTGGTCACGGTGGCGCTTTCCAATTTGATTGGCAATTCCGCGGCGGTGCTGCTGCTGGTGAAGGTGGTTAATGTGAGTCATCCAGCGACGGCCTATGTACTGGCCCTGGCCAACAGTTTCGGCGGCAGCCTCATCATCCTCGGCAGCGTCTCCAACATCATCGTCTGCCAACAAGCGCGCGAACTGGGGATCAACATTTCCTTCCGCGACTTCGCCCGCCTGGGCGTCCCCGTGACGTTGGCCGCGATGGCCGGCCTACTGGCGTGGGTAGCGCTGATGACGTGAAACGAGACGATTCTTCACGTTTGTGCGGAAATACTGGAAGGCGTGACGAAAGGTTGAGTCAGCGCATACCACATGCGATTATTCATCCCTGACCCCTTTTTTCTTCTCAAATGACTTTGCCCCGTCAATCCTGATAGACTACGTGGGATGACAGCCCGGAAAGAGAAGCTTGCGACCGGGGTTTTGCTGTGGACGTTCTGGTTGGTGGATGCTCTTTCGTTTGGGGCGATAACTGGAAACCACGGACACATCTCTATCGGCTTAAACTTCGCGGAGCAGTTCGCGCTGTTGGTCCTCCTTGCTTCGTGGGTCAACAGCGACGCCCGGATGCGACGTCAGAGTCTTTGTTATGATTTTGACTTCTTTATCTACGTGGCATGGCCGTTCGCGTTGCTCTACTACCTGTTTCTCACTCGCGGCCTACGCGCATTCTTGACGCTCCTTGGCTTCGCGGTATTCTTCGTCTCTGCGATTCTGGCAGGGTACGGTGTTTTCTGGCTCCTGACGCGATGACACGACAGACCCAATCCATAGGGTTTGGGAATGAGAATCGATTCTTTGGCGACAATCTGTTAGATCACGACTGGGTGAAGCGTTGCCCTCAACCTCCCATGCAATTATCATACTGACGCCATGTGTGGCCGCTACACCCTAACTGCTGACATGAAGAAGGTGGCTGACCGGTTCGGTGCGCCGACGCCGGACGGAATTACCCACCCCTGCCCCTCCGAGGAGGGGACCACTGTATGGAGGCTTCGGTACAACATTGCGCCGACGAAGGCCACGGAATGGACGTCCCCATAAACGATAAATCCCCGGCGCATCAGCGCAATCACGACACGTCCCCTGTTGATCGGGTGTCGCTGCGTGAAAAAATCGGGCTCGGTTTCGGAAAAGTCGTCGGGGATGGCACGCACGGCACGCTGCACGTGCTCGTCAGCCCGATTTACAACATGACGCTCGGGTTGAACCCGGCGCTGATCAGCACCATCGTCTTCATCCAGCGGCTCTGGGATGCGATGCTCGACCCCGCCTTTGGCCAGTTCTCGGATAACTTTCGCTCCCGCTGGGGCCGGCGGCGGCCGTTGCTTTTCATCGCCGCCTTCCCGGTGGCACTGCTTTTCGGCGCGCTGTGGTGGTTTCCGCGCGGCGTCAGCGCCCACTATCTTTTCTGGTACTTGCTGCTGGTTTCGCTGGCGTTCTACGCCGCCTACTCGCTCTACACGATGCCGCTCGGCGGGTTGATTATTGAGGCGACGGACGATTACCATGAACGGACGCGGATTGCCAGCGTCACGCTCGCCTTCGGCTTCGCAGCGCAGGTTGGCAGCCAATGGATCTTTCCGGTCACGCAGATGTCCGTTTTCCCCGACACCATCACCGGCGTGCGCTGGGTGGCGGTCGGTTGTGTGTTATTATTTTTTGTCGCCGGGCTGATGCCCGCCGCGCTCTGTCGGGAAAGATTGTACGCGAACGTCGCCGCGAAACAGCGGCGCGTCCCGTTCCTGGAAAGCTGGCGGGCGGTGCGCCAGAACCAGTCGTTCATGGCGCTGCTTTGGGTCCGTGGCATCTTCAGCTTTGGCACCAACGTCGTGGGGATGCTGAGCGGGTACATGTATATTTACTACGTCTTCGGCGGCAACATCAAAGCGGCTGCCTTTGGCGTGGCGGCCATCGGCTCATGTTACCACATTGCGGCCATCCTCACCTCGTTGGCGGTCTATCCACACATCGAGCACCGCCTCGGCAAGCGGTGCACCCTGCAAGTCGCCGCCGGTGTGTTAATCGTCGGCTGCTTCTCCAAAATTTTCCTGTATCAGCCGGGCCACGCGTGGCTGCCGTTGACGGTCATCGCGATCAATGGCATCTCCAACGCTGGCGTTTCCTTGATGTGCATCGCCATGCTCGGTGACATCGCCGACTACGATGAATGGCAGACGGGGCTGCGACGGGAAGGACTGTTCACCTCGCTGTTGAGCTGGTTTGAAAAGGCCGGCAACTCGCTGGGCACGTTCCTGACCGGGTTCATCCTCGTTTGGATCGGCTTCAATGCGAAGCTTGGCGCGCAATCCGACCATACCCTCTGGCTGATGAAGCTGGCCTACGTCGTCGGGCCCGCCACGGGCGCGTTGCTCACGCTCTTGTTCATCCACCGGTACGAATTGAGCCAGGATCAAGTATACGAAATCAAAGAAGAACTCACCCGTCGTCGCGCGGCGAAAAATGTTCTGTCGGCGGATGATGTTTCGACACGCTGAAGGATCGGCCCGCGCTTGGCAAGCGCGGCTACAGCGGAAACGACGGGGCGCTCAGCCCAGTATTCGCTGAACATTGGGCATTAATACCGCAATTACTTCTGGACATCGATTACCGATAATTGTATAGTGCGGCATGTTTTCCAAGCGGGAGAAGCGATTGGGTGGTGGGCGGAACGGCGCGCCCAGCCCCGACCTCGGAGTCGGGGTAAACTCTCGCGCCCTACCAAAACCCCGGCGGAAGACCACTCCCGCACCAAACATGACATTCTGCGAAACGAACCCCCCAGTTAAGTTGCGGTGTATGAACTGGTTAGAAATTTGGGGTTGTGAATCTGGCATGGATTGCGCTGGCGTACAAGGCACAGCAATCTTCGAGGCTGACAAGGTGGGAGGGGTGTGGTACACGTAGCGGCCCTTTATGGAATGGA
>Ga0206960_1209_pt1 | contig 13052 bp, 12 predicted proteins | sample Alteio_BWOrgHeat_29_FD_153255 | JGI IMG/M metagenome (GOLD analysis project Ga0206960, IMG submission 153255) | Enriched cells from forest soil in Barre Woods Harvard Forest LTER site, Petersham, Massachusetts, United States -... | ecosystem: Environmental > Terrestrial > Soil > Temperate forest >... | reverse complement strand
CTCCGGTCGCATCCTTTAGCCTCCTGCGATTCCATGATTACCGTCGGCATCATCACCGTGAGCGACCGCGCGTTTCGCGGACAGTACGAGGACCAGAGCGGTCCGGCACTCAAAGAGTTCTGCGAAAAACTTGGCTGGCAAATCACCGCGCAGATCATTGTGCCCGATGAAGAGGCGCTCATCGGTGATAAAACTCTCGAACTCGCGAAAGTCTGTTCACTTATCCTGCTTACTGGCGGCACCGGCATCGCAGAGCGCGACGTTACACCGGAAGCCATTTGCGAAGTCGCAACGAAGGAGTTGCCCGGCTTTGGTGAAGTGATGCGCGCAAAAAGCTTCGAGCGTTTTCCCCACGCCATTCTGTCGCGTAGCCTGGCGGCTGTCGTCGGGAAGTCGCTCGCCATTTGCCTTCCCGGCAGTCCCAAGGGCGCGGTGGAATGCCTCGAATTTGTCGCCGCCGCCATCCCACACGCGATTGACTTGCTTCGCGGAGAGACAGAACATCATTAAAGGGAAATGCGCGACAAGATGAGCTTTCCGAAGAAATTCGTCTGGGGCGCTGCCAGCGCTGCTTATCAAATCGAAGGCGCGCCCAAGGAGGACGGCAAAGGCCCTTCGGTATGGGACATGTTCTGTCAAAAGAAAGGCGCCGTCTGGAATGGGCACTCCGGCGCGGTTGCTTGCGACCATTATCATCGTTACCGGGACGATGTCGGGTTGATGAAGAGCATGGGACTGCAAGCCTACCGGTTTTCCGTCTCGTGGCCGCGCGTGCTTCCCAAAGGCGTGGGCAAGGTCAACCCCAAAGGCCTGGCCTTCTACGACAAGTTGGTCGACGAACTCCTGGCGGCGAACATCACGCCGTGGGTGACGTTGTTCCACTGGGACCTCCCCGATACGCTCCACCGTCGCGGCGGCTGGTTGAATCCCGACAGTTCGGACTGGTTCGCGGACTACACCCGCGTGGTCGTGGCAAAATTATCCGACCGTGTTCGGCATTGGATCACATTGAATGAACCCCAGGTCTTCATTTCTCTCGGGTACCAGGATGGCCGGCACGCTCCCGGTGACAAACTTCCTTTCAAAAGGGTTTTATTGATTGGACATCACGCGCTGCTGGCTCACGGCCTGGCCGTGCAGACAATTCGTCAACATTCTACATTGCCGCCGCAAATCGGCTACGCGCCGTTCGCGGCTTTGTCGTATCCCGCCAGCAACCGCGCCGCGGATGTGCAGGCGGCACGGCAGGACCTGTTTAGCGTCACCGCCCGGCACTGCTGGAATAATACGTGGTGGATGGACCCTGTTTTCAAGGGCTGCTACCCGGAAGATGGACTAAAACTTTTCGGCAAGGATGCCCCCAGGTTTACCGATGCCGAAATGAAAGTCATTTCGCAACCCGTGGACTTTTTTGGTGTCAACATGTACACCGGCTCAAAGGTTCGCGCGGGCAGGAACGGCAAACCCGAACGCCTGCAGCAACCCGTCGGTCACGACCTCACGGCATTTCGTTGGGCGGTAACCCCGGAAGTGATGTATTGGGGGACAAAATTCTACTGGGAACGCTATCGCCACCCCATCGTCATCACGGAAAATGGCATGTCGAACATCGACTGGGTGGCGCTCGACGGTCGAGTGCATGACCCGCAACGTATCGATTTCACGCGCCGTCATCTGCTGGCCCTCGAACGCGCCATCGCGGACGGAGTCGATGTGAGCGCATATTTTCACTGGTCCATCATGGACAACTTCGAGTGGGCGGAGGGATATAAGGAGCGTTTCGGCCTGATCTACGTGGATTACAACAGCCAAAAACGCGTCCTCAAAGACTCGGCGCATTGGTACAAACAGATCATCGCCACGAATGGAAAATGCCTGCACACCGACCCATGATCATCCTCATTCAATTCCCCTGGTCGCCTTTTTGCATCACGATTCGACGCATTCTGGAGCGCCACCGGATTCCGCATCGCATCAAGAATATCTCTGCCGCGGATCGCGCGCCAATTATCCTTGCAACCAAGGGCCGCGCCTACACCGTCCCCTGCCTCATCGACGGCAGGACAGCGGTCGCCGATTTCACCGACTTCGGGCAGGAGGTGGCGCGGCACGTTGACAGAAAATACAAACTGGGCCTGTTCCCGCGCGACCAGGAAGGCATCCAGGCAATCCTCTCTCGCTATATCGAGAACGATCTGGAGAGCGTCGGCTTCAAGGTCGATGACAGTTACGTCATTCCCACGCGGCCTCTTGTCGAGCGCACGATGCTGATCCGCCACAAAGAGCGGAAATTCGGCAAAGGTTGCGTCGCGCAGTGGGCGCGCGATCGCGCAAAGCTTAACCGTCAGTTCGCCGACCTACTCAAGCCCATCGACAACATGCTGGCATCGTCCGAATATCTCGTCGCGGAACGTCCGCTGTTTGTGGACTACGACCTCTACGGGATTGTGGAGAACTACCTCTACTCTGGGAAGACGAAGCTGCTACCGCTCAAGCAACTGCAACGCTGGCACCGCGTAATGTCTCGCCGGTAAGATCGTATTCGCTCGCGCCGGTAATCCGCACCCGCGCAAACTCGCCAATTCGTGCCGGCCCCGTGACCTGCACGCTGCCGTCGATTTCGGGGGCGTCGGCGTGAGAACGGCCTACCCAGCCTCCATCCGTTTGTTCTTCAATGAGCACGCGAATCGTCTGGCCGACAAACGCGCCCTGCACTTCTCGCGAGACCTTTTGTTGCAACGTCATCGCTCGCTGGTAGCGCTTCTTCTTCTCTTTGGGTGATAGCTGCGCAGCCATTGTCCCGGCAGGCGTATGGTCCTCTTGCGAATACTGAAACATCCCAAGCCGCTCGAACTTCGTTTCCTTGATAAATTCCAGAAGTTCGTCGAACTGTTCCTCGGTCTCGCCCGGAAATCCCACAATGAACGTCGTGCGCAACGCGATGCCGGGAATACCCAGGCGAATTCGCGCAACAAGGTCGCGGATATGCTGTCCGCCCGTCTCGCGTCGCATCTGCTTCAACATTTCGTCATTGATATGCTGCAGCGGCATATCGACATAGCGGCACACCTTGTCGCATGCGGCAATGGTCTCGATCAACTCGTCATTCCAATGATAAGGATGCGTATAGAGTAATCGTACCCAAAAATCACCGTCGATTTGCTGGATTTCCCGGAGCAATTCACACAGCAAACTCTTCCCGTCGCGCGGCCCCGGCGCCTGCGGGTCAAGGTCCTTCCCGTAAAAAGTGGTGTCCTGCGAAATCAAATTAATCTCGCGCGCGCCGTTGGAGACAAGCCCGCGAATCTCTGCGAGGACATCATTCACCGCCCGACTGCGATGTTTCCCACGAATCCGCGGGATGCTGCAAAATGTGCAGGGATGGTTACAGCCCTCAGCGACCTTTACATAGGCATGATGTTTCGGCGTGAGCCGAAACCGCGGCGCGGCGTAATCGGGAACATACTTGGCCGGGCCCGACCAGAAGAGCTGTGGAACAGTGTGACCGTTCTTCGCCAGAATCTCGCGGACAATTTGCCCGATACGCGGGACTTCATTGAGCCCGACGATGGCATCGACCTCGGGCAATTCCTTCTGCAAATCTTTCGGATAACGCTGGGTCAGGCAACCAGACATGATCAGCGCCTTGCAGTTACCCGTCTCGCGTAGTTCGTTCGCCTTGAGAATCGCATCAATGGATTCCTTCTTCGACGCCTCGATGAAGCCGCACGTATTCACGATCACGACGTCCGCTTCCTGCGCGTTCTGGGTAATTTGCATCCCGTCACGCAACAGCGAGCCAAGCATGACCTCGCTGTCCACAAGGTTTTTCGCGCAGCCGAGGCTGACAAAGCCGACTTTGATGGCTGAGGGGGAACTCATCGATACGACTGATATTACTTGGTTGGGGCGGGTTCTACAAGCTCAGGAGCGGGCGCAGGCTTCGGCTGGTAATAGGCGTCGAAATCGGCTTTTGGCACTAACGGCACGGCAGCTGCCACGATCGGTTCCACTGGCACGGGCGCGCGGTGCGAATGACTCTTGATGAGCACAATCGCAAAGACGGCCACCGTCAGACCGACGACTACCACCCCGACACTCCTCAATGGCAGTTTCAACTCAGGTGGTTTTCGCGCACGAACAGTCCTCTCGGTCTCGACGTGCAACCCCTGCCTCCGCAATCCGCCCTGGCTCCGCAAGTACGCGTCCACCATGGCTTGGCTGTCGAGACCAAGATACTCGGAGTAGAGCTTCAAAAATCCCTTGGTGTAAGCCGGCGCCGCAAGGCGGTCAAACTCGTCCGCTTCGAGCTGCTCCAGGATCTCCATCTTGATGCGAGTCGCGCGCGACGCGTCTTCAAGGGAAGCCCGCTTCTGGTGCCGCGCTTCGCGGAGGATCTCGCCGATGGATTCCATCTGTATCAGCCTATTGACGCTCGGCCGGCACTTGCCCATCCAGGTCGATCAGGATTTCACGCGGTTCGGCGCCTTTGTTCGGGCCGACGACCCCGCGCTCTTCGAGCAAGTCCATGATCCGAGCGGCGCGAGTGTAGCCGATGCGCAGGCGGCGTTGCAAGACCGAGACGCTGGCACGATTGGTCTGGCGAATCACTTCCATGCACTGCTCGACCAGTTCCTCATCCTCCTCGCTCGGTTCGGCGTCGGCGAGGTTGGAATTCTTTTGCAATTTCTGGTGCAGTTCCTTTTCAAACTGTGGCTTGGCGCGGCCACCGATGAAATCGACAATGCGCGTGACTTCGCGGTCCAGCACGAGGACACCCTGCGCGCGCACTGCCTTCCCCGACCCGGGCTCGTACAGCATGTCGCCCTTGCCGAGCAGTTTCTCCGCGCCCTGGCTGTCGAGAATGACGCGCGAGTCCTGCATCGACGCCACTTGGAACGCGATGCGCGCGGGAATATTCGCCTTGATGACGCCCGTCACGACGTTGACGCTAGGACGTTGCGTTGCGACCACCAGATGAATGCCCGCGGCCCGACCCAGCGCGGTGAGCCGTGCGATGGCCATTTCCACATCCTTGCCAACAGTCTGCATCAGGTCGGCCAATTCATCCACCACCACGGCGATGAACGGCAGTTTTTCCGGGATGATCAATTCGAAGTCACGCGGCACTTCGATCTTGAGAAGCTCCTGCTCTGCCTTTGGCTTGGCCGTCCCTTCCTCTTTCCCATTTTCGTTCGCAGCATCTTCTACGACGACTGGATCAAGGGGAGTTTCCGTCTCCGGCTTCAACGATTTTTTCGGACGCGAGTTAAAGGCGGCGATGTTGCGAACTCCACTCTTGGCAAAAATCTGGAAGCGTTTTTCCATCTCGCGAATCACCCACCCCAACGCTAGTGGCACTTTCTTGGCCTCCGTTACGACCGGCACGATGAGATGCGGCAGCGCGTTGTAGTGCTGCATCTCGACCATCTTCGGGTCGATCAACACGAGCCGCAGATCTTCCGCCGTAAAGCGATAGAGCAAGGAAGCGAGGATCGCGTTGACGCAAACGGTCTTGCCCGAGCCCGTCGCGCCGGCAATCAGCAAATGCGGCATGTTGGCCAGGTCGCCGATGATCGGGTTGCCCTTCACATCGCGTCCCAGCGCAATCGGGATCACCCCGGTCGCATTGCGCCACTCGGGCGATTCCAAAAGATCGCGCAGATAGACAGTTGTGCGGGACGAGTTCGGCACTTCGATGCCCACGGTGCCTTTACCGGGCACTGGCGCGAGAATGCGCACCTTCTCTGCCCGCATCGCCATGGCGACGTTGTTGGAGAGCGAGGAAATCTTTTCTACGCGCACACCGGCGGCAGGATACAATTCGAATAATGTCACCGTCGGCCCCTTCGTCACGTCGCCGGATTCCACGTCGATGCCAAACTCCTGCAAGGTCTCGCGCAACACCTTCGCGCTGGCCTTCAAATCCTCCATCACGTCGCGCTTGCCCGGCAACGGCGGCTGCTCCAGCATGTCGAGCGGCGGCAGCACATATTCTTCGCCGGAAGCGGCGGTGACGCTGCCTAACACGGGGGCAGGCCCTGTGGGCGCCGGCTTCTCGCGCTTCGATTTGGGAATCGCCGGAGTGGCCGCGCCTGCTTCTGTGTCGTCCGAAACTGCGTCGGCTACGGCCTCCTTCTTCGGTTTGAGCTTCTCGGTGATCTTTTGAGCGATGGAACCCACATCTTCCCCGGTTGCCTTTTTCTTGTCCCCGCCATTCTGTGACCGCGCCACAGTGTAGTCCTCAAACTTCGGTTCCGGGCGGCGTTCGCGCGCAGCTTCGTCGTCGTCCTTGGGACCATTGGCGCGTTCGGTGGCGAGTTTGCGTGCTTCCTTCTCCTGTTTGGCCACCTGGCGGTCGGTCTGGAATTCCTTGATGGTCAACGCGCGCTCCTGGTCGCGCAGCTCATCGTCAACGCTGGGTTTGGATTTGGTACTGCGTTTCCGATGCCAGAAATCCGTCGCCCGGCCCACGGTCAACGCCACCCAATAGCTCGGGCGGAAATTAATCAACAGAATAAGGCTGATGAGATAGCAACCGCCAAAAACAAGGATCGTGCCGGGTCGCCCGACAATTTTTTGGAAAAATCCGCCGACGATCAAGCCGAGAAAGCCGCCCGCGCTATCGGGCAGATTTAGCTTGTGTTGCCAACGCTCCAGCCCCGCGACGTGCAGCAGGCAACTGAGGGAAATCAGCAGGAGAATGCCGGCGCCAATCTTGCCGCGCCACGGTAGTTCCTTGCCGAGTAACAACATTGCGCCGATCACGGCTAGCACAACCACCAGTCCGCAGGCGGCCAGACCAAAGGTCTGGAACGTGAAAAATGCGATCCACGCGCCGACAGGGCCGATGAAGTTTCCGACAGCCTTGTGTCCGCTCGCCGCCACGTGGCCCACGTCGTACGGGTCGTACGAAATCAGGCTCAGCAGGAGCAAAAGGGATGCGACGACCAGGACAACGGCCCAAATCTCACGAACGCCTGAATGCTTCGAGTCCTTCCCCATAGAAAAGCGTTGCAAAACCTCCTTGTGCTTGAGAAGTGTATGCCAAACGGAAGTCAACTGCAAGGCACAAAGATGCTCTATCCATACAAATTTACCCCCGCTCTCGTCGAACGTGTTTGGGGCGGCGACGCGCTCGCACGCTACGGCAAATCGATCCCCTTTGGCAAACGCATCGGCGAATCCTGGGAAATCAGCGACCGCGATGACGTCCAGTCCGTCGTCGCCAACGGCCCCGACAAAGGTAAGACGCTACGCGAACAAATTCACGCCCATGGCGCGCAACTGTTGGGGAGCAATTGCGGCAAGGCCACCAAATTTCCCCTGCTCGTCAAACTCCTCGATGCCCGCGAACGGCTCTCGCTGCAGGTTCATCCTCCCGCCACTGTCGCCGCCAAGCTGAAAGGTGAACCCAAAACCGAAATGTGGTGCGTGCTCGATGCCGATCAGGATGCGCACCTGATTGCCGGATTCCGCCGTGGTACAACAGGCGCCAACTTCATGCGCGCGATGGAAGGTTTCACAAACCATGAGGGCGCGGAGAAGGCGATCGAAGATTACGTCTACCGTTTTCCTGTTTTGTCAGGTGACACCTTCTTCGTTCCCTCGGGGCGTATCCATGCCATCGACGCGGGCGTCGTGCTAATTGAAATCCAGCAGAGTTCCGACACCACCTACCGCGTTTATGATTGGGGCCGGGTCGGCCTCGACGGCAAACCGCGCAAGCTTCACACTAGCGAAGCGCTCGTGTGCATCGACTTTCAGGACATCGAACCCAAAAAACAGCGGGCGGTAGTGGAGTACCACGGTGTCAACGGCCTCTGGCGCTTGGTCGAGTGCCCGGAGTTCCACGTGCACCGCCTCGAATTGCGCAATGCCTGGCCCGACCGCTGCGACGACTCAACATTTCACATTCTGAGTTGCACCAAGGGCGCGGTCGGCTTGCTCTTACCCGACGGCAAAGAAGAGCGAATCAACGTCGGTGAATTTATTCTGCTCCCCGCCGCGCTCGGCTTCTATACGCTCACGCCATTGGCTGAAAATACACAGGCGTTAAAATCGTACGTGCCGCGTACCGGTCGTTAGGCGTACATCAGCGCGTTCACGATCTTCGTCTGAACGGTCTCTTCGAGGTAGTCGATGGTGAAAGGTTTGGTGATGTAATCCACCGCGCCGAGTTGCTGGGCGGTCTCGATGGATTCCAAATCGCACACGCCCGTGACCATGATCACCTTCGTCCAAGGGCTCACTGCCTTTACCCGCTTCAAGATATCAAACCCGCCCAGCTTCGACTTGAGGTTCAAATCCAGCAGCATCCCCTCGGGCTGTTCGCTCGCCAGCAGGGACAACGCTTCGGAAGCTGTGGTCGCCGTGACGATGTCGCAAACGAGATGGTCTTCAAACCACTCCTGGAGCATCTCGCAGATTTTGACTTCATCGTCGACGATCAGCAGCTTCATTTCGCCTTCCTTCCGGTGCGAACCCGCGTTTGGCTTCCCAAACGCATCATGGGCGGTCCCAGCAATTGCTGTTTGATAAGCTTTCGATAAGAGCGGTGCTCACGGTCCAGATTCTTCAACTGCAACTTGCGCGCGATCTCGGTGATTTGTTTCCGTGTCCCTTCAATCTCGAAGAACCATCCGCACTGCGGGATGTGATCGAGACAGACGGTGCAGGAATCGAGTTTGAATTCCTCGCGCAACTTGCTGTAGGTTTCGGAAACGCGAAAACTCAGCAGTTCGAGGATGCGCTTGGCGGGTTCGTAATCCACACGGGTCTCGACTTCCATCCGCTTCTTGTGGGTTCCACCCTGGCGTGGGCCCTTGAGTGTCAACACCGCCTTGTCTTCCCCGTGCCGGCGCAGGCGAAGTTTTCGACCCTGTTTCCGCAATGTCCCGTCCATGTCGAACAGTTCATTCCGTTCATACCCCTTGGCCGATCTGCGCGCCCCCAATTTGATCAACTTCTTGCGCAGCCCATCGACATCGAACACCCGGTACTTCTGTTCGATCTCCACGCTGCTCCGCGCCACGTGTTTTTCAAACTGACGCGTAAGGTATTGCTCAAGTTTTTGTTTGGGCATGGTTAATCACTCGTGTCGCGGGATGAAGGTAGCGCTGCCGAGGAAAGTAAATCCCGATTAAAGCGGTTGCTCCCCGTCCGCCATAATGGCAGAACAGCATACTGACAGAATAAGTGGGAGTTCCCCAACTCACGCACCGCGACCTCCTTGTTGCAAAACTTTCTAACAGCCTACACTTCCATTGTCAAGACGGTCAAAGTTACGTTTTGCCCATGTCCGACGGCAAGGGAGCGTTCAGATCATTTCATCCGAGTTTATACAACTCCCCATACTTCGTCCGCAAATAGCGGATGTATGGTTCAATGGTGAGCGGCTGGCCGGTGGCGCGCTTGACCAATTCGGTGGCAGTGAACTTGGCGCCGTGCTGGTAGATGTTTTCCTGGAGCCAACCGTGCAGTGTGGTGAATTGGCCGCTGGCGATCTGGTCGGGGATTTGGGGATTGGAGCGGAGCGTGGCATCGAAGAATTGAGCGCTGAGGATGTTGCCGAGGGTATAGCCCTGAAACGAGCCGCCGAGTTGGCCACCGAACCAATGCACATCCTGCAGTACGCCATCGCGGTCATCGGGTGAGGCGATGCCGAGGTCGGCTTTATAGCGTTCGCGCCAGGCTTCGGGCAGGTCGCGGACGGTCAGCTTGCCTTCGAGCAATTGTAATTCGAAATCGAAGCGGATCATGACGTGGAGATTGTAGGTCACTTCGTCGGCATCGGTGCGAATCAGTGAGCGCTCGACCTTGTTGATAGCGCGGTAGAATGCGTCGAGTGGAACACTGTCGAGTTGCGCAGGGAAAGCCGCTCGCAGCTTCGGGTAGAAACACTGCCAGAAACTCCGACTGCGGCCCACGAGGTTCTCCCAGAGCCGTGACTGGCTTTCGTGGACGCCCGACGAAGTCCCACGTGCCAGCGGGGTGCCTTCCAGCTCGCGCCGAATCCCCTGCTCATACATCGCGTGGCCGGCCTCGTGGATGGTACTGAAAAGCGCGTCACCCAGATTATTTTCTTTCACCCGCGTCGTGATGCGCACGTCGCCGAGTGAGAATGTCGTGCAGAACGGGTGATGCGTCTTGTCCTGTCGACCGCGTTCAAAATCGTAGCCGAGCTGTTTGATGACCGCGGAACCGAACGCGAGTTGCTGGGCTTCGGGAAAATTCTGACGGAGGCATACATCGTCCGTGAGCGGTTGCGCGGCAATCGCCTGCACGAGGGGGACGAGTTCTTTCCTCAGCTCCGCAAAGAGCGTCCGAATCGTCGCCGCCTTCATCCCAAAATCGGCAAAATCGATCAACGGGTCAGCGATGTGGTCGTAACCGGGAAAATAATTCGCCAATTCGCGGCTGTATTCGAGCGTCTTTTCGAGATACGGACGCACGGCGGCAAAATCATTGGCAGGTCGCGCTTTCACCCATGCTTCATAAGTAGCGGATTGATGCGCGCTGAATTTCGCGACGAACGCGGGCGGGACTTTCACCGCGCGGTCGTAATCGCGGCGGGCGACACGAATCAGGGCAGCGTCGTCCGAGTCTGCAGGCAACGATCCCCCATGCGATCGCAATTCCGTTAGCATGCGACCGAGGGAAGGATCTGCTAACTTCTGGTGGGCGATTTGCTCCAACGTTGCCACCTGACGTCCACGCGCCTCGGCGCCGCCCGGCGGCATGTAGGTCATCTGATCCCAGTTCAAGACGGAAGCGGCGGAACGCACGTCGTTGATTTCACCGAGCCGCTGCTTCAGTTCTTCCAGCTTCGTCTCCATCACATCACCTCAAGCAACAGGCCGCGCAGATATTCCGTTTCGGGGATCGCGGGCAAAATCGGATGGTCGGGTGATTGCGCGAGCACCTTGACCAGGCGCACGGTTTTTTTCGCATCCGCCGCCGCCTCGACGACCACCGACTTGAACAACTCGGCGTCGATGTGATGCGAGCAGGTGAACGTGGCAAGGATGCCGCCCGGTGGAAGCATCTTCAGTGCGCGCAGGTTGATCTCCTTGTAACCTCGCAGTGCGCCCTCGATGTTCTGTCGCGTGCGCGTGAACGTAGGCGGATCGAGGACGATCACGTCGTACTGGCGCTTCTCGACGTCGTATTTTTTTAAAACATCGAACGCGTTGGCGCAAATGAATTGAATCTTTCCCGTTAAGCCGTTCAGTTCAGCGTTCTGGCGCGCGCGGGCGATAGCGGTGTCGGAGATTTCGACGCACTCCACGCTCTTGGCGCTGGCCATTGCCGCGGCGAGGGCGAACCCGCCGTGGTACGTGAAACAATCGAGCACGCGTTTGCCGGCGCAATGACACGCGACCTCGGCGTAATTGTCGCGTTGGTCGAGGAAGAAACCGGTCTTCTGGTCTTCGAGCAAATTGACCTCGATGGAAAATCCCGCAAACTGCGCGCGGACGATGGCGCCGGTCTCGCCAAAGAGGACGCTTTTCGTTTCTTCCAGTCCTTCCAGTTTGCGGCTGGCCACATCGTTACGCTCAATGATAGCGCGCGGCTGAAAGATCTCGCGCAAAACTTCAACGATTTGTCCCTTACGCTGGTCGATTCCCAAGGTGAGCGCCTGGATGACGAGGTTGTCGCCGTATTGATCGACGATGAGGCCGGGCAGCTGGTCGCCCTCGGAGGAAATCACACGGAACGCTTCGGTATCGCCGATGGACGTATTCTCGCGTCGATAAGCCAGCGCCTCCTCGATGCGACGGGTAAAGAACGCCCGGTCGAGTTCCTCTTTCTGCGTGGTGAAGCGGCGAACGGTGATTTGCGATTTGGTGTTCAACAGACCGCGGCCAAAGAATCGGTCCTTGTGGTCGCGGATGTCCACAGCGTCGCCGTCGCGAGGATCAGGATCGCCGGTGATTCGTTCGATTTCACTGGAGTAGACCCAACTGTGGCCCGCATAGAGGCGGCGTTCCTTGTTCTTCTTCAAAAATACAGACGGCATATTGCTCACGCTAACAGAACTTTGTTATGCTGCCAACCTATCATGCAGTTCTACTGGATCAGCTCGCTCGCGGCGTTCGGCGCGGGCTTCGTCAACGCCATCGCCGGCGGCGGCACGCTGCTGACGTTCCCCGCCCTTCTCTATTGCGGTCTGCCGTCGATCACAGCCAACGCCACGAGCACGGTGGCGGTCTGTCCCGGCTCGGTGACAAGTTCCTGGGCATATCGACGCCAGATCAGTGAGAATCGCGGGCGCGTCTGGACTCTCGCCCTGCCGTCGCTGGTTGGTGGGCTTCTCGGCGCTATTCTGTTATTGCGAACGCCCGAGAGTTTTTTCCGGTTTATTGTCCCATTCTTGATTCTGCTAGCCTGCGCGTTGCTCCTGCTTAATGAACCAATTGGCCGCTGGATTTCCCAGCGGGCAGACGCACACCCGAAGAAGCACGCAGCGGCGATCTGGATCTCGCAGTTCGCCATCGGGGTATACGGTGGTTACTTCGGCGCGGGCATTGGCATCCTTATGTTGGCGGCGATGGCGATCTTCCTGCCGGAAGATTTGCAGGCGGCGAACGGCATGAAGAACTTCCTCGCGCTCCTCATCAACGGAATCGCGGCGATCTATTTTATCGCGATCCGTGCCGTGGTCTTGAAGATCGCGCTAGTGATGGCGGTCGCGGCCATCGTGGGCGGATTCGTCGGCGCCAAACTCGCCCAAAGAATGTCACCCCGCATCCTGCGCAGCGCGGTCGTGGTCTTCGGCGTGATCGTGGCGGTGCACTTGATGATCAAGAAGTGAGCACGTCACGTTCGAGCACTCTGACGCCTCCACAAAATAACTCCCTGTATCCGGCGTTGGTATCAATACGCACTTGCCGCCATCGCCCTTGTTCACCAACAAGCTGCATATCAAGAATAGTAGGATTGCCGGAAAACGGCCCCTCAAAGATTTTGTACCCATGAACATCATCAAACACGAGCAATCGCGGAACTAACTCGTCGCTGTCCGGATTTACTGGCAACTCAACCTCCAT
>Ga0206960_1208_pt1 | contig 13091 bp, 9 predicted proteins | sample Alteio_BWOrgHeat_29_FD_153255 | JGI IMG/M metagenome (GOLD analysis project Ga0206960, IMG submission 153255) | Enriched cells from forest soil in Barre Woods Harvard Forest LTER site, Petersham, Massachusetts, United States -... | ecosystem: Environmental > Terrestrial > Soil > Temperate forest > O... | reverse complement strand
TGGCTTGTTTCGCTGATTCTTCTGCTGAATCACCTTTTGGAAAGCCACCTTTTGGAGTCAGTGAAGTTCTGAAACTTGCGAGTTTCGCTTTTGCTTCTTCAGTACTCAATCCCGCTTTTTGCCCCGAGCCGTTGTCGAGAGCGGTGATCAAAACTTGTGTTTGTTCTTGGCGATGGCCTTGGGTTTTACGATAACCCTTTCTTCGCTTCATCTTGACGATGAAAACTTTTTCGCCGCGGCCTTGGCCTACGACTTCACCTTGCACAGATGCACCTGTGAGGTAAGGCTTGCCAACCCAAAGTTGACTCGGTTCCGTTTCTGTTTTTGGGGGCTGGCTGCAGAACAGCACCTGACTGAATTGGAGCTTCTCGCCGGGGTTGCCTTCGAGCTTCTCAATTTGAATGAAATCACCGGGTTGGACGCGGTATTGTTTACCGCCAGTTTCAATGACTGCGTACATAGGCGAGTGAAAATGCCGGAAAGGCCTTTCAGTGTCAAGGGGTTAGTTCCCTGTTGAATGGCTGTTTTTCGAATCTGTTTTTAGATTGTGATCCAAATTCGAAGAGATTTATTTCGAACTTTTTGACACTGCAAGTCGAACTAATTGTTAAGATGATCTGCATTTTTAAATCGTTCGTTTGAGAAAACCCAAATGAATCATCGTGTTATTCTTATACTGAGATTATTAAAATAACTTGTAATAACTGATGCTACCGGTAGACTAATAAGTACTGGGACGTTGTGTTCAGAAAACTCAAGTTAGCAACCCATACTGCCGTTAAGAGATGAGTCAGTTTTTGGAGCGGGGTTATCGAACACTATTTTTGGGACGTAAACTTAGGAGGCATGAAAATGAAGAAAGTTCTGATTCAAAATCAAAAAGGTTTTACATTGATCGAATTGATGGCCACTGTGGCGATCATCGGGGTTCTCGCGGCGATTGCGATCCCGAACTATATGAAGTATCAGCGCAAGGCTCGACAAGCTGAAGCCAAAGTTCTTTTGGGTTCAGCATTCTTGTCTGAAAAAGCGGTTAACCAAGATCAGCATACCTATACAGGTTGCTTGGTTGAAGCGGGTTTTGGATCAGACGCGACCAATAACTTCTACATGGTAGGTTTCGGTATTGACGTATCGGGCACTACGACTTGCGCCCCCTATAAATCGACCAACGGTTCGACGAATGCTGGCACTGGAGCAAACTACGTATCAAATGGAGCTTGTAACAACTACGGCTGGAAAGCTGATAGTGCTGCTGCAGGTACTTTCTTGGCAACCGCAAACTGCGCTCACGCAGCGAACGGTTCAGCCGGGCACTCCTATGTTGATGCTTCTCAATGGCTACTTGCCAAACCAACTATTACGGGTACCACTGGGCTGAATCAAGGTACGGTCACTTCTGTTTCGCAATCGGCGTTTGTGGTTGGCGCAGCCGGTTCAATCAGCGATACAGCAGGTGCGAATCCTGATGTCTGGCAGATTGATAACAATAAAACGATCTATCAAACTCAAGACGGCACTCAGTAAGCTGAGTTCCTCTTTAGTTTAGAGGTTTAAAAGCCCCGCCCCTTAAAAGGCGGGGCTTTTGCTTTTCTAGAAGCTCTTTCTTCTGAAAACAGTACGCCCATTGACCATCGTCCACTGCACATGTGCTGGCTGACTCGAATACACTACACTCGAAGCAATCGATTCGAGATCAGAGCCTGAGACTTGGTTTTCAATGCCGTTCAGATTCATCGCTACCAAATCAGCGCGTTTACCCACTTCAATTGAACCAATCTGATCAAGCCAGCCGAGGGCTTTGGCTCCGCCTAGCGTAGCCATGTCGAGTACTTCAGGGGCTCGCATACAAGTCGGGCCATGCAGAGGTTTTTGAATCAGGGCTGCGAGGCGCATTTCATTGAAGATGTTGAGATTGTTATTACAGGGGGCACCGTCTGCGCCTAAAGCGACATTGATGCCTTGCTTTAAGTACTCAGGAATTGGTGCGATGCCTGAGGCGAGTTTTAAATTAGAGCTCGGACAATGCGCCACATGTACACCGTTTCGACGCAAGACTTCAGTTTCGCCTGAGGCAGGGTGCACGCAGTGGGCGAGCACGAGGCGTGAAGAAGCAAGGCCCAAGTGTTCGAGGTAGTGAATGTTTTCATGACCGGTTACTTTTTTCACCCACTCGATTTCTTTTTTATTCTCGCTTGCGTGAGTGTGAATCAGTGCTCCGGTTTCAGCTGAAATGCGTGCAATTTCACGAAGGAGTTTCTCAGTGCACGAAATGACGAAGCGGGGGGCGAAAGAAACCCGGATTCTGCCATCAGAAGTTTCGTTCCATTTTTTATAAAGTTTTAAGGCCTCATTGAGTGCTTTCTCGGTCGATTCTCTGAGACTTTCGGGTGTGTGTTCAGGGTGATCCATCAGACATTTACCCACATTGGCACGAATACCCGATTCTTTTACCGCTTCGAGTACGGCCTCGGTGTGTCGAACCGTGGCCATATCGAGAATGCAAGTGGTGCCTGATGAGAGCAGCTCTTTAATTCCAGTCTGGGCGCTCTTTTTCAGTGATGAGTAAGTGTGAGCCGCTTCCATTTTCCAAATACGCTGTGAGAGCCAGTCCAAAAGCTCAAGGTCATCAGCTTGATTGCGAAACGCCGTTTGGCAAAGGTGAACATGGGCTTGAACAAAACCAGGCAAAACAAAAAGGCCTGAGGCATCGATGCGGCGAGCACCTTTCGAAAAACGCGCAGGAGCGGACCGGCGAATTTCGGCAATGGAGCCATCTACAATACGCAAATGGGCTTTTCGTACTTCGCGGCTCGAATTCTGAGTGACGAGGGTGGCGCCCGTGATCCAAAGTTCCATAAACAAAGAGGGCTTAGCGTTTACGCCCGAGCAGATGCGAAGGGTTGAAGGAATCTGGAAACAACTCTTTAAAAGTATAGGTGTTCACTTCGCCTTTTAAGTTGGCCGTGATGACGGGGGTTGAGTTCTGAGCGAATTCGGCAATGATCTGTCGACAGAGACCGCAGGGAGGCCAAGGCGGGCTCGCATCGGTCACCACCATAACGGCTTCGATTTGGGGTTTAGGTGAACCCTCAGTATTCGTTTCGCTGACTGCTTTAAAAATCGCGACACGCTCAGCGCAAACAGTGCCTCCATATGAAGAGTTTTCAACATTGCAGCCTGAAAAGATGCGCCCGTTGGTGAGGCGAATCGCAGCACCCACCTGAACTTCACTGTAGGGACTGTAGGATGTTTTTCGAGCTTCGCTCGCGGCTTGATAAAGTGCTTTTTCAGAAGGGTTCATCGCGTTTCCTTTTTTAGTTTGGCTAACTCTGGCAGAGCAGAGCGCACTAAGCGAATCAGATTTTCAGACAAAGTTTTAGAATTCGTCATGACTTCATGATGTGAGAGACGGTCGGGTGAAATTCCAGATGCGAGATTGGTGATGCAGCTCACCCCGACGACGCGAACGCCCATGTGATTGGCGGCGATGACTTCGGGTACAGTCGACATGCCAACAGCGTCAGCTCCCAATGTGCGAAGCATGCGAATTTCTGCAGGTGTTTCGTATGAAGGCCCGAGAAGGCCTGCGTAAACCCCACGATGAACATTGAGGCCCTGTTTTTTAGCAACTTGTGTGAGCACTTCAATGCCTGCTCGGTCGTAGGGTTCAGTCATATCTGGAAAACGTGGACCGAATTCAGAGAGGTTTGGCCCTTTGAGCGGATTGTCTCCGGTCAGATTGATATGGTCTTCAATGATCATTAAATCACAAGGGCGATAACGGGTATTAATGGCGCCTGATGCATTTGTGACGAGCAAGGTATCAATACCCAGACTTCCAAGAACACGAGTGGGGAACACCACGGTCTGCATAGGGTGGCCTTCAAAAGCATGCACGCGACCCTGCAAAGCAACAACCGAAACACCTTCAAGTTCACCCGAAATCAGGCGACCGGCGTGACCTTCGACCGTAGGGCGTGGAAAGTTCGGAATCTCTGCATAAGGAATGGAGGTCGGATTTTGAATGACGTCAGCCATCGGTCCAAGGCCTGAACCTAAAATGATTCCAATTTTAGGCTGAACGCGCAATCGCTTACGAATGCTATCGGCGGTCTCAAAAACTGCTTCTTGGACTGTTTTGTTCATTGCCTAAAAAATCCCCTTATTTCGTGACCGCGTCAACCAAGAGTTTTGGCACAGGTTTGCGACTGGCTGAGACTTCGAGTGCGGATTGAAATGCTTTTTCCATCTCTTTTAAATCGGTTTGAGGTGAAGCGTAAACGGTAACCAGTGGGTCTCCCGGTATGAGTCGTGCGCCCAGCTTCTTATGAAGTAAAAAACCCACGCTTGGATCTACAGAATCAGAGGCGCGTCTTCTACCTCCACCCAGTTCGATCAAAAGCTGGCCAATGGTATCGGTATGAATCTTAGAAAGGTAGCCTTTGCGTTTTACTTTCCACTGAACGACCTGTGGGGCGAGTGGAAGCTTAAGAGGATTCTCGACTTGCGCTCGACTTCCACCTTGGGCTTCAACCAGTTCTAAAAATTTTCGGTAAGCTGAGCCATCGGCTAGCTTTTCAGACGCCAGTTTTCGGCCGGCATTGAGATTGGGTACAAGTTTTCCGATTTCAAGCATTTGAGCACACAGTTGAAGCGTGAGTTCTTTTAAGTCGCACGAAAACAGATCTTCACCAAGGTAGTGCTTTTCTAGATTTTCACTCTTGAGAATTTCAATGGATTCGATCATTTCGAGAGAATTTCCAACAGCGTAGCCAAGCGGTTGATCCATCGAAGAAATGAGTGCGCGGCACTTGAGGCCCATCTGTCGACCGACCAGCACAAGCGTGCGAGCCAGTATTTTGGCTTGAGGCTTATTTTTCATGAAGGCTCCATTACCGACTTTGACGTCGAGAACAAGACCTTCACAGCCTTCAGCTAATTTTTTCGATAAAATTGAAGCGACGATGAGTGGAATGCACTCAACAGTGCCCGTGACATCTCTCAGAGCATAAAGTTTTTTATCTGCGGGTGCGATGGCATCGGTTTGGCCGATCATGGCGCAACCGACTCGCTCAAGCACGCTTTCAAATTCAGACTTTGAGAGTTTGACGTTGAACCCAGAAATTGATTCTAATTTATCGAGAGTTCCGCCGCTGTGACCTAATCCACGCCCGCTCATCATGGGTACTTTTAATCCGCAAGCCGCTGCAAGCGGGGCAAGAATCAACGACACTTTATCACCCACACCGCCTGTGGAGTGTTTATCGACCTTCACGCCCGGAATGTGTTTTAAAGAGTATTGTTCACCGCTTCGGAGCATGGCTTCGGTGAGTGCGACTGTTTCTTTAAACGACATGCCGTTCAAGTAAACGGCCATGAGCCAGGCGGTGGCTTGGTAGTCGGTGACTTCGCCGGTGCTCAGGCCTTGTACGAAATCTCGAATCTCTTCAGAAGTGAGTTCTTTTTTGTCACGTTTCTTCTCAATGATGCGTGCAGGTATGATCATAGTGTAGGGTCGTTCATTTGATCAGAGTTAGAAAAGACTGCCCCGCCCAAGAAGTGTTCGCTGGGGTTTCTGTAGATCCAGTCAGAGCGTGAAAAACGGTAGCGCCCACATCTGCAAAGCTTTTGCGAATACCGAGATTCACAGACCCGGCCGATTTTTGTGCGGGTGAGTAAGCCAGAATGGGAATGTATTCACGAGTGTGATCTGTACCTTTAAAAGTAGGGTCATTGCCGTGATCGGCAGCGATGATCAATAAATCGCGATCGGTCATTTTTTTCTGCAGCTCAGGCAGTTTGCGATCAAATTCTTCGAGAGCACCTGCGAAGCCTTCGGTGTCTCGGCGATGACCATAGAGCATGTCGAAATCGATCAGATTGCAATAGATCAGGCCTGATTTCACTTCTGCTGCTTGTTCGATGAGCACCCGAATGCCATCTGCATTGCCTTTGGTGTCTATATTATCTGTGATGCCGTGACCCGCGTAGATGTTTGAGATCTTGCCGATGCCTAATGTGGGAACACCGCGTGCAACAAGTTCGTCGAGGTGGGTGCGAATGGTGGGCGGAAGTGCGTAATCCTTGCGATTGTAGGTTCTCGAAAAAGGAATCCCTTTTGATGGATTACCGATAAAAGGTCGCGCAATCACGCGACTGATATGAAGTTCGTCACAGATTTTTCGAGCTGATTTACAGACTTTAAAAAGTTTTTCAAGACCGAACGATTCTTCGTGAGCAGCGACTTGCCAAACCGAATCTGCACTGGTGTACAAAATGGGCTTACCCGTGCGCATATGCTCTTCGCCGAGTTCTTTAATGATGTCAGTGCCGCTTGCAGCTTTATTTCCGAGAACGCCTGGCAACCCATTTTCTTTCACCCAACGGTCGACGATTTCTTTTGAAAATCCGGTCGGATAAGTGGCGAACGCTTCTTCAACGACGAGGCCAGCCATTTCCCAGTGGCCTGAAGTCGTGTCTTTTCCACAAGAGAGTTCGGTGGCTTTTCCGTGAGCTCCACGGCCTTCACCGGGTTTCAGGGGCGGAACGTTTTCAATCTTTGTTAAATTACCGATTCCCAATTTTTGAAGTTCCGGCAGCTTGAGTGGACCGCGTTTTGTCGAGGCAACGACGCGTGAGAGATTACCCAGTGTATCTGAGCCTAGGTCTCCATAGGTTTTTGCATCAGGCAATTCACCTGCACCCACACCATCCAGCACAACCCAAAAAACGCGATCATAAGAAGCCGTTGCCATTCTTAAATTCCAATCGGATGCCAGGTCGTTTTTACTTCTTGAGTGTCTTGAATGAGATTCGGATTTTCTCGATTCCAGTCTTTGAGAAGAATGAGTCGTTTCACATTCGTTGCCACATTGAGTTGAACCGTTTTAATTTCTTCTGCGTTTGATCCTGTATACACGAGCGCATTGACGTCCATGTGCGTGCTCATGTGTGCAAGCAGCTCTTTGCGCTGACCGGTGAGAATGTTGACGACGCCGCCTGGAAGGTCAGATGAATTCAAAACCTCTGCGAACGTGACCGCTGAAAGAGGCTTTTCTCCAGAAACCAAAACGACGCAGGTATTTCCGCCTGCGATGACAGGAGCGATGACACTCACGAGACCCAAAAGCGCACTTTCTTCAGGAGCCAATATGCTGACGACGCCAGTAGGTTCTAAGATCGAGAAATTAAAATACGAAGCAGAGACGGGGTTCACAGCACTGTACACTTGTTGGTACTTGTCAGCCCAACCCGCAAAATAAACCAATCGATCAATGCTCGTGGCGACTTCTTTTTCGGCCTCAAGAGTAGAAAGGCCCTGCCAAGTCAGTTCTTCGATAAATTGGGATCGACGGCTCTCTAACATTTCTGCAATTCGATAAAGAATTTGGCCACGATTAAAGGCAGTGGCTTTGGCCCAACCGGCAAACGCTCCGCGCGCACTGGTGACAGCATCGCGAAAATCTTTGCGTGAAGACCAGCAGAGGTTGGCGCTACCGGTGCCGGTTTTGAAAGCATATTCAAAGTAACGGCCTGATTCAGTGCGAGGGAATTTTCCATCGATGTAGATTTTATAAGTTTTAGCAATGCCCAAGCGTCCGGCTGCCTGAATGCTTGCGTCTTTTACAGATTCGTTTGCGTCGCGTGCACTCATGTCTGCATCTCCAAATAAGGTTTCAGGCCGTGGAGGCCGCCTTCGCGCCCGAGACCGCTTTCTTTATAACCGCCGAAAGGTGAGGTCGGGTCAAACTTGTTGTAGGTATTGCCCCAAATAACGCCTGAGCGAATCGCGCTCGAGACTTTGAAAATCTTTGAGCCTTTGTCAGTCCATACGCCACCGGCCAAGCCGTAAGGTGAATTGTTCGCTTTTTCGAGTGCTTCTTCAACGGTTCTGAAAGTTTGAATCGTGAGCACAGGGCCGAAAATTTCTTCTTGAGACACTCGGTGCGATTGAGCCACACCTGTAAAAATAGTAGGCCTGCACCAATAACCTTTTTTAGGAACCGGGCAGGGAGCTTGGTAAAAGTCAGCGCCTTCGCCGCGGCCGATTTCTAAGTACTCTTCGATTTTTTCGAGCTGCATTTTAGAATTGATTGCACCGACATCCGTATTTTTATCGAGTGGATCGCCGACAATCAAGGTTTGCATTCGGTCTTTGAGTTTTCGAATGACGGTTTCAGCGACTGATTCTTGAACGTACAGGCGCGAACCCGCGCAACATACGTGACCTTGATTGAAGAAAATACCGTTCACAATGCCTTCAACGGCTTGATCGAGTGCAGCATCTTCGAAAATAATATTGGCGCTCTTGCCGCCGAGCTCGAGGGTGTATTTTTTCGAAGTACCCGCGAGTGCGCGTTGAATGATCTTGCCCACATCGGTTGAGCCTGTGAATGCCACTTTATCGATACCTGGATGTTTCACTAGAGCAGCACCCGTAGCACCAGCACCTGTAATAATATTTACGACACCTGGTGGAAGTTCTGCTTGTTGTAAAATTTCAGCGAGTTTTAAAGCGGTGAGAGGCGTGGTTTCAGCGGGCTTGAGTACAACGGTATTGCCTGTCGCGAGTGCGGGCGCGATTTTCCAAGCCGCCATAAGGAGTGGAAAATTCCATGGAATAATCTGACCTGCAACCCCGAGCGACTTTACGCGTTGACCCGGAAAGGCATAATCGAGTTTGTCTGCCCAGCCGGCATAATAAAAGAAATGCGCGGCAGCGAGCGGAACATCTACCGTGCGTGATTCACGAATCGGTTTTCCGCCATCCATTGACTCTAATACACTCAACTCACGTGAGCGTTCTTGAATGATGCGAGCAATGCGATAAAGGTACTTGCCGCGTTCGCGAGCCGGCATTTTCGACCAGACATTCTCGTAAGCTTTGCGAGCGGCTTTAACGGCGCGATCAACATCGGCTTCAGAGGCTTCTGCGACTTCAGCAAGTTTTGCTTCGGTGGCAGGGTTTACGGTATCAAAGTATTTACCTTCATTTGGAGCAGTAAATTCACCGTTAATAAAAAGTTCGTAACGTTTTGCGAGTTTAACGTGATCTGCACTCTCAGGAGCTGGATCGTACGACCAGCCGGTGTTGAAACTCAATGGTGTAATTTCAGCCCTTTTTACTGCCGATTTTTTTGTTACTTTTTTAGCTATTTTTTTAATTGTTTTTTTAATCGGTTTCTTTGCCATGTTTAGTCTTTCGTAAAGTAATCCAATGATTGATAAACGCCGGTGTGTTCTTTGACGATTTGTCTGAGTAGATCATTCACCAACACACTCGCGCCGAATCGAAAATAGTCGGGGTTCAACCAGCCTTCACCTAAGGTCTCGCGCACCATCACGAGGTATTGAAGCGCGGTTTTTGCTGTTTGAATTCCGCCCGCAGGTTTCATTCCGATTTTTTTGCCTGTCTTATAATAATAATCTCGAATGGCCTCGAGCATCACGAGAGTGACGGGTAAGGTCGCCGCCGGTTGAACTTTACCGGTTGAAGTTTTGATGAAATCAGCTCCCGCTTCCATCGCGAGGTCACTGGCCAATCGTACATTATCTAAAGTTGAAAGTTCGCCGGTTTCTAAAATCACTTTCAGGTGTGCAGGGCCGCAGGCTTCTTTGACTGCTGCAATTTCATCTGAGACGAAGGCGTAATCGCCAGTTAAAAACTTTCCGCGCGAGATGACCATGTCGATTTCATTGGCACCTTGATCAACCGCCCAGCGGGTTTCGTCGAGTTTCACTTTCAAAGTACTCATACCGCTCGGAAATGCGGTGGCGACAGACGCGATTTTTACAGAGCTGCCCTTGAGGGCTTTTTTCGCGATTGAAATAAAATTGGGGTAAACGCAAATCGCCGCAGGGGTCGGCAAACCCGGAACCGCATCGCAAGGGTGCATCGCTTTTTGGCAGAGTTGTTTCACTTTCCCGGCGGTATCTCTTGCTTCGAGAGTGGTCAGATCGACCATGCTGAGTGCGAGTTTTAAGGCTTGGAGTTTCGAACTTTTCTTAATGCTCCGCGCATTGAGGCGGGCCACTCGTTCGTCAATTCCTACTGCGTCGATACCTACTGCATTTGTGAACAAAGACATTCTCCTCACAGCTTTAGCGCGGATTTCTTCTATCATGTTTTCGCCCGAGTCGCCAAGTCGGTCTTTCATTCGAATGCTGCATATGATAATTCAATAATTTCATATGTTTATATATGTTTTCAGAACTGAATTTGCGTCTGATTGCTGAGTCGCATACACTGGTGGTAGACACGAGGGTGTTCTCGTGGTTAAACCGCGTCAGGAAGAGAAGACGCTGCTTAGAACAGCCAGAGCTCAGCAGTCCGGTGCGAGGGATCGCACGTAAACATACAACGGACTAAATGCTGCACATGAAAGCGCAGCCGAAAGCCAAGCTCCAGTCACAACATAAAGAATCGGAAAGGATTTTTTTTAAAAAGTTTTAGTAGTTCAAAAGGTTTGAACGGTTTCTAAGAATATTAACCGTTCGATTTTAGGGTTTAAGACGACCGTTAACATTATAAATGACGGTGCAGCGACTCCAGGCCATTACAAAAGATTTACGGCATAATGAGCGCGCGCCAGCCCAGTGAAAGAAATGATTCTCGCGAAAACAGATTGTAATTACTCTCAATACTCGCATCGGGAACCTCAAAGGGTTTCAGGAATCTTTTTTACCCATTGGCTGAACGCGCTCAGATAGTCGGTCTCGGCTTCGCATCTGCTGCGGTCTTAACTCCTTGAACATCGAACAATACCAAGGAGTTTTTCATGTCTACAGAGTTAATCATTAATGCCTCACTTCCTGAAACACGCATCGTGCTTCAGGAAAACGGCGAAATTCAAGAACTGCTGATCGAGCGCGCTTCAGGCAAAGGCATCGTCGGCAATATTTACAAAGGGCGAGTGACTCGCGTGCTTCCAGGCATGCAAGCCGCATTCGTCGACATCGGTTTAGAGAAAGCGGCCTTTCTTTATGTCGATGATATTTACTTACACCCTCAGGCGATTCCGGGCGAATCGGTTTCTGAAGAAGAATATCCGTCTGAAGAAGGAGCATCAGAAGGTGCACAAGCAGAAGCAGGTGAAGAAGGGATCGTACCTTCGGCTGCAGCTGATCTTACTACAAGCGAAGACTTTGGTGCTGAGACTGAAGTTTCAGAAGAAGGTTCTGAATTATCATCTGACGAATCTTTAGATGAACCAACAGATGAAGACGAAGAAGGTGGAGATCCCGTAGAAATGGGTCCTGATCCGGATGAACCCGGTGATGCACCTTCAGGAACAGTCAGTGCAGACTCTGGAAGTGACACGGGCAGTGGCAACGATGCTCCGGCCGTATCGGGTGAAGGTTCTGCTGCAGGAGCAGGCCCAGCAGCCGGCGGTGGTGACCGTGGTCCAGGCGGAAGAGGCGGCCCCGATCATCGCCGAACGCGACGCGGTCGACGCGGCGGAAGATTTCGACGCGGGGGTCGTGAAGGTGGCAGAGAAGGCGGTGGCGAATATCGTCGCCCGCAAGGTCCTGGCCCAGGTCCAGAACGTACGTCGACAAATCCAGAAGCGTATCCAGAAAATTACCTCGCTCAAGTTGCGGATAAAGGTGATCTCGAATCTGATCGTTCTGCAATCACTGCGACTGAAGAAGGCATGGGTTTAAATCCTACGCAATCTCCACGCGATGACATGAACCGAAAAGGCATTGATGCTACGGGCAACCGAGTGCAGCAACGTCGAGAATTTCGCGAACCCCGCGATCGTTCACGAAGGATTCGTTCTAAAGCCACACGTTTTGAGCGTCGTCCCCAAGTCAATATTCAAGATCTTTTAAAAGAAGGCCAAGAAGTGATCGTTCAGGTTGCTAAAGAACCGATCGCGGCCAAAGGCGCACGACTCACTTGTCATATCAGTCTCGCAGGTCGTCACTTGGTTTGTATGCCGACGATCGATCATGTGGGTGTTTCACGCCGAATTGATCGCGATGATGAACGTCGCCGATTGAGAGAATTTGTTGAGAAACATCGTCCGCGCGGAATGGGCTTCATCGTTCGAACGGCGAGTGGTGGAAAAGAAACCGAACTTTGGATCTCGCAAGATATCGATTATCTCGCCACGATCTGGAACGAAACTCGCGAAAAATCGCTGAATGTTTCAGCCCCTGCGCTTTTGTATGAAGATTTAAACCCCGTGATTCGTTGTATTCGCGATTGGGTGAACGAAGACATTACAAAAATCATTGTCGATTCACGCTATCACTATAATGACATCAAAGCATTCGTGAGTCGCTTCATGCCGCAGCTTGAACCTAAGGTAGAGCTGTATCATGGCGATATTCCGATTTTCGATGCGTACGGAATTTCAACCGAACTGCACCGCGCTCTTGAGCGCCGTGTGTGGCTGAAGTCGGGTGGCTATCTCGTGATTGACCAAGCAGAAGCTCTGGTCGCGATCGATGTGAACACCGGTCGTTACGTCGGCAAGAAGAGTCTCGAAGATACGATTTTAAAAACCAATCTTGAGGCTGTACAAGAGATTGCTTATCAGCTCAGACTTCGCAACTGCGGTGGCATCATCATTCTCGACTTGATCGACATGGAAAAAGACGAGAATCGTCACCGAGTTTACCGAGCCCTTGAAGAGGCGTTACGAAAAGATCGAGCTCGGCCGACCATTCTAAAGATTTCAGAATTGGGCTTGGTTGAAATGACTCGTAAGCGTACGCGCGACACCATCGTGCGAGCCTTGTGCGAACCTTGCCAGCATTGCGAAGGCAAAGGCTTCGTGAAGAGCAAGCTGACAGTTGCGTACGAGCTTCTGCGTGAAATTGAACGGGAAGGTATCGATCGAGATTCAAAACGTATTCTGATTCACGCTCATCCTGATGTGATCGATATTCTTGCGATCGACGAACGAGAAACGCTCGACATGCTTGAAAGACGCTTCCGCAAACAGATTTATTTGCAAGCCGTGTTGGATATGCATACCGAGCAGTACGAAGTCATCGGTGAAAAATCAAATCAGGTACAACCTTACATTCCGCGCATTATGGGTCGAGAAAGCCAGAGCGACCGTCGTCCGAGAGGC
>Ga0206960_1205_pt1 | contig 13219 bp, 8 predicted proteins | sample Alteio_BWOrgHeat_29_FD_153255 | JGI IMG/M metagenome (GOLD analysis project Ga0206960, IMG submission 153255) | Enriched cells from forest soil in Barre Woods Harvard Forest LTER site, Petersham, Massachusetts, United States -... | ecosystem: Environmental > Terrestrial > Soil > Temperate forest > O... | reverse complement strand
CCCACCGTAATATCGCTGCCCGATGCGCTATACACCGCCAACTTGCCGGGGAATGTATATCCCGCACCAGTAGAAAGCGTGACGCCGTTGGCGGTAGAACCCGCGACGCTCGTGCCGCCGAGTTTCAGTGTGTTGCCCCAGTTCATATAGCCGAGATACGTCGTGCTGATATCCAGCGTGCCGGCGCCGGTCGTGCCGATATTCATCGCTTCGGCGCTGTAAGGCTGGACGATGATATTGCCGGTGGTCTGCACCACGTCGCTGGCGTTCATGGTGAGGGTGTTGGCCATCAAGGTGATGTCGCCCGTAGCCGAGCCGCCACCCACCGTTTCGCTGGCGGCGATGGTGAGCGTGTTGCTAGCCTCGAGCGCGATGTTGCCGGTAGAGGTTTCCGTGATGCCGATATTGACGTTGATGTTGTGGCCGGAGAGCGCGGTGATGTTGGCGGAGCTGCTGAGCGCCGTGGTTTGGAACGTCATGTCATAGGTGCTGGCGGTGGTGAACTGCACGGCATTAGTGAAAGCGTTGCTCGTGTTGACCGTCATCGTGCCTGCGGTGGCGTTGCCGATGGTTGTGCCGCCGAAATACAGCGTATTGCCCCAGGTGAGCTGGGTGAGGTAAGCGTTGCTGAGGTTCAGCGTGCTGGCGACGTTGGTGCCCACGCTCACGCCTTTGCCGGACGTATACGGCTCAAGAATGATATTACCGCCGGTGTTGATGGTGCCGTTTAGCGCAAGTGCATCCGCCTTGAGGGTGACGTCACCGGAGGTGGAGGTGATGTTGAAATGGTGTGAGCCATCAGCCATTCCGCCAGCGCCACCAGCAGTGAATGTAATGGCACCGCTGCCGCTGCTGAAGGTGTTGGCCGCCGCGCCGCCGCCCCCTACACCTATGGATCCTGTGGTGGTTAGCGCAATCGTACCGATACCGCTGGTACTGAGGCTGATGCCGCCATTGAAGAAGTTTATGCCCGAGCTGCTTGCATTAGCGGAAATACTGCCGCCGGCGGCGTTGAGCGTGGCGTTTTGAATGGTAAGGGCAGCAGAAGTAAAATCAGCTGTCAGAATCGCATCATTATATACCGCCCCGGTGGCGTTGCCGCTACCGTCCAGCACACCGCCGCCGAGATAGATATTACCGCCGCTGGTGTTAATGGTGCCGCCGTTGATGCCGATACCGCCATTGCCGTTGCCGTCCGAATCCGCATCGACGACCAGTTTAAAGGCGCTGCTGCTGCTGGAATTGATGGGGCTGTTAAGATAAATATCATCAACGGAGGAAATCAGAATTTCGCCGGTGCCGGTCTGAAGTGTACTATTATGGGTCCTTACACCGTAGCTACCCGCGGTGTTGGTGCCGCGCGAGCCGATCAGCGAGATCATGCCGCTGCCGCTGGTCTGGACATAGCCGTTGTTCACGTAAATGCCCATATTACCCGTGCCCGCACCCTGACCGCCGCCGATGCCGGTGATCTGGATCGTGCCGGTGCCGCTGGTCTGGGTGGTATAGCCGTTGAGATACACACCATACGCATTGCTGTTGCCCACGCCGACATAGCCGCTGCCGTTGATAATGATGTTGCCGCCGCCGGCATTGAGATTGTCGGCAATGACAACACCATATTGCGACGCCGCGTCGCCATAGGCATAGCCGCTACCCGCCGTGATCGCAGCAGAGCCGCCGCCGATGGTGATATTACCGCCGTTGGTGTTAATATTCCAGCCATTGCTGGTAGCGACGGAGCCGATGCCGGTGTTGTTGGCGTTGGCGTCTATATAGATGCCCATCGTGTTGGTGATACCGCCCGAGGCGGCCGTGTTGGTCACGCTCCAATTGCTGCTGTTACTGCTGATATTGATATCCCGATAAGCCGACAGCAACAGATTGCTCGCACCGCTGCCCGCGTTGGACGCATCGGTAAACGCGCCGGTGATGGAAAGATCGCGGCCCGAATTCATGGTGACGGCATTGCCCGCACCGGTGTATTTCGTGGAGATCGTATTCGACAACGTAATGTCATACCCACTCGCCGTGGCGAACAGGATTTTCTTGGTTTGGTTGGTGAAGAGGTTGGCCGAAGCCGCGGTGGTCATCGTACCCGAAGTGGCGGCGCTGACCAGGCCGGAGGTGTCGGTGCCGATATCCAAGGTGCCGGTAGCGCCCCAGTTCAGCACGCCGAGCATGGTGTCGGTGAGTTTCAGGGTGCCGGTGCTCGCGCCGCCGACGACCATCGCGGTGCCGGAGGTATACGGCAGAATGGCGATGCTGCCTGCGCCGGTGGTTTGGATGGTTTCGGTGGTGTCAATGTAAAGGTTGTTGGCCTTAAACGTGATGTTGCCGGTATCCGAAGAGCCGCCGACCGTTGTATGGTCTGTATCAAGGCCAGCAGTGGTCGTTCCCGTCAGAATAATGTTGCCGCTGCCGCTGCTGGTGATGCCGCTGGTGCTGTTGGCGAGGCCACTGGTAAAGTAGATATCCATAAAACCGAGCACACCTGCCGTGCCGTTTAGGCTTATCGTTCCGTTCTGCACGGAAATGCCGTCGCCGCTATTGCCCAAAGATGCATCAATACCTGCGTTACCGGCCGCCGTGCTGCTGCCGTTACCGCCGCCGGTGCCGTAGATCGTGATGTTGCCTGCGCCGGTGGTTTCTATCAGGGTCGTATTTTGTAAAGTGACGCCACTGAATTGGTTTGACGCTCCGCCGCCGGTCCAGCCGCTGCCGTTAATGATGATACTGCCGCCGCCGGCGTTGAGGGTTGCGTTTTGGAAATAAACACCACTAGCATATTGCGCGTCGCCGTAGGCATATCCGCTGCCTGCCGTGATTGCTCCGCTGCCGCCGCCGATGGTGATATTGCCGCCGTTGGTGGCGTAGCCAACGCCGGTGGTATTGTTCAGTTTGATCGCGCCCGCGCCGGTATTGTTGGCATTGGCATCCATCGTCAAGTTCACCATGTTGGCGACGTTGGATACGGTGCCGGTGTTGGTAACAACCAATCCGGCCGAGTTAGTGGTGCCGCTGATATCCCGATACGCCGAGAGCCACACATTGCTCGTGCCCGCACCCGCCGCCGCTGAATCAGTGATGATGTTACTGAGGGTCAAATCCCGCCCCGAATCAATCTCCACCGCATTGCCCGCGCCGACATAAGAAGTGCTGAGCGCGCCGGAGAGCGTAATGTCAGAGCCGCTGGCGTTGACAAAAGCCACTTTCTTGCTGAACGTATTACTGGTGTTGATGTTGAGCGTGGTGGCGGTGGCATCGGTCACCGTGCCGTCGCTACTGCCAAACACCAAGTTGGTGTTGAAATAGCCGAGATAGGTGTTGCTGATGTCGATGTCGCCGGTGCCCGCAGTACCAACATCCAGAGAATGGGAAGAATAGGGCGCGAGATAGGTCGTGCCGCTGGTTTGCACCACGTCGCCCGCATTCATGGTGAAGCTGTTGGCGATCAGCTGGATGTTTCCGCTGTCGGAGCCGCCGCCGATAGTTTTGCTTGCGGCGATGGTGAGGTTGTTGCTGGCATCCAGTGTGATCGTGCCGCTGGAGGTTTCCGTGATGCCGATATTGGCGTTGATATTATGGCCGGACAGCGCGGTAACATTGCTTGACGTGCTGAACGCGTTGGTCTGGAACGTGATGTCATACGTATTACCGGTGACGAATTCGATCGCCTTACTCCACGCGGTCGAAGAGTTCACCGTGATGGCGCCCTCGGCATTAGCAATAGTGCCGTCAGTGCTGCCGATGATGATTTGCTTGCCCGCGCCGGCGGTGAAGTAACCCAGTTGAGTGTCGCTGATATTGAGCGTGTTTGCCACGTTCGCACCCACGCTGATACCCCTGCTGGCGCTGGAGGACGCGATGTAAATATTGCCGGAGGTGCTGATGGACTGGGTGCCGCCTGTGAGGTTCAGTATGTCTGCCTTAAAGGTGATATCTCCGCTGCCGCCGCCGAGAGTCAGGGCGGTGGCTGTGTATATACCATAGACGACGCCGCCGGTGCCGGAAATACCAGTCAGTTTTATCTGCGAGGATCCGGTGCTGGTGATTGCCTCGGTGCCGAATTGGGTAGCAATGCCAAACGCGAAATTTGTACCGGCGCCACCGGTACCGGTAAGGCTGATCGTACCGGAGCCGGCGCCGGTATCAATCGTGGTGCTGGAGGCCAGATACATACCATAGTTATGGTCGCCGGTGGCATCGGAGCCGCCGGTGCCGACGACGGTAATATTCCCCGTACCGTTAGTTTTTACGGTGGCGCCGCTAAAAGATACACCCTGACCGCTGGCGCCGGTGTTATAACCATGGCCGGTGATGGTGATATCGCCGCCGGCATTGCCCGTGGCGGTGGCATCCAGCGTGGCGGATTGCAGATACACACCGTAGGACTGCCCCGCATTACCATAAGCGGCTGTGGTAGTCAGCCCCCCGGAAAGCGCGCCGGCGCCGATATTGATAAAGCCGCCGTTGCTGGTGATGCTACCGTTGTGGACATATACATAGCCACTGCCCGCGCCGGTATTATCCGAATCCAGCACCACATTCATCTTATTATGGGTGGAAGTGATGCTGGCACCGAAGGTGAAGATGATATTGCGGTAGGCAGATAAGGTCAGTGTGGCGTCGCCACCTGCGGTTTTGCTGATATTGGTGGCAAGTGTAATGTCGCCGCTGCCCGCATTACCGTCATTCGTGGTGGTAATGGTGACGTTGGTGCCGGCGTTTAAGTCCGCATTAATATGGCTGACATTGATATTGGAGGCTGCAGCGGTAGCGGTAAAATTCGGGTCGCCGGTTTCTGCGAGGTCAGAAGTAGTAATGGTGATGTCCGACGGATCCATGAGCCACGTACCGGCCTGTCCGTGGGCGGCGGAGGCGTTGACGTCGCCGTTCATTTGGAGTTGGCCTTTGCCGGAGGTTTCGACGAAGCCGCCGTTACCGGAGAGTGCGCCGCCGGTGGCGCGGATGGCGTCGTTGTATTGGGTCCAGCCGTCGGCCCAGACGGAGACCATGCCGCCGTTGCCGGAGGTGATGGCGGAGGCGTCGATGGTGGTGTTTTCTTGCACGATGGTGTGCAGGGCGGTGGGGATGATGCCGGCGCCGTGGAAGTCACCGCCGATATTGACCGTGCCGCCGCCGGCGTCGCCCGAGACGTCGATGGCGCTGCCGCTCAGCAAGCCGACATTATCGGCCAGCACTTGCACCGTGCCGCCGGTTTGGCCTGCGCCTTTACCCGAGGCCGACAGCGTGCCGGAGTTGAGCGCCATGCTGGTGCCGGTTTTCGTGCTGTCGTTATTGCTGCCGGCGGCGTAGAGCACGATGGCGCCGTTTTGCGTGCCCACCGAGTCGGCGACAATCGTGCCGGTGTTCTGCACCAGCGTGTCGACGATTTTCGCGCCGGCGGCGGCGGTCATTTTCACCGTGCCGCCATTGGCGGTGATGGTGCCGGTGTTTTTCACCAGCTGCTTCGCCACGCCGTCGGACACCGCAACGCTGATCAGCCCGTCGCCATACATGTCGACCGCGAACGTATCGCCGCTGGCCAGGTGCACTTTGCCGAGCTTGGCGGTGATGGTGCCGTTGTTGACCACGTTCGGTGCCACCATCGCCGCCATGCCGGCCTCGCCGATGGTGATGCTGCCGTCGTTCTCCACCGTCGCGTTCTGCGCGCCGGCCTTCGTGAAGTGATTGCTGCCGCTCATGAACGCGGCGTTGTCGATGTCGGAACTCGTCGCCACCATGCCCGCCACGTCGATCTTGGCGTTCTGCCCGAAGATCACGCCGTTCTGGTTGACGATCCATACTTGCCCGTTCGCCGTGATATGCCCGTCGATCTGCGTCGGGTTCGCATCATGCACGCGGTTCAGCGCGATGCTCGACGACGACGGCTGCACAAACGTCACGCTCTCGTCGCTGCTTACGTTGAAACTGCTCCAATCCAAAATCGCCCGGCTCGTCTCCTGCGTCACCGTCACATTGCGGCCCGACGTCACAATCCGCGCACCACCACCCGACACCACACCACCCGCCGGCAACGCCATCCCCGCAACAGGCTTCATCAACGCCCCGCCCAGCAGCAGCACCTGGCACGCCCCGCGCAGCAGGATGCGCGAAGGAACTACACGCGCGACCTCTTTGCGCTTCACCATAGGAGCGGCAGGCCTCAAAACGATCGCATTGGGGTCAAGATAAACTTTCACACCCTAATAATAGCATTTTGGCCCTTACCAGATTGCTAATATTGCTTAAAATCACCGGTAAATGGGAGCACCGCAAGAAAATTATCTATCTGAATTTAAATAAAAAATCTACTATCATAGATAGGCACAATATGCCCATTATTAAACAATTAACTCATTTACGAGTAAAAGTCGAAAATAAATACTTCTCATCCCTATCGATGAATTCGCAATTTACTGAGTCTTACCTGTGCGGGGTTCAGCATGATAGTGTACGCCGTCAAAAGAATACATGATTGGCTCGTTTTCACCACAACACTGAATCGGATCGCACAGCATATAATAGTCATTTACTTTCTTGCTCATGATAATCAGCGGACGCTTAGTATTATTCACATCCGTCGAAAGCACGAGCCGATAAGTCTTCCCGGCCTTCATATATAATAGTGCCGGCGCCTGATGCTGACCCGCATTGAAATTCTCTCGAATCAAATACCCTACAGTGCCCTCATCGTTTAATGGTGCTGCAAGAACGGTATAAGTTTCTCCCGTCAGCCGCTGCTCACGCATAAACTTTCTGGCGACTTCCTTATCTGGGAGCTCTGCCGCTATTTCCGCTGGCATCGGCACAGACCGCCAATTCACGGCACCAGCTTGACAAGTTTCCATCTCTGAGATTGCTGGTGCAAACGTGAGCAAATACGCAGTAACCAAACACATCGCGTATTTCATCTTCACCTCGGTTACGTTTGTCACTCCATGGATCACGGCGCGGCAGCTGATCGGGGTATTATCGAGCCAGTCCGTCTTCGCTCTTCGAGCTACGCCGGACACTGTTTCGCCCAAGATGACGGGCTTCGGTGGCTGCGCCACGCGTAGCCCATCAGGGCGAAGCGTGGTGCCTCTGGTCGGACTCGAACCGACACACCCTTGCGGATACCAGATTTTGAGTCTAGCGCGTCTACCAATTCCACCACAGAGGCATTCTGGCCCCGTGGTGGATGGCAATTCGGCTAAAATAGCGAGACTAGTTTGCCTTTTTCTTGCGTTCCACTTCCGCGGCCAGGTCCACTAGTTTGGTCCAATTGGAGCCGGACATCAAGGCAAAATACAAGAACGGCAGGAAACCAGCCTTACGGAATTCGAGAAGATTCTCGTCCGAAAGGTTGTTCAGCTTGGCTTCGTCGATCACCTGGAAGCCGCCCAGATGAATCTCACGGCCGTTAAACAGCTTGGCGTCGGATTGCGTTCCGGCGAATAAATCGGCTTTTTTGGCCGCTTCGCAGAACTGACGGGTCAGCTGGTGGTGATTTTGGAACATGGTGCAGAAATCCAGCGCGCCGCGGGTGAGCTCGGACGGCTGATCGCCATCATAGAGCGGCACCGCGCCGTCGCCGCCATTCTCTTTATAATGTACCGCGCCCTCATCCACGCAGAGCAGGAATTGCTCGCGCTCGGGCAGGTCCATAAAGATAAACGGATATTTGCGCACATAACCGGGAATATAGGTTCCCGCGCGCCAATTATTGTCTTCGCCCACAAAATAGTTTTGCTTTTCCAGGCCAACCACTGCCACCGGCGCCGGCACTTCATCTGCCGTAAACACGATGGGATAGCATTTGGCGACTTCAGGGAATTCAATCAAGGTCAGCGGAATGGAATTGGTTCCCGCGGCAAACGAAAAATCCTGCGTGGGAACAATACCCGCCTTGCGATGACGGTTCACATCCAGCGGCGCCGGACGGCGGAAAAACAGCGGCAAGCCCTGCGCGTCAGATTGCTGCGTGCCGTCAGACAGCGGCGCTTGTTGAGCGCTGCCGGCTGTATTGTTTTCTTCTTTCGATTTTGCGAAAAGAGATTTTTTAATCGCTTCTTTATTCATAGAGCCTCCCAATAGTGGATACCCCTATGATAATGCGAAGAAATTTAAAAAGGATTAACAGGAAGGGGGTAAGCCGCCCAAAAAAATGGCGGTTTTACTCGTTTGTGGGCTGCAACCGGTGCGGTTTACCCGCTGCGGGTTGCAACTTGGCATTTTCCAACGCATCGCTCTTATCCGCAACCGTTGTAGCCGCGCTATGCGCGCCGCTGCCGTCGAGCACAATCGCCCCTGCTTCGTTATGCGCCATGGTCGCGGTGTGCACATTTTGCATATTGACTGCATGGTTCACCACATCCTGCGCATCGTGCTTAGAAAGATATACGTCACCGCCGGACGAAGTGGCTTTCGCTTGCGCCTTGGGGCTGGCGGATTTGTCGGGCGCAAACGCATAGAGGTCATCGCCGAACGTATCGACAGCGCCGTTCTTATCAACTTTCACCAGCACGTTCCCGCTACGCTCGCCGCCGGGCACCACCATGGGGCCAAGGCCGCTCTCGTCGGAAGATACCGGCGCTGCATGTGCTCGTCCGCCGCTAGCCAGCGTAAGCAACGCAGCTGTCAGACTTAAAACTTTATAGCGCCATGCGGTATTCATATTCCCTATCCTTACATAAGTTCTGTTGAACCTATAGTTTTATATTACTCGATCTTCACCATATACACAAGCATAAAATACGTGCCAAATGTTAATGATTTGCGCGGGAATTGCAAGGAATCCGCCAATAAATAATTAATATACTGAATTGTATATGAATTTTTTTAGGCGCTTCCAAGCCGAGGTGGCGACCAGCAAAGCGATTAAGGAATAGCAGGATGAATTATAGCGATATTTATTAATATGATTAAGAAATAAAACAGCTAATATGCCCAAATAACACGCTTTAATAACGATACATCAGAGAAAAGAAGGCGCGCGGCGCACGCCCATCCGCACCGTTGGCGGTGACATATTTGGTCAGCGGCATCGCAAATTCTAACCCACCCGAAAGCGGCACATCGGCATTGAAGCGCAGACCAAACCCTGCGGAAGCCAGTGAAGGTTGGTCGCGCGCGCCAGGAATATCGCGCTGCCATACTTTGCCGTAATCCCAGAAACTGTAGAGCTGATAAGTCGGCACGACAGACCAATCGCCCTCGCGGTTATATTGTAATTCCGCGCGCACCGCCGCGCCGCTGTCACCACTGAGTTCCGACGGATCATAGGCCGAGCCGAAACTCGTTCCGCCGAGTGCAAATTCTTCCGAAGCCAGCAACGTATCGGCTGACATCTGGCCGCTCGCCGCCGCATAAAAATTGAAACTGGAATCGATCGGCTGCAAGCGGCTTGCCTGCGCCTCCGCCTTGAAGAAATCAGGGCGGCCATTGCCGCGCGAGCGGCGCATATTCGCGCTGTCATCATTCCAACCAAGCCCCTTGGACAGCGTGCTGGAGATACGGTTCACCGCCGCACCATCATCCACAAAATCATACGCGTTGTTCACGCGTAGCACGCGCAGGCGGTCTTGATACAGCTCCGTGCCCAGCGCATCCGCCGCCGTTTCGCGCACTTCGATCGTGCCGGTCGTATAGAAATTCGCTGTGCGCGAACGCTGGAACGGGTGCGAAACCGCCGCGCTGTAATCATTGTCCTGGCTCTCAATATCGAACGGACGCAACTTAAACGACGGATGCGAGTTGGTGTGCGAATAGGACAGCGACAGCTTCGTGCCGTCCGAATCCAGCATCTCCTCATGCGTAATTTGGCCGTAATGCAATTCGTTGTTCTCGCCCGTCAGCACACCATGCACCTGCGTGCGCTCATACCAGCCCAGCTGATTGTTGGCGCTGGCGGTGAGGCCAAACTGTGTCGGGCCGACATAGCGCGTGCCGCGATTATCCACGGTCCCCGTAGCGTCGATGGCTTTATGCGTCACTGCGATCACCAGATCCGCGCCGCCGCCTTCGACTTCCGACGGCTTCAAAATCGCACGAGCGCCCTCACCCGGCAGATCCTGCATCAGCAGCAAATAGCGCTCGAGCGTTTTCGCATTGAGCGGCTTGTCTTCCGTAATATGAGCTGCCATATCGGCAACCAAACCCGGCTTCTCGCCCTCTTCCAAACCGCTAAATTCCACGTTGCTGACATAGCCTTCCACCACGCGAATCGTCACATTACCGCCTTCGATACGCTGCTGCGGAATCACCGCGCGCGAAAGAATGTAACCCGCGTTGCGGTAACGCACGGTGATTTTGTCGGCAATGTCATTGAGCGTCGCCAATGAAATCGTCGTACCGAGATATTGCTGATAATCGCTGCGCAGATCATCCTGCGAAAACGCCGTCGCGCCTTCAATCGTCAGTGAGGTAAGCGTAAACGTAATGTCGCTGCCCGCCGTAGAGGGCGGCGGCGCTTCGGCAGGCTTGGCGGGCGTTGCATCTACCGGCGGCAGCGTTTGCGGCACACTCAGGCGCTCTTGCATCTGCCCGGGGTCGAACCCAGGCGCGGGCGGCAACACCACCTGCGCCCATGCGGTCGAAACGCCCGCCGGCAGCAGGGCCATACCGGCCACTACTCTATATATATATGCTCTATAAAGAGGCTTCATATCCCCACCCTACACAATTTTATTAAAAATTGAATAAAAGCCGCTCGATAAATGTGTAAAGCAGGCAAGCACCTGATGCAACGCCGATTGCATGTGATAAAATTGCCATAGCCACGCTTGACTATATTGTCGCCTATAGTATACAATTGTCTTCTAGATGCCGCAGGTCATTCAACGGCACCTTGAGTTTTATGAAGATGCGCAAGGCCGCCAGCCATTTCGCAGATGGCTGGATGCACTGGATGACATAACTCAGGCGCGTATTCGCCATCGTCTTACTCGCCTGGAATTAGGCAATATGGGCGATTGCAAAGCGGTGGGCGGTGGCGTGCATGAGCTACGTTGTTTTTTTGGCAGCGGCTACCGTCTTTACTTCGCGGAAGCCGGAGCTAACGAAATAGTGCTGCTGCTTGGGGGCGATAAGCAGATACAGCCGAGAGATATTCGCACCGCCCAATCCTATTGGGTCACTTATAAAAGCAAGAGGCAGTCATGAAAAAAAATACGTCGTTCCGAGCCTATCATTTAGAAAAACTCACGCATAAAAAACATGCGCGGGCTTATATGCAGGCAGCTCTGGAAGCCTTTCAAACGGAGGGAGACAAAGACGCGTTCTTGCTGGCTCTACGCGACATCGCGGAAGCGCAGGGCGGGCTCAGCATGCTGTCGCAAAAAACAGGCCTGAACCGCCAAAATCTCTATAAAGCACTCTCCGCACGCGGCAACCCGCGGCTGGATACTATCGGCAGCCTATTGCACGGATTGGGATATAAACTTTCGGTGGAGAGTATTCAGCCTTAATCCTGCCGATACTCGCCCGTCTTCAGCCAGCGCCGCGTGGTTTCCGGCTTACCAAAGTAAAAGCCCTGCATGTAATCCACGCCATATTCCATCAAAATCTTCGCCGCCTCGCCGTTTTCCACGAATTCGGCAACCGAAGGCAGGCCAAACGCACGCGTAAACTTCAGCATCGTCTCCACGAAGAAACGGCTATCCGCGTTGCTCGCAATGTCTTTAATAAAAATGCCGTCGATCTTCACCATATCCACCGACAGTGATTTGATTTGGCGGAACGAGGTATAGCCCGAGCCGAAATCATCCAGCGCCACCTGCGCGCCCAGCGATTGCACCGCCGCCACGAAATACGCCGCCCGGCGCAGATCATGATGCATCGCCGTCTCAGTAATCTCCACGATCATGCGGCTAGCAATCTCCGGCGTTTCGTTGATCAGCGCCTGCGCGCGCTCCATCCATAATGGGTTTTCCGTCGTCAAATTCGACACGTTGAACGCCAGCGACACATCCGGGCTCGCCCGCAACTCGCGCGCCACCATATCCAAAACCAGCGAGTCAATCGACTCGATCAGCCCCATTTTCTCCGCTACCGGAATCAGCGCGCCGGCCGATGTCACCTTGCCGTTCAGCCCCACCAGGCGCAGCAGCGCCTCGTAATGCACCACCTTGCCTGTTTTGCTCTCCACCACCGGCTGCCACGCCAGGCGCAGGCGGCGCTCTTGATACGCATTATACAAATAACTCGCCAGGCCCATCTGCTGGCGGCACTGATCCGCCTCAGCATGCGTCGAGGAAAACGGCCGGAAAAAACTCTCCTGCGTGCTGTGCAACGCCACATATGCCTTACCCAGCGCCTCCACCGCCTCGCCTGTCTCGCGCGGGAAATGCACCGCGCCCACCGTACCGATCACATGGAGCGAGGCGGGCGCAAAATGCTCGCGCCCGTAATTTTGAATGATATTGGCGATGCGCCCGGCCGCACGCTCCGTTTCCGCCGGCGCGCTACGGGTTAAAATCACCCCCAGCTGGTCGCGCTGCAGCCGCGCCACCGTATCCTCCGGCGACAGCATACCCGCAATCAATTCCGCCAAACCGCTGATCGTCGCCTCCGACGCGTTATGCCCATAGGCATTGATGATCATCGCCAGATTATCGATCGACACCAACAGCAGCGCGCCGCACGCGCCTTCACGTTGATGCTGCGTAATCACCTGCTGCAAAATGCGTACAAATTCGGGGGGATACATAGCGTCCATCCCGGGGCGCGCAGCAGGCGGCGCCGAGGAAAGCGAGGAAGGCGTCAATGGTTCGTCGTGTGGCAGGGGCATGGATGCGTGCATATATGGCTTTCCGTCGATTATGCCCTCGAAAACGGTAAATAATGGTTAAAATGCAAGATAAAGATCAAAGGACCACCTAAGATCCTCCTGCTTATATCTTTCTTTCAAAGGCCGGCCTAATGCGCAGCGCCACTTTCCATAAAAGCAAAATAAACAAGAACGCGAAACGGGGAAATAAAAAGTGATTTCAGTATAATATATTTATATCAATAACATAATATGCTTGGTTCCGCTTGTATTATGGCTTATGTTATCGTAAAATAACGTTAAATTTTTCTGGGCCACTCGCATGACCATCCTGGATTCTCGCAGCCTACGTAACGCCAACTCCATCACCGCTGATTTTATCGGTCAGCTATATGACGACAACGATGGATTCGTTGAGGCCGTATTAAAAGACGCGCCGCCGGGCAGCAAATACCATCTCGCCGC
>Ga0206960_1204_pt1 | contig 13270 bp, 13 predicted proteins | sample Alteio_BWOrgHeat_29_FD_153255 | JGI IMG/M metagenome (GOLD analysis project Ga0206960, IMG submission 153255) | Enriched cells from forest soil in Barre Woods Harvard Forest LTER site, Petersham, Massachusetts, United States -... | ecosystem: Environmental > Terrestrial > Soil > Temperate forest >... | reverse complement strand
TTTTGCGCGGGAAAGTGTTTGCCATGTCCGCCGCGAGTACCTATAAACGCGGCGATGCCGTCAGCGTTTCCAATAGGAGGTGACCGTATGCGGCTATTGCTCGATAAGGCGTTCCGAATGGCCGTTGGCGCCGCGTTGCTCGGCTACGCCGTCCCCGCTTTCGCCGACACACCCGTCCAGAAAAGCGCGCTCAACATGGTCTGGGACGTCGCCCTGTCGCCGCCCTACGTCTTCTTCCTGCTCATCGCCTGCTCCATCTTCACAGTGACGCTCATCATCGAACGATTGACGTACTACCGCAACGCGACGAGCGACACGGAGAGTTTAATTCAAAACGTGAAGCGAGCTGGCTCACCCGCTGACGCTCTGTCTTCCATCCAGGGCGCGCCCGGCGTCGCTGCGAAAGTGATGCGCGCCACTCTCCAGGCTGCGAAGGACGGTTGTCCAGCCGATCAACTTGAAAACGTCGCTCAAAGCACATCAACCAAGGAACTGATCCGCATGGAACAGTACCTGCCCCAACTCGATTCCATGGTGACCCTCTGTCCGTTGCTCGGCCTGCTCGGCACCACCGTCGGTATGATCAAATCTTTCAGTATCGTCGCCGCCATCGGCATGAGCGACCCGACCAAACTCGCCGGCGGTATCTCCGAGGCCCTCATCAACACCGCCGCTGGTCTCGCCGTGGCGATCCCCGCTCTCTTCGCGTACAATTATTTCAACGGCAAAAAGGAAGCCATCCTGATGGACCTTGAACACGGCCTCACCGATCTGCTGGTCATCCTCAAGGCCCCGCACCACTGACCGTCCCATGAAGGTCAAGCGTCGCAAGATCAAACGCGGTCGAATCGAAATCATCCCGCTGATCGACACGATCGTCATCCTCCTCGTGTTTTATATGACCTTCTCGCGCTTCGCGGAAATGGAGCGCTCCGCTGGCATCAAGCTCCCCGAGTCCACTGTCGGCGCCGACTTCACGCAATCGCCCAACCAACTCATCGTCAACATGGTCTCCGCTGACGACCTCACGGTCGCCGGCCGTCATTACAAGGCCGCCGATCTGCCGGGTCTCCTCGGCCAAATCAAGACGAAGCAACCGGACGTGGACTCCTTGATCCTCCGCGGCAACCGCCAAATGAATTATCAGAACCTGAGCGCTTTCCTGAATGCCTGCTCCAAAGCCGGTATCGCAGATGTGACCTTCGCCACCCTGGAAAAATGAAACTGGAACGTCGAACCATCAAGCGCGGTCGCGTCGAGATCATCCCGATGATCGACACGATTTTGATCCTGCTCGTTTTCTACATGAGCTTCTCCACCTTCACTAAACGCGAAAAACGTATCGATGCCATCCTGCCGCACATCAGCACCATCGCGAAGCCGACACAATTGCCGCTGGACATCCACCTGCACGTGAAGCAACAGGGCGATGTGGTCGTCAACGACGCCAACACCTACGATCTCGTCAGTCTACGCGATACGCTCACACAACTGTCTGACGTCGGCCAGGACACCACCATCGTCATCGAAGCTGACCCCGACACGAGCTACCAAAACGTGATCAACGTGCTCGACACCTGCGCCCAGGCTCATTTGCTTAAGGTCTCGTTCCGCCCGCTCGCAGAAAAAGTCACCTCCATCCAATGAGCACGCCGCGCAAAGTTTGCCTTCTCCTTCTTCTCACGCTGTCGCGTTGCGTCAGCTCATCAGCTCAGGAATCCAAATCCGCTTTCGACCAGGCGCAACAGCTTTACCACGACGGCAGAACTACCGAAGCGCTCGTCGCCCTTCAACAGTACGAGAACCAATACCCGCTGAGCGTCCTCATCCCGCAAGCGATTTATCTGCAAGGCTGGTGCGAAGCTGACCTCCACAAATATCGCGAAGCCGCTGACACCTTTGACAACCTTCTCAAATCCTATCCAACCGCCAATGTCATTCCCAACGCCCTCCTCAAAGAAGCCGATTGCCGGCTCGAATTAAAGGATTACGGAGCAGCCCTCGGGCTCTACAACGAATTCGAAACGAAGTATCCCAGCAACAAGCTGCAAGTGGCCGCGCTCGTCGGCGAAGCATGGACGTATTTCGAACACGATGAATTGGAGACCGCGAAGGCGATTCTGCAAAAAGTGCCGTCGAATCTGACCGACCCATCATTTCTTAGGGTGCAAATCCTCATCGCGGAAAAAAAATATGACACCGCCGCGGAGGTTCTCCGACGGATTCCCACGGAAAAATCCAATGCCGGGGATTTTTATCGGGCTGGTGAGGCTTTGTTCGCTGCCCGACAATACACGAACGCCCTCGCCTGTTACGAACGCACCCAGTCCACACCCGAGTTGCAGCCGTCCATTCTCTTCCGCGTCGGCAACTGCCAGCAGTCGCTGGGGCTTCTGCAGAACGCCGTCAACACCTACCGCTCATTTTTGAAAAACTATCCGGACAATCCGCTTGCGGAACAAGCCCGGTTCGCCCTTCTCCAGTCGCTGGTCGAAGGCAATGAAGTGTCGGAGGCGACTAAAGAAGCGGCCGTCTTCCAAAAAATGTATCCGCACAGCCGCTTCAGTACCGACGTTTTATTTTTGCAGTCCGAAGCGCTCTTCGCCACCGGGCAATTCCAAACTGCGCTCGACGGCTACCAGAAATTCGCGGCCCTGAATAAACATCCGGAACTGGCCGAGACGACCACTTTCCACATCGCCGCGTGCCATTACGGCCTCGGTAATTTCAATCGTGCCCGCCAACATCTCACGGCGTTCCTGCAAAAATATCCCGACAGCAAATTTGCACCCGAAGCGCGCTCTCAACTTCAAGCAGTCGAGGCCCGGGCCCAGGCCGCCTCGCCTCTCGCGCAACTCGCTTTCGGCAAAGAGAGCCTCTCGCAGAACCATTTGGACGACGCCGAAAAGGCTTTCCGAAACGTCCTCGCCGCCGATCCGCACAACACCGACGCCGAATTGGGTCTCGCAAAAATTTATCTCACGCAAGGACGAACCGACACAAATGCGGTCGAACTGCTGAACCAGGTCGCAGCCCATTCCACGGGCGAGAACAACGGCGAAGCCGCGTTTCTTCTTGGCGGTTATTTTTTCCAACTGCCGGGCAACACGAAGGAGAACAAAAGTTCCGCGCTCGCCTGGTACCTTCGCGCCTCCATGCTCGCGACCGGCCCCGAAAGCGAGGAAGCCTCGTTCCGCACGGGACAATGTCACAAAGCGCTGGGCAACACCGACGCCGCGCGCAACGCATTTCAATCCTATCTCCGCCGCTTCCCCAATGGGAAGCTGGCCGACCGCGCAAAAGAGGAATTGGCCTCGCTGTAACCGATGAACGGGACTAACAAACCTCTCCACTGGCTGTCGGGCCAGACCCGTCTCGCGCGCTACCTTGCCGCCGCTTTGCTCCTGCATTTCATTTTGTTGATCGTTTTGGCATCGATCAAAGTCACAAAGGCTACCAGGCAAATTCCCATTTCATTTGAGTCCGCCCCGACTTCTCCGTCACCGATCCAAGAACCCCCTTCCGTTTCCGGCGGTACAACTTATCAGGGCCCAACCTTGGGCGGTGGCGGCGGCATGCCCGGCAAAGGCGCGGGCGGCAACCCCAACGCCGGCGGCGCAGCGACTCAACCGCTGCCGGATCAGGTCAATCTCGCGGAAGTGATCAGCGTCTTGTCGGCCGAAACCATGACCATCCCCCGCCCCGCCGGCGTTTCCGGCGGTACCGGCTTGTCTGCGTTGGAAGGCATCGGTGATCCCAGATTTGGAATCGTCGGCGTCAACGGCCCCGGCGGCAACATCTTCGGGGCGCGCATGGGTCCACAGCGGACTGTGGCTCTCAACAAGTTCAACGGCAACAATCAAACCGAAAACGGCGTCGAACGCGCTCTTCAGTGGTTGAAGGCCAATCAGGAGTCGGACGGCTCGTGGAAATGCGGCCAGAGCGCCCCGGCGGGTACAGCTCTCGCGACGCTCGCGTTTCTCGGACACGGAGAAACCCCGGATTCAACGGAATTCGGCCAGACCGTCACCAAAGGTCTGTTGTATCTGGCGCGACACATCGACACCAACGGCCTCATCACCGGCGTGTCCCAGGACTACATCGGGTACGGCTATTCCCAAGGCCCGGTCGTTCTCGCGCTCTCGGAAGGTTACGCGATGACGCGATCTCCGATCCTGCGGGAACCGTTGGATAGGGCATTGCAAGCCATCTTCCAAGAACAGGCCGCGCCAAAAACTCACCCACAAGACGTGGGCGGATGGCGCAATCAATCCGCGCCCAACGACTCGGACGTATCCGTTACGGGATGGATGATCATGGCGTTAAAGTCAGCCCAAGCCGACGGCATCGAAATTCCCCCGTCCGTGTTCGACAAGGCCGGGGAGTATCTCTGGAATATGTACGACACGAAAAACCCCGGCTTCGGGTACCAAAAGCCGGAGCGTTACCCGTCCATGACTGCCGTCGGCGTTTTGTGCCAGCAGTTCCTGGGCAACGGCAAGGATCCGCGCATCAGAGCATCGCTGGACTATTTGCGCGAACAGAAGGTCAATTGGGAAAAGGCCGAGGGTGATTTCGTCCTCTACGGTTGGTACTACATGACGCAAGCGATGTTTCAGGGAGGCGGCGCGTACTGGCAATATTGGAACAACGAAATTCGCGACACGATGGTGAAGAACCAGCTCCGCGACGGACGCTGGCAACCGCCCCCTCACAGCAACATCGAAGTCCGGGACCTCGCCGGGACACCGGCCTACTCCACAGCCCTAGGGGCCCTGATTCTCGAAGTTTACTACCGCTATCAGCCGGTCGACCGCTCTACCAAGCCATAGCACTCCGCGTGCAATTAAGGTTTGCGTGCGCCCGGCTTGCACTCGGGCTTGTCCTTGCCCAGTGGCTCTTTCTTGACAGTGATATTGGGGGCGCCAATACATTTTTCGCGGTTTTCGGCAATGAAGCTGTTCCACTTCGCCGGCAGGTCGCTCTCGGTAAAAATCGCCTCCACCGGGCAAACCGGAACACACGCCGTGCAGTCGATACATTCGTCGGGATGGATGTACAACCGATCGTCAACCTCGTAGAAACAGTTGACGGGACAAACCTCCACGCAATCGGTGAATTTGCAACCGACACAGGGTTCAGCCACAACGTGGGCCATAATTACTCTCTCCTCTTCCTCTTTTTTGAAATATCGACGGTGAAACTGCGTGTGTTCTTGTACGTATGCTATACTGCGAACCGTGGGCCTTGCCAAGAGCAAATTGTTGCCGCGTTGCCGCGCCATTCTCCGCCGCTTGCGGGCCGCTTACCCTGACGCCACCTGCGCCCTGCGACACGACAATCCCCTCCAATTACTCGTCGCCACAATCCTCAGCGCCCAATGCACGGACGTCCGCGTAAACCTGGTCGCCCCCGCGCTTTTCAAGCGCTACCGCACTGCCGCCGACTTCGCCGCCGCGCTGCCCGCGGAACTTGAGTCCCTGATTCGCAGCACCGGCTTTTTTCGTAGCAAAGCGCGTTCCATCCGCAACTCTGCTCAGGGCATCGCGGAAAAATATGGCGGCAAAGTGCCCGAAACCCTCGCCGAACTCATTTTACTCGACGGCGTCGGTCGCAAAACGGCGAACGTCGTTTTGGGCGTCGCCTACGGCAAGGCCGAAGGCATCGTGGTGGACACGCACGTCATGCGGCTGTCACGCCGCCTCGGATTGACCCGTCAGACGACGCCAGAAAAAATCGAACAGGCCCTCATGAAAGTGGTTCCACGCAAAGACTGGATTGATTTCTCCCATCTGCTAATCTGGCACGGCAGGAAACGGTGCAACGCGCGCCGCCCCGACTGCATCCAATGTGAAGTCGCAGATTTATGCCCGAAAATTGGCGTGAAGTTCAAAGGAGACAGCAATGAAAGAACTTAAGGAAGGCGATAAAGCCCCGTCGTTTCTCGAATTGGCGGCCAACAAAGGCTCAACCATCATCATTTATTTCTACCCCAAGGATTTCACCCCCGGCTGCACCACCGAAGCGTGCGAGTTCCGCGACCTCTACGAGAAGATCCAGGACAATGACGCGGTGGTGCTTGGCATCAGCCCCGATTCACCGGAGTCGCACGAGAAATTCATCGCCGAGCACGGTCTCCCCTACTCCTTGGTTGCCGACGAAGACCACTCGATCGCCGAGGCGTATGGCGTCTGGAAGGAAAAATCGATGTACGGACGGAAATACATGGGCATCGAACGCAGCACTTTCATTGTCAGCCCCGATGGCACGCTCAAAAAGATTTTCCGCAAAGTCAAAGCCCCTGGCCACGCGGCCGAAGTGCTGGGCACGATCTAGGTCCGGGCGGAAACCATCTTACGGCAGCCGGTGGCTCTCCTTCACCAGCTTCGCGAACATCTGCGTCTTGTGGAGCAGTTGCGGATCTTTATCGAGTTCGGCGACGGTTTTGTTGAGGCGATAGGACCAATTTCCTTCACTGACCGCGCCGGGGACATTGAAGCGACCTTCGGAGCCGAAAATATCAGTGATCATGAAGACCGCCAACCAGGAATTGGAGTTGAGTACGCCGCGCAGAATGAGTTGGTGTATATGTTCGTTGAACTCGCGCGGCGGTATCTCGCCATCGGTGCCGCAATATTTCATCCAGCGCTTCAAGTCCCACCGCGCGCCGTCGTCACCGCTGTCCGCTTTCTCCCATAAATCGCGCCACATCTTCACAATGGGCTCGTGGTCGTGGGTCGCAGGCGTCGCCAGCGATAAACGGGGATACGTCTTGCCATCGACAAAAGAGTAATCCTTCTCGCGTAAAAAATGTGGAATCTTGTAGCCAGGAATCTTCAGTCGGTCCAGAACTGGTGGTACGTACGGAGGCACCACCCCGAGATCTTCCGCGACGACGGCAGTATCACCTGCCGCCTCGAGGACCATCGCCAGCAGTTCCTCGCCTTGTTTCTGATTGAACTTCGCCCCCTCGGGAGTGTCGTCGGCTTGTGGACGGAAAAGTGGAAGGCGTCCGCCAGTGCGCTTCGCGGCCTGTTCCTCGGTCAGCGGGAGGAATTTCCCGTTTTCCTTCGGTGGCCATGGGAAAGAGTAGATGCGGAAGAAGCCGAGCACGTGGTCAATGCGGAAGAGGTGGAATACTTTGTGAATATTGCCGCAGCGGATGCGCCACCAATCGTGGTTGCGCTCCCGCGAAACATCCCACTTGTAAAGGGGAATGCCCCAGTTCTGCCCCCATTTCTCCGTAAACGGATCGACCTTGAAAACCTTCTCGGGCGGACACCCGCCGCTCCACGCAAGGTCGAAGATGGCGCGATTGCCCCACACGTCGGAACTGTAACGGTTCACACCGAAGGGGATGTCGCCCATCAGGTACACCTTTTTTTCCGTGCCGTATTCCTTGACCTTCTTCCATTGATCGTAAGCGATCCACTGGATGTACGCGCAAAAGAGAATGCGTTCGGCGTAATCATCGCGCTGCTTCATGGGCAATGACAGGAACCATGACCACGCCTTCTTCGGGTTCTGGCGATCCAGCGGCCATTCGTCCCACGTCGGCCAGTCGTGATAGTCCTCCATTAACACGCGGAACATCGCATAGTCAGAAATCCAGTCCCCATTTTCACCAAGGAACGCGCGGAACGCTTCACTGCGCTCGGTCTTCGTGTTCCAGTGCTCCGCAAGGAACGCCTCAAACGCCGCGCGCAATAACAACCGCTTCAACTCCTTCACCTTCGTGTACTTCACCGCACCCGCACGCAATTCCTTGAGCAACCCCGGTTTGGCAATCTCTTTGAATTTCGCCCCTGACAAATCCGGAATGTACTTGGGCGACACCGCAATCGTCGTCGGGTCAAGGGCCATCGAACTGATGGCATTGTAAGGTGAATTGTCGTCGCTGGTCTCATTGATCGGCAGCACCTGCAACATGCCAACCCCGTGCCGATGACACCAATCGATCATCTGGTTCACGCCCTCAGTATCGCCGACGCCCAGGTCATCCTCGGTGCGAATCGCAAAGACGGGGCAAAGAATCCCGGCCAGTTTCTTGTCAGGAGAGAGTTTCACTTGGTCGTTGTAGGCATTGGCATCGGACGTGGCAAGTCTATAGTATGCGTCAGTATACTTCACCGTCAGACCACTTTATCCAGATGTACAAGCTGCCCTCGAAGCCGTGCCAAATATACGGTACGGGTTGCGTGGTTCGGAAACGCTGATTCCCATCTGCATCCGTTGGCTCTAGTGTTGTTGGTGTGTCGTTTACGAACACAGCCAGAATGTGCGCTTCATTCGTCGTGCCTTCATCGCGCAATGCGCTCACGTATCCTTCCCGAATTCTTGAGCCGGGTCCCTCTGTGGTCATTTTGGCTCGGTAACGATGTGAGCGCACTAAGGTGTACTTGTAATCGTTGGCGTTACCGGCTCCATCAATAGCTGAGAGCACCAGAGCGTTCTCGCCTTCATCCAAGGCGATGAGATGGTCAAAGGTTGGCGGTAGATTCCTAGATAATATCACGCTCATCCTGACAGGATCACGACCATTGACCACCGCCGTAACAATTGCGTTCGAATCATCCAAGTGACCCATGACCTCAACTTCGGGGTCGTCAGGAAGAATCACTTTGCCAGTCTTATCTGGGTGTAGATTGATATCTGACAAAACAGGGGGGGTCGTGTCCGCAGCAAGATTCACCACCCATTGCACAACCGCTTCCGTGCGATTGCTGGCCTCGTCGATGGCCACAATGCTAATTCTGTTTGTCCCATCTTCGACATTGAACCGGGGAATATCCACAAGTGTGTCTTTCCTGTCCCAAAACGGCTCACCATTAATCCATACTTCGATTGGACGAAAGAAGCCTGGTTTCTCAGGATCTTCTGGTGCTGGATCAAAAACAGTCGCCTGGACATGGACGAAGCCTTGATCTGTTACGGCATTGTTTGTGGGGCTAGTGATCTTGATCACCGGCGGAATTGTATCAAGTTCGACGACCTTGAAAACTATTGGTTCAAAGGGGGTACCGTTCGCGTCAGCGAAGCGCATAAATAATTCATACTGGCCGTTGCGTTCAGGCAACTCAAACCTAACGGGTTTCCCAAGATCGTGGAAGACCACCGGATTGGTCATCCGAGCATCATCCAATAAGGACAACAACAGTTGAGGATAGACGCTACGCGAGGCATCAATTTCAATGAAGCGCGAATTCGTAACTCTCCGTCCATGATTTACGACGATATCACCACCCTGATTGTCAACAGCCAGCAGCCTGCCGCCGACGAGGGATAGGACCACAGCGATGAAAACAACACGCATATTCGTTGCTGCCGAATCCGTTCAGAATAATCGTTTGTGCGGTTTATAAAAAAGAATCACAATTTCGCCACCTTCACGTCGAAGATGTCCTTGTCTTTGCGGATCTCGGCGAGGAGGGCGTCGCTGGGGGCGCTGTCCAGATTGAGGACGGTGAGGGCCTGGCCGCCCTCTTTATCGCGACCGAGGGACATGCTGGCAATGTTGACGCCGTGTTTGCCCATGGTCGTGCCGATCCAGCCGACAATGCCGGGACGGTCCTTGTTGCTCATGATAAACAGCACGCCGTGCGGCACGGCCTCGACGGGCATGTCATTGATGCGGACAATGCGTGGATTGTTTGGCGAACCGTAGAACGTGCCGGAAACGCTCGCCACCTGTCCTTCCACGAACACACGCACGTTGATCAGCTCCGCGTAATCAATCGGTTCGTTGCTCTTCACTTCACCCGTGCGAATGCCCAGTGTCTGCGCGATCACGGGCGCATTCACATAATTCACGTCACCGCCCTGCGCGTTTTCAAGGAAGCCCTTCAGAACCGCCCGCCCAATCGGACCGCTCTCCAACTCCCCCGCCTTACCGCAAAACTCAACCACCAGCCGCTCGATGCGTTGCGGCGCGATCTGGGCCAACAATCGGCCCATCTTCTCGCCAAAGGTCAGGTACGGCTGCAGTACCGCCAGAACTTTCGCATCAATGGTCGGCATGTTGACCGCATTGCGGATGGTGCCTCCCGTCAGCACGTCGGCAATTTGTTCAGCGACTTCAACACCGACCGACTCCTGCGCTTCCTGCGTTGACGCCGCGAGATGTGGCGTCATCACTACTTGCGGCAATTCCAACAGCGGCGAATCCTTTGGCGGCTCCTGCTCATAAACATCGAGCGCCGCACCGGCCACCTTGCCGCCCTTGATGGCGTCGTACAAATCCTTCTCGTTGATGATGCCACCGCGCGCGCAATTGATCAGTCGCACGCCGTTCTTCATCTTCGCGATCGTGTCTTTGTTGATCATCCCGCGCGTCTGATCGGTCATCGGCACGTGTACCGTGATGAAATCCGAACGCGTGTAAATCTCGTCGAGTTCCACAACCTCAACCTGTAACGCTTTCGCGCGGCTCAAGCTCAGGAACGGATCATACGTCAACACGCGCATCCCAAACGCAATCGCCCGCCGCGCCACTTCTGTGCCGATGCGCCCCATGCCGATGATGCCGAGCGTCTTGTTGTAGACTTCCGTGCCTTCAAAAGATTTGCGGTCCCACTTTCCCGCCTTCATCGACATGTGGGCCTGCGGGATATTGCGGGCCAGCGCCATCATCATTGAGAACGTATGTTCGGCGGTGGAGATCGTATTGCCGCCCGGCGTGTTCATCACGATGATGCCCCGGCGGGTGGCCGCGTCCACATCGACATTATCGACGCCAACGCCCGCGCGACCGACCACGCGAAGTTTCTTGGCGGCCTCGATGACGCGCTTGTTTACCTTCGTCTGGCTGCGAACGATGAGCGCATCGTACCCGCCAATAATTTCGCAGAGCGCGTCCTCTTTCAGGCCGACGTTTTCATCGACCTGGAACGACTTGTTGGCCCGCAGCAATTCGACACCGCGTTTTGAGATTGGATCGGCAATCAGGATTTTCATGAGTTTACCCGCAACCGTAAGGTTGCAAATGGCATCCAATCTGCGATGTTAGCGGGCGATTCACAAGGAAAAATCATGCGGGACGTGAAACTTTACTCGCGGAATTGGTGCGGCTGGTGCGTCGAAGCCAGAACATGCTCCCCACTTCGCTACTATTAGTTCGCCGCTCATAAGCGTTCCGTATCCTCTTACTCAGTGTCTCTCTCACCCACGTCCTGCCTTCTGACTCCCGCTACTTCCGACACCCCTTGCGCTCCTTCCACATGACCATCCACACGACTGCCGTTTTGACCACAGGTGTGGTTTAAGCTCTCCTCGCTGTCTTCCGATTGTACCCCTTCGCGAGTGTCAAGGATGCTACGTTTCTCGACCCCCTCCCCCCGCCGTCTGCGATACGTTCCTCCTTGACAGTTTTCGACGCCCCTCTCCCCTCGCCGAAAACCTACGGGGTGCGCTCTTTTCAACAGCGAGCATCCCTCGCGGAAAGGATCGTATGATGACCAGCAAAGACTACCAACAACTGCTTGCCAATTTGCAGGCAGGCTCCAAGACCGCCGAAGAGACGTTCGACTCAGAAACACCAATCACGATGCCCGTCTCGCAGTTCCACATCACCGTCCTGCGACGCGACGAGTGCGCCTGCCAGAATTGCGGTTCGACCTTGCATCTGGACGTGGCGCACATCCTCTCACGCGCCCAACGACCCGACTTGGCGACCGACCCACGCAACGCGGTGACGCTCTGCCGCAAATGCCACCTGTGGTTCCACGCCCACCGACATGACTTCGACCTCTTCTGTGAAGGCCACCGCATGGAGATTCCGCCCATCGACGACGGCCCGTAGAAATTCCCGCCTCTCCTGCCCGCACACCCCGCCTGCTCGTCAACCGTACAACGGGTACACCACACCCTCAACTGGTTCCGCCGGATACGATGGATTCGCCCGACGTATTTTACTCCAGTTCCAGCCATCCATTACCGTGCTCCCGTCGCACCCATCGTAAGGGCACATCTGTAAGACCACCGTCTCACCATGAAGTCCCTTTGATATTTCTGTCCGATACCGACTCGAAGGGTACGCCCGCTCGCAGTGCAGGCACCACAACCACGGTTCATCGGGGCGACCAAAAATCTCTTCCCGAGCTGTCATTCCGCATCTCCTTTCACAAGGGGCAGGGGCCCCGCGGGGGTGAACCCCGTGCGTGGCCCCTTTCGCCCGATTCATTTTTGGAAACTTGCGACATCAAAATCCGTGTCCCCACCCTCTTCGTCCTCCCAACTGTCCCCGTGTTCCACCTGGCGACCAGCGCCGCGCATCGCTTCCCGATACCGGTCGTACTCCTCACCCAAGTCCATTCGTCCCGCGAGCCAGCTTTGGAACAACCCCCGCGCCAGCCTGTTATCCTCTTCAGTCCAACCCCGATGCTTGACATCGCTCATCGCGCACGCCAGCCGCCGACACTCCGCCATCGGTGAATCAATGACAAAGTCCCTCATCCCACATTTCCCGACGAAATCCCCCATGCAACCCTGTAGCTTCACCCCCGTCCCTCGCCGCCCCAAACCCTTGCCCATTTCTTTCCACATGTACCCGTGGGCCCCCACCTTTGTCATGTTACAGCGCCCCATTAAGCTGTTCCGCCAGTCTTTCGCATCCCACTGCTGATCGACACTCATCCAGCGGTCCGAAACGAAGTGTCCGTGGACCCGATGACTTTTTTTCCCCCACTCAACAACCCACGTCAAACACCCACCCGTTTGCTTGCGTACACGCCGCATGTATATATGCGAATTGTGTACAACCTCCTTCCAACGCTCCTCCAATTCCTCGTCGGAAAGGAAACTCGTCCATGAATTGAAGGATGCCCCGAAATCGCCCCATTGTTTTGCCCGCTCGCACAGCGCTGCCACATTCTGCGCCATCACCAGCATGGACTGCATGGTACGTTCCGAAACGCGGCCCACATATTTGTCCTCAAACTCCGCACGCATTTTTGGGGTTAAGAACAGGTCGTTCCCTCGAAAACACACGCGGATTCCCGCTGAAGGAAACTCAAACTGATGGTTGTCCGTCTCGCTCATGCGAGCGGACCTTTAGGAGGGAAAGTCTGCCGGTCTGCTAGAGGGGAGTATACTAAAATGCTCGTGGAAATTTCAAGCCCAAAATCTCCAAAAACTTCTAAAAACCCTCAAATAATTTCCTTGCCCTCGCTCACCCGTCATCAACTCTCGTTAAGCTCCGACAAGTATTCGGCTCGGTTCTTGCACCTCAACTTCCAGTTGTGCATCTTAGTAACAAGGAAAAATCATGCGGGAC
>Ga0206960_1203_pt1 | contig 13294 bp, 13 predicted proteins | sample Alteio_BWOrgHeat_29_FD_153255 | JGI IMG/M metagenome (GOLD analysis project Ga0206960, IMG submission 153255) | Enriched cells from forest soil in Barre Woods Harvard Forest LTER site, Petersham, Massachusetts, United States -... | ecosystem: Environmental > Terrestrial > Soil > Temperate forest >... | reverse complement strand
GACATAGACGGAATCTTGCTTGATATCGTTACGGGAGAACTCGCCCTGTTTCAGTTTAAATGGCAAGATGTTTTTACGAGAGACATCAAAAAATTGAGGAGTAAGGCGCATAATCTGCAAAAAGAGATGGAAAGCTGGGCCGAAAAAGTCGAAGCCTGGATAAAACGCTATGGCCATTCTGGCTTGATTCGAGCCCTGCAATTAAAACTCCCGAAGGGAATAGTCTTCACAAAGGTGCATCTATTTGGCATCTCAAAAGATACGGCCAGAACAGAAAACTACGGATTCGCAACAGACCATAAAAGTTTTGCCTTCACAACCTGGGCGAAATTTAAGCGGGTCCGCCACGATGTAGGTCCTGGAGGACGAGTGTTCTCCCGAATTTACGAAACGCTACAAAACGAACAGTCTCAAGAAATTGGTCGCGCAATTCCAGTAACCATGAACATTTCCGGTTCAATCTTTCACTTTGAAAATATATGGACGTTTGTCGACAATTAACAAGGCGTTCTAAATAGCCGAGCAAACATGAGCCTGCCCGGCCTGGTTTCTTTTTCTGAACCGACCTTCTTTACTTCGAAGGGGGCGCGTTCGTCCGACCTCCCCCAGATTTTCCTCCAGTTGTACTAGGCCAGCCACCTCCGCCTTTACCCATTGTATTCCTCCGTTCGAATTGTGTGCCGGAAAAATCAGGACTCGCCCTCGTTCCGGTTTCGAGGCAAGTCCTCAAAACCTACTGCTTAAAAAAGTGGCCGGGTTGTGAGAATAAAGATGCCGGACGGGCGCCAAGATTTTGTGGGTAAAAGTTTGGGAACAGCACGAGGGCCCAAAACGACGAAAAAACGCCTATATGGGAAATAATTATCATTTTGAAGCAAATAAAGCGGTAATTCCGAGTTTTCCGGCGACAGATAGCAATCAACGATTACGGGAATTCGATGAATACATTTGATCACGATAGCACTATAATCTCGCTTTGTGGCCGGACGGTGCTGTATCCATAAGGTCATAGATCTTTTTAGTGGCGCAGGGGGATTGAGCCTGGGGGCAGCGCGCGCCGGTTTCTCGGTTTGCGGAGCAGTCGAACTTGACTCTCATGCTATGAAAACCCACAGGCGCAATTTTCCAAACACAGATCATCTCGAGACGGACGTTTCGAAGCTCACCGGCCAAAGTTTGCGGGATTCTTTCAAACTGAATGGCGATGAACTTGCTGGAATTATCGGAGGCCCCCCCTGCCAGGGATTTAGCAACATCGGCAGAAACGACAAAAACGACAAACGCAACCTGCTTTTCAAAGATTTTTTCAGGATTGTTGCCGAAGCGCGACCCAAATTTTTCCTAGCGGAAAATGTTCCTGGAATATTGAATGAGAAAAACGACGAATTGCGCGAAGAAGCCCTAGATCATGTTCGGAAACATTACGATGTTCTGGAACCGATGACTATTATCGCGAAGGAATACGGGGCTCCGACTCTCAGGAAAAGGGTTTTCTTCGTGGGTTATTCTCGCGACCATGCGAATCCCTTGACAACGGATCTTTTCGAACCCCCTGAGAACGTCGAAAAGATCACTGTAGGAGAAGCACTACGAGGCCTCCCCACCAAAATCAGAGACGAATGGCAATCGGAAGAACAAGGATGGAGATTTGCGCGCGCGCACGGCCAGGGCTATTTTGCTTCGAGACTGCACAATAACGTACCCCCAGGAATGGGCGATCCGGTCGCTATCAAAAAAATCGAGGCGGAGCGCGCTTCTGGGTCCCTTGGAACTTTTCACTCAAAGCAGATTGTCAGACGCTATGACGAACTCGAACCTGGAACGAGCGATCCAATTTCCAGATCCTATCGTCTTACTCTTTCAGGTTTTTGCCCTACTTTGCGCGCCGGTACGGGCGCAGACAAAGGAAGTTATCAGGCAGTTAGGCCAATTCATCCGACCGAAGCCAGAGTCATTACCCCCCGAGAAGCTGCAAGGCTCCAAGGTTTTCCCGATTGGTTTCGTTTTGCGCCGTCGAAATGGCACAGTTTCCGACAGATTGGAAATAGTGTAAGCCCTATACTTGCAGAACGCATTCTCACGGTCATTCTGAACGTCCTTTAAAACAGGAGACATTCATGAGTAACGCCAAACAGCCTCAATACGAGCCTGTCGATGGGTCCCCTGTAAAATCTTTCTTCGTCGAAATGCTTACGCGAGACATCAAGTTGGAGGAAGCCATCCTCGACTTGCTCGACAATTGTGTCGACGGAATCGTGAGGACAAACCGTCAAACTGGGAAAAAGCCTTACCAAGGTTTTCGCGCGGACATTCGATTCAAAAAGGATCTGTTCGAAATTACGGATAATTGCGGGGGAATACCATGGGGGTTGCACGAATACGCTTTCAGATTAGGACGCCCCAAGGATCGCCCCGCCGATTCGAAGGAGACGGTTGGAGTTTACGGAATCGGCATGAAAAGGGCGATTTTTAAACTCGGAAAACATTGCGTCCTTTCTACGCAAAATGGCACAGCATGTTACGAAGTTGAAATTAAACCGGAATGGATAGCAGATGAAGTAAGCGATGAGAAATGGGACATCCCTGTCAGGGCGGCTAAAAGAACCATGAAAAGGGATGGGACTAGCATTGTAATTGGCAGCCTGAACCCGAACGTCGAGAATATTTTCAGCACAAACGCCCAATCGTTTGAAACCACTCTGCGCAAAATGATTTCTGAGCATTATGCGTTTATCATTGATAAAGGGTTCGTAGTTGGGATCAATGGAAAAATTGTTGAGCCACGCCCCACCCAGCTAATTTTCAATAAAAATCCTGGGCCTGGCAAAGGATCTGGAATTCGACCATTTATTTTTAAAACGGATCACGATGGTGTCGAAGTGTTTCTAACCGTAGGATTTACGAGACCCCTGCCGAGCCAAAAAGAAATCGACGAAGAACAGGAAAAAACCCAATATTCATCGATGGGCGCGGGATGGACGGTTCTTTGTAATGATCGGGCCGTCCTCTATTGCGATAGAAGCATCCTGACTGGATGGGGAGAGGCGGGCATCCCAAATTACCATACCCAATTTATCGCAATCTCGGGGATTGTAGAGTTTAAGGCTAAAGAGGCTTGGAAACTTCCCACCACGACGACAAAGCGCGGCATTGAAGCTTCGTCTCAACTCTATATCAAAGTAAAGAACAAAATGCGGGAAGGTATGCGCCTTTTCATAGACTACACGAACAAATGGAAAGGTCTGGCCGAGGAATCAGAAAGACATATGAAAGCTGGCCAGCGGCTTTCATTCGACGAAATCAAAACCGAAGCGAAAAGCCTCAAGTTTACTACTACGCAAAAGTCCTCTATTGAAGGGTCGCAATTTAAGCCGGAACTCCCGACTCCTAAAAAGCTGGATTCCAAAGTACGGCGCATTTCCTTTACAAGAGGCGTCGAAGAGATCGAAACTGTGGCGGAATATTTATTCGACGATATTTATGCAGAACCCTCCACAGTTGGCGAAAAATGTTTTGAAATGATTTTGAAAAAATCCAAATGAAACATCCGCCTTATCATTTGCGCCCCAATAAGGCCGTGGACCGCTTTATGTTTATCGAGTCGATCAGAAAACTCGAAAAACTGCATGACCTTTCCGAATACACATATTATGGATTGGGCGGCCCTTACTTGGAGGACTTCCGCCTTTTATATGAATTCTGTCCGGAAATCAATATGGTTTCAATCGAAAAAAGCCAACACACGCGCGAACGCCAAAAATTTCATCTCCCATGCGCAACTTTGAGCATTAAGCCTGGCGACTTCAGTTCTTTTTTGAGCAATTATCAGTCAGCAGGCAAGAAAAGCATTTTTTGGATGGACTACAACGAAATTCTGAATCTCAGTTTTTTTTCGGAGTTCACGGATCTTCTTTGCAAAGTTGTCGAAAACAGCATGATTAAGGTCACCCTGCCTTATAGACCCAGCGATTATATCGACCAACCTGGAGAGAGTTCTAAGGCCGAGGAGTTCCGGACAAAATTCGGCGCGTTAACAACGGAAGAACCGACCTCAAATCCTGAGGAGTTCGCCTTGATATTGCAAGGCATGGCTCGAAAAGTTGCAGAAGAAGCATTGCCACTTGGAGAGACCCCTAATGAAGCTCTTGTTTTCCAACCTATTTCGTCTTTCTGGTACTCCGATATGGAATGCAAAGACAGTCCTTACATGTTCACTATGACGGGCATTGTTTGTCGCGGCGGCAGGATTAACGAAATCAAAGAAATTTTCAAATCATCGAAGTTTAACGTGGAATGGAAAAAGCCAACAAAAATTGATGTGCCTATCCTCAGTACAAAAGAGCGTCTTCACCTCCAAAAACAGCTTCCCTGTTCCGGCAACGCGGGGGAGGAGCTTCTTGAGGCTCTTGGTTATAACATCGACGAGAATAAAGAAAAGACAAAAGCCAAGCTTGAACAATACGCTACTTTTCACAGGCATTTTCCCTATTTCATGAAAGCCGTTCCGTAAGACGAAGGACTTGAGAGCCGATGGATTTCAAGAACCTCAAAAATTCGGGCCAGGAACTCGAAGACCAAGAAAACATCCTGGCGAACCATATCTTAGCTCTCACGAAAAACTTCGAGCCGGGAAGAACATTTTCAATGCTCGACTTGCCGGGGGAACCCCATCCCCCCTTGCAATTTGGCGGGGCGATGGGCAGGCTGATTAGCCGTGGGTGGTTTAATACTACAGGCCAAGAGGGTATTTTCGTCAGGACCCATAAAAGGGAAGCATAAACCATACTGGCGGGTGTCCGAAGGCTGAGTAATTGGTTAGGTATGGCCGATTTCGTTGATAAAGCGACCCGTTCGCGATACATGGCAGCCATTAAATCTCGTGGAAACCAAAGTACCGAAATAAAAATGGCCCGCCTTCTTCGAGAGAGTGGCCTAAAAGGTTGGCGAAGACATTCCCCGCTACCCGGCACGCCCGATTTCTGTTGGCCGAAATACCGGATCGCCTTATTTGTCGACGGATGCTTTTGGCACGGGTGTCCCCGCTGCTACAAAACACCCAAAAGCAATGTTTCATTCTGGCAAAAAAAGATCGAATCCAACCGAGGTCGCGATAGGCGTGTTGGCGGAAAACTCCGCCGCATGGGATGGACGGTTATACGAGTCTGGGAATGCCGAATCAAGTTCGAGTCGACCATAACCCGCATAGAACTATCGATGCTAAAACGCGGCTGGAATGGATAGAGTCCGAGCTTACCGAAGATAGGCCATCGAAAAAAAACTCGCCCAAATGACATCTAACCCTTCGGCCAATGAACGCGATCCTGTTTTATTCTTTGAAAAATCAAAGCACTCCGAATATATCGGCGAATTGATCAGGGCCGGAGAAGAAGATCGGATAACAGAAATATTTGAGCGTTTTTGGCGGATGATGGAACAGAGCGCCCAGAGGAAAATCAAGGAAGCCTTCAGTAAAACTTTGTCCGAACCGTCCTTCAACGCCAAATTTCAAATCGCCGTTAGTATCTGGAAAGCCCTGGAATTCAAGTTCGAAAACACCGTGAGCAAACTTTGTTTAAAGGGAAAGGTCGATGTCCGGACAACCTTCGGATATAAATGTGTCCGGGAAACGATAACGCGAAGAATCGGGACCTATACAGACCAATTGAGTATCCCCCAACGCGAAAGAGACCTGGAGGTTACAATCAAGTATGCGCGAGAGCTGGCGGAAAAAGGGAGGCTTTCCGACGGGAATTATCAAGCGCTCGTGAAAAGGCTTAAGGAGATCATGGCAATCGAGGACCTCAACCATGCCGAGCTGGCGGACAAAATACACCGGACCAGATATACTCTTCGTCTTTTCTTTAAAGGTAAGGCGGGCCCCAAGACTGTTGCCCAATTAAAAAAATTCGTCGAATCTAGAGGCTATCAGGACGAGTCCACTTAACCAACACACCTTCTTCAACATAATTCAACCTTTTTAAACACGCAGCTTCAATAATTCTGGGCGAGATTGTGGCATCACCATGAAGGGATGCCCATGCCAAGAAGCTTTACACCTAAAGAACACCGTATCTACCTGAAGGAGGTCACACTGCGCGACGGCCCGGCGTGTCCGTTATGCGGAAAAATCCCGAAAAATAGCTACGACACCACGTTGGATCACCTCGACAACGACCACCGAAACAACAGCCTGGAAAACCTTCACATTCTCTGCCGAGGCTGTAATGTTGGAGAAAGAAATCGACGTACGGCGGGAAATCCACGGCGTTTGAGAATTGATACCCTCTCCAAATACTTTCCTCATCGGAGGTTTTCGGACGCTCGCGGATCCCAACTGCCCCCTGTGTGTGTGGCAGATACCCAGATAGACAGAGGGCGACTCAAACCCAGAAGTCTGCGCGGATTCGGCAGGCTTGATGAAGCCAATTGGATTATGGAACCTCCCTATCGGATTTGGCTATGCGACACGGTAGAAAGGGACGGAAGCATCCTAAAAGCCGATGCGATAAACGGCGGCGCCGAATATCTCGAAAGGAAATATGGCCAGGGCAGCCCCGAGACGGTCAGGAGATATCTGCGAAAGGCCACCAGCATAACGGGTTGGTTGGATGAGCGGCGAGATTCCAACGGCCGGGTAGAGTTTGTTTTTCGACCCGGCATCGATATCGAAGAGCTGAAAAAGGAATTGAGGGAGCGGGCCGATGCTTCATCCTAATCTTAACCCGCCTTCCTCCAAGGGATTTGAAGAAGCCATGCTCAGTCCGAACGATTTGGCGACCCTTCTGAATGTCCCTCCGCGCTGGGTCGAGAAGCATTACCGAAAGATTCCGGGCGCCGTCAAAGTCGGAAGATACTGGCGTTTTCACCGGGCGGTCATCGAACGCCACCTCTTAAGCGGCAAACCTTTATTGGCCCCTGAAAAAATTGGCAGCGGCAAACGGCGCGCAGAAATACCTTTATCCCGCCTGCCCGAGTCGTCCAACTAAGGAAGGAATTCCCATGTTGGACGGTTTAAACATCACCCTTCTTAAGCCGAATAAGCGTTTTCCCTATACACGATACCGGCTAGACGTTCGTGCGCGCGTTGGAGGCACCCCAAGGCGTAGATTTGAAACCTTTTCGGGCACCAAATTGGAAGCCAAGGAGCGCTATTTCGCGCTCTTGGCGGAACTCAAAGGTCAAGAAGGGCTTCCGATCCAAGCGAAAACCTTCGGAGACCTCCTGGAGCGATACCGGGCCATTCGGGGAGGATTGATCCCCCGCTCCCAAAGGTCGGTCTTTGATTACCTAGTGAGGGACCTAGGCTCGGTAGAGCTTCGCGCCCTTCCTGACGTCCTAGAACGCTATGCCGGGGTCTTGCGAGCCGTTCCATCGGCAAGAACAGGCAAACGGCTCTCGAACGGCTCTGTCAACCGGAGACGCGCCATGATTGCCGTCGTTCTGAACCTTTCCGTAGAACTCGGAATAATGGAAAAAAGCCCTTTGAAAAAGGCCTTCTTCCCCAAGCTCAAAGAGGTTCCAAGGGATCGCTATTTGAGCGATATTGAGCGCCAAAGGCTTCTAAACGCTTTGGAGCGCGAGGCTTGGCATTTGCTCCATATGACCCGTTTCGCCCTGTTAGTCCCCTGTCGCAAGGGGGAACTGGTCAAGATGCGCCGCGAGGACTTGGACATGATGAATAGCCGTATCCGCGTTCATAACGGTACGACCAAAAATGATCGGGGTTGTTGGAAGCCAATCCCTGAGGAAATGCGGGGCTATTTCCGAAGCCTACCGCCCGGATGTCCGTGGCTTTTCTACCGCCGAGAAAAGGGGGAATACCGGCCTTTGGGAGACTTTAAAAAGGCTTGGCGGTGCGCGCTCAAACATGCCGGAATAGAAGACTTCCGCTTTCACGATACGAGGCATATCGCCATGACGGGACTGGTGGATGCAGGCACCCCGGAACGCGCCGTCATGAACGTGGCAGGCTGCGTCACAAACATGCTAAGCACCTACTACCATCACGGATCGGAAAAGGCGCTGACCTTGGTTAAGTTTCCCAGCGGGAAGAGCGATTCTTGGGTATACCCTGGGTATACATCAAGCGAGGAAACGGAAAAAAGCGGGCATCTTGAGACAAAAAAGGCGGTTTCTTAACTAGGCCTTTTTGCTCTTAATCAGCGGGTCGAAGGTTCAATCCCTTCAGTACCCACCATTTTTCCGTTGTACTTCTTCCCGTAATATCCCATCTTCCGGAACGGTGGAAGATGATGCGTGTTTGGGCAAAATAACTAGCCAATTTAAAGCCTAATCAGAAAGTGATTCCGCTTTTCAAAATTGGTAGTTACGCCTAAATCAAACAATCGCGCTGCATACTGTATGCAGCATCGCGGAATTATGGCCATGGGGTTGCTCAGCTCTTTTTTAGACCTTATTAAGGGCTCCAACAAGTTATTTTCCAGAAACGGCGTATGATCAAAAGAGCATGACCTGATTTCCGAAAAAGGAGCACAAAAAAGCCATGGCAAACTCCGACTTTGAACCTTTTGACCCACTCAAATTCAAGTCAATCGCTGACACCGATGTGGCAGCCAATGCGTTAAAAAGAGAAATCAAAGAAATTTTAGGTTCATATGTTGGATGGTATGATCCATTTTGCGAGCTTATTCAAAATTCACTCGATTCCATTGAATCCAGGAAAAAAGATGACGGTATAGCGTATATTCCAAGAATAAGGATATTGATCAATCTTCAAAAACAAACTATCACTGTAACCGATAACGGATTGGGACTTTCCAAATCGCAATTCAATCAATTTTTGGTTCCATTTTTCTCGTTTAAATCTGGCGCTACACGTGGGCACAAGGGCGTGGGAGCAACCTATTTAGCCTACGGATTTAATCATATTCAGATCTCTACGAAATCGGATGGATTCGAGGTGTACGGAAAAATGTTAAACTCCCGAAGGTGGTTGTTTGACGAAAACCCATCTGGAAATCCGGAAGTAGAGCCAGATCATTCCGGCCCAACAGACCCGGCCTTTCTTGAATTCGATAAAGGCGTCTCCATTACTTTACATCTAGACTCAACAACCCATCCAAAAGATCTTAACTGGATTGGAATCACATCCGCAAACTCCTGGCTCTCAGTTCTTTCAATAAAAACGGGGCTTGGAGCCGTTTACAAAAACGATGACATTGAGACATATGTCGAAATCACCGATACAACGGGCAAAAGCGATTCGTTATCGCAAAAGGGTATTGAATATCTATATGTTGAGAAATTGCCAAGTATTAGAAAATCAAAACAAATTCGATCTCTCCAGAGCGAAATTGATGGCTACTATACCAAAAATGGGCTCCAAGCAAGATTGCCATCTGTGTTTCAGAATTTTGATTGTTTGTTTGAGCACTGGGATCATAGTGAAATAGAGTCTTTGGTGGAATTGACGCCGGATGATAGGCTGGTACTTGGAAATCATACTCCTTCAATTTATTGCGGCTTCGCTTATTCAACAAAAGTATTTAACACCTTTAATGATACGTTAGGGCTACGAAGTAACTACAAAGTTATGACGGGCGGCTTCCAGATCGCCTCAAACAACATGCCTCAAGGAGAGATTTACCAAATTCCCTTACAGCGATACATTGGACGGCAAAATCAAATCCATTTTTTGATTCATTTTTTTAATTACAGCCCAGATCTTGGCAGGAAGGGATACCAAAAAGATATTGTGGATTTTTGCAAAAGCATTACAGAAAGGATTTCCACAAAATACCTCAATAAATACAAGCAATATTTGCGATCATCTACCGGCACAGCCATAGATATTGTTAGGTCGAAAAAGGTTTCTGATTGGAAAACAGAAATGGAAGAATACGAATCGACCCACCCTCTTGTTTTAGTTCACGATAAATTTTTTCTGCCGACAAGAAAAATTGGCATAACCTCCAACCCAACTAGAGAACAGGACGTTATTGCTCTTTTCAACCAATTAATCGCGGGTGGCGTGATTCGTGGAATACGCGTCATGTCAACGAATGAACGATTTACTTATGATGGACTGTATAAAATAGTGATCGAACCGCCAAAAGAAAACCATCTGTATCATAGAGATAACAACCCTTTGGGCGTACTGGAAGAGCTGATATCGGACGTTACGCTCCCATTCTGTTCAAACCCGGAGATCCTTGAATACAAATATTCCCTGGATGGTTTGATTGAAGATATTTCGGATGAAACTAAGAATTCAAACGATATTAATCTGGTGATTGTTTGGGAAACTGGGGACTTATACAAAGGGAATTATCATATCACATCGCTTCTTGACGAAAATAATTTGAGTCTACGCCAGTACCACGGGGTAACTCATTTAATCACCAATCTCACTACCGGCCAGAAAGAAATGGATCTTATTGTTCTTTCTGAATTGATCAGGTTTTTAAATGATCCGACAAGTGAGCTGCCAAGTCAGATTGTCAAGTATGATGAGGTCTAACTGATTTTTTAATCTTGGAATAAAATGGCTAACTGGCTTGCAATTGTTGGTGCGGCTACAGGGGTGATCGCTTTGGTTTCCTCAATTTCGGCCGATCGAAAAGTCAGTTTGATGTTGAAGCGCGACTTACGATTGGAGCTTTGCTAATCAAGTAGATAATCTCCGAATCAGGCATACCCTTTTGATGCCTGGTGGGCGACGTCGCATTCCTGATGAATAAGCCTTGTGTTTTCGGTTGTATAACCATCCGCCGCATTCAGCCGATCAAGCACTGTATATTTAATGCGCAAATCTTTGCTGCAGATCGTGCATAGGCCGCGCTGCTCCTTCCACTTTTGATCTTTCAGCTTACGGCGCACCATCGGCTTACTGCGCTCATCGTATGTGAGCTCTTTGAAGACTTTCCGACGATAAGCGAAAAGAAGACCTTTATCATTACAACTCAAATCTTTAAGCTTTGCGCGAACTTCAGCCAAAAGCGAATTAGCTCGTTCAAGCTCTTCAACTGTAAGCTGACGATTAGCCATCACTATACGTATGTGCCAAGATCTCATCTATCTCGTTCATTTATCCACCCCTTCCGAATACCGTCAGCAAATAATTTAGCCGCGTAATCGCTTGAAGTAAGCCCATTAACGTTACTTTTGCGAACAACCTCGCCACGCTGCTCTGCCTCGGAGTAAGCTTGAATCACAAACGAAGATACTTCGCGATGAAGCCGAAACAGCTCACGCATCTTTTCTGCTTGTTTCATCTCAGACAATTGAACGCTTCAAAGTGTTGGTTTCCACAGAAGAATATATTCCATCGAATACGTTTGCTTTGATATTGAATTCATCTATTGGAGATAAGGCGAGAATTTCCAAACTCTCAAGCGAATTCGGCCTGATGCCGCCAGCTGATCAGTCGATAATGATGCCTGAAGGCAGAATAAAGCCTTCCGGATTCTGTGGCGTTCCGTCTCGAACGACTTCGTAATGCACGTGAACACCCGTGGCACGACCCGAACTGCCCATGTATCCAAGCAACGCGTAACGTTTCACCAACTGGCCTTTTTCGACCAAAGTCCTCTCCATGTGAGCGTACTTAGTGTGAAAGCCGTTGCCGTGATCCAAAACCACCAGGTTTCCATAGTCATCACTAGGCTCGGAGGATAGCACCACTCCATCCGCGGAAGCGTAAATGGGCGTCCAGCGGCTGCTCGCGATATCTAATCCCGAGTGCAGGATATACTGCCCTGTAACTGGATTCACCCGATAGCCAAAGGGGCTGGTCCACTCCCCCTGGGCGGGCGCCACGGAAGGTGTGTGATCCCATAGATTGGTGCGGTAGCTCACAAACTCCGAGATTTGTTGAAGGTTTTTAAGTGTGAATTCCATCTTGCCGCGCAGCTGATGGCTTTTCAGCATGGTCTGGAACAAGGTTTCGTATAGCCCGCTGGGAAGGGCGGAATCATCGGCGGTGGGATAGCTCCTCCCCCCCACTCCAAAGGTCGAATATCCGGATCCTGGATAATTGATCCCATACAGGGCCTGCATTTTGCGTTCCTGATCGAAGACCGTGTCCAAAGTGGTTTCAACGGATCCAAATGTTGTTTGAACCCCATCGAGGTCCGCGATGTAGCGGTGATGGTAGGTCAGCGCGAGATGATATCGCACCTCGTCCACCGCCCATCTTCCCATTTCAAAGGAAAGGCATGCCAAACCGAGAAGCAGGACCGCCGCCGTGCCCAGGACAAGCTTGATGAGGGAAGGACGCAAGGGCCTGGAGTAGGAGCGGCGACCCGGGCTCCAATGGATGCTGATCAGGTATTCCTTGCCCGCGACAATGCGAAAAATCCTGGCGAAGAGAGTCTCCAGCGCCGAAACTTTGCGGGTTGCCATGGATATGGCTTTAGGTTTATTAGTGGCCATAAAGCGAAAGAACACCGAACAGACGAAAAATTATTGCTTCTCAACTTTAGCCCCAAAACCCGGGAGCTTCAACCCGTTAAAGAGTTATCAAATATACCGAATTCTATTGAGAAAATCCACTAAAGGGCCCACTGGCCGAATTGATGAAACGGACCTGATTAAACGCAGGCGCCTTCCTTGACGTCCTTGAGTCGCCCCAAGACGTCGTAGGGAATACGGAGACTTCCGGGGCAATAACGATCGTCCTCCCGGCGCAGATGAAAATCGGCTCCCCCGCAAGGCAGAAGACCATGGCGCTTGGCCATGTCCTTGTACTTCCGGAAGCTGGAAGAAGCGTGGCCGTGGCAATACACTTCGATGCCCTTTAATCCGTAATCCACCATCGAAGGGATGAGGTCATCGCAGCTGGTCTTGCCTGGGTGTGCCAAGACCGGAATCCCCCCCGCTTCCAGGATGAGCTGAATGGCTTCCTGGGGCGTCAGCTTCTCTCCCTCAAGACCCACCATGACTTCCATGCCGTTTCCCAGGTAGCGCGTGAAGGCATCCTGGAAATTGGCAACGTATTCCTCTTCCACCATAGCGGAGGCAATATGGGCCCGGCCAATGCTGCCCCCGTGGGTGCGCTGCTCAAGCTTCTCATAATTAAGGACAATCCCCATGCCGGCAAGCCGGTTCACGATTTCCCGGGCGCGCAGACGCCGACCCTCCCTGAGGGCAATCAAAGTCTTGTTCAGCTGCAGATGTGTGGGCTCATAGAGGTAGCCCAGGATATGGATGTCACGCCCTTCCCAAGAAGAACTGACCTCAACTCCAGGAATGAACTCGATGCCCATCTCCTCGGCATATTCCCGGCCCTCTTCATAGGAGTCGATGTTGTCGTGATCGGTGATGGCCATGGCGG
>Ga0206960_1200_pt1 | contig 13374 bp, 12 predicted proteins | sample Alteio_BWOrgHeat_29_FD_153255 | JGI IMG/M metagenome (GOLD analysis project Ga0206960, IMG submission 153255) | Enriched cells from forest soil in Barre Woods Harvard Forest LTER site, Petersham, Massachusetts, United States -... | ecosystem: Environmental > Terrestrial > Soil > Temperate forest >... | reverse complement strand
TTGCTCGTAAGTTTAAGCCGATTACTTTTTATTAAATGGTTAAGCGTTGCGTAATAACCAAATTCATCATGATAAAGCTTTTGTGTTGCATATATTTGACCGAGGTTAAATTTGACATCACTTTGCTTTGCTCGGCAACTAAAGAGACGAAAATTTGGAACGGTTAGTGCTAAAAGTGTCGCCAACACCCCGCCAATAATAAGGATTTCGACCAAACTGATATCTTTCCAAAAGCCTTTCATTGTGACATACTCCTGACACTAATTTAGTTTGTTATATTAATATTAGCTCAATATTGAGCAATATTGTGAGGAGAAAATCAATGGCCCCAAATAAGGCTCCCACTTTTACTTTGTATGAGCACCGTGCATCTCCTTTTTGTGTGGCGGTTAGAATTGCTTTAGCTGAATGTGATGCTTCTTTTACCCCGCGTGAAGTAGATTTGGATAAACCACGAACGGCGGCATTTAAGAAAAGAAGTCCTTTTGGCAGTTTGCCCGCTTTGGTGGAACATCGACCGAGTGGTGAATTAGCTATTTATGAAACAGTAGCTATTTTGACTTTCTTATCTGAACGATTCCCGCAATCATCGTTGGGTTTTGATGATTTGTCTTCGAAAGCTCAAGGTATTTCTTGGTTAAGCTTTAAAGCGACGGCCTTTGCTACTCAGTTATGGGCAGTGCTTGAAGAAGTATATGTTCATCAGGGTGAGGATCATTGTCCAGCTCGCTTGGCGTCAGCTAAAAAGGAGCTCGAGTCTCAGCTTGAAGTACTTGAGCAGCATCTGGCTCGACGTGCTTTCTTGGCGGGAGATTATTCAATTGCTGATACCTTAGCTACGCCACTTTTAGATTTGCTCGATAAGTTAGAAAATCACATTAATATGGAATTGCTTACTAATGTGTTGTCATGGCGTGAACGTTTGCGTACGCGACCTAGCTATAAGAATGCGTGGCCTCAGGACAAGAAGAGCTAAAGTGGTCAAAACCGTTGTCTGGCACCAATATTTCAAGGCCGTTTTCTAAAAGAGAAACTTGAGCTATTGGCGCTGCAATGATTGTTCCTAGGTAAATCGGCTGATATTTTTGACTGAGTTGTTCAAGTCTTTTTTTGTCTTGAGCTCGAATGGTAAAAAGCAAAGCATAATCTTCACCGCCAAATAATACTAAATCCCTCCAATCTTTTTCATTGCTCAGTGTGTATGCAGCATTGCTGAGATGTTGTAATTGGGCTCCAACTGCGGATGCACGGCATATACGATGTAGATCCCGACTGAGTCCGTCGGAGATATCAGTACATGAGGTGGCAATGGGAAGTAGGTGTTTTGCCAATTCAATTTGGGGCGTTGGATAGAGATGCTCAAAAATAGCCATTTTCTGCCAAGTCGTCAGATTTCTGACATATTCGTTAACTGCATTTCTATCTGACAACGAGGGCCTATCTTTTAATAATATTTTAAGTCCAAAGGCTGAAAACCCGAGCGATTTGCCAATGTAAAGTAAGTCACCGGGACTTGCACCTTGTCGACTTAAAGGGACCTTTTTTTCAACGTCTCCAAAAATTGTGATAGTGCAGCCAAAATTTTGACTTGATAAGCTGATATCACCACCATAAAGAGGGAGCGCAAATTCCTTGCAAACTGTTGCAGCTCCTCGACAAAATTCACTAAGAAATGATGGGCTGCCATCAAGCCAAGAGAGCGGTATTTCTAAGGACCACACAAAACCGACGGGAGTTGCGCCCATAGCTGCTAAATCGGACAGATTTTGAACTATGGCACGATGCCCCACGCTATCCAAGGGCTCCACGCCAAGAATGAAGTCGTTGTTTTCTTGAAATGCATCGCAGCTGACTACTCGGGTGTTGTCAGGGTTACAAGGAGGCAGCCAGGCGCCATCGTCGAGAAAATTGCGAGCGCCTATGGGCATGAGTGATTCAAAGGCTCGTTGAATTTCAGCAAGCACCAGAGATTCAGACCACGTTGAGGTCATTGAAATTCAATTACTAAAGCCCCGGTGAAGAGCAAAGGTAATGGCGAACCAAAAAGCCCAATAGGTGAAAAATCAAGCCCGGAAGAATAGAAATTATTGATGGGCATAAAAGCGATTTCCGCCCGCAGGTACACGTGATCATAGACACCGCGACTTCTTGCCCCATTTGCAGCATCGGGTTCTAAAACATCCATGAGGAAATAGAGGCCTGCCGCAAGTTCATAACCAAAGCGAGCACCTAAGGGATTTTGCCCGTCAGCTTGTCCTGAAGTATCTGGGGCACCATTGTAATTCCATAAATATCCAGCACCTACTAGGCCTGCTCGAACGAAAGGAGCAAAAGGCACATCTTCTATGTATTGGTCATAAATATAGGTAAGGTGTGGGCGTAACTGGAGCATGTGTAAGGCAACGTTGCCATTTGAATTGCCCCAATCAATGGAGCCGTCGGCCTGTAGTTTTCTGCCAGCACCGGCAGCATAGGCATAATTTGCACTCATTCCTATTTGAAGGGTTCCAACGCTATCCAGAAGGTGAACATTTAAATCAATTCCCATAAGTGCTTGCCAAGGCCCTGTCGGATTGTTCGGATCAGTTTGGAAAAAACGCTGATAGACGGGAATATCAATGGGATTTCCCCCGGCTTGGCGCGAGCCATCTATGTTCGGTAAATAAGGACTCCCTTGAATGCCTAGACTAATTTGACCGGCATCTCCAAGAGCAGTTGTCGAGAATAAAAATCCTAGACAGAGTAAGAAAAAAGAATTGTGTCCATGAGATTCTTGCTTATTTTGCTGCTTTCTTACTCGCCATAAGGCTAGGGCAACGACAATAAAAGAAAGTAAAGTTGAGGGAGATGACGTGGACTGACAGCTGGTTGATACTGGGTCTGTCGGCAAATCTAAATGTTGAAGCGGCGTTGCTACTGGTCCCGGGGTAGCAAAGTGAGCATCGCTCCAAGGCCCCGTATCGCCGGAGCTATCAGTTAACTGAACTTTAAACGTATATTGTTTAAAGTCCGTAAGGTCTTGCAGTACAATATTAGGTTGGCTATCAGTTTGGGTAACAAAAGGTGACGGACAGTTTGTGCCGCTAATATCTCCTCCACTGCTTAAACCATAGCAGGTAGTGTAGGTGGCGGCGGATGTATTAGCAGCTACTGAAAATGCTATTTGACCATGCGTTTCCTGAATATTGGTAATGTCCGATACTGTCGGTATTAGTGTACTATAGGTATAGGTGGTACCCGCCACCAAGTTCAAAGTACTGGCATTATTTTGATAAAGACAAAGAGCCATTGTTCCACTGCTGCCGCTGGACCCACCCATTTGGCAGATTTGAGAGGTCATTAATTGGTTAACATTGGCTTGATAAGTTACTACCAAAGGGTTTGTCGCTGGATTTTGTATCGGGCTTGCAGTAATTTGACTCATGACTCCTGTGGGCTGTGGAGGACAGACAGAAGAAGTGCTTCCGGTTGTGGTGGGGGCGCTTGCTGTGCTGGTGGCCCATAACTGCAAAATGCTGGTCGTGAGCTGTTGAGGGGTGGTGATTGTGACGTTAACGATATCTGTATTATTGGCTCTACAGTCATTGATACCGAAACTAGTTCTGTCCATAGCTACGGTCTGAGCATGCAGAAAGCTTGCGAGTAAAAATGTGCTAAAAAAAACTGAAAAGGCATGAAATCTCACAAAAGTACTCCTGGCAATTGTTCGGCAATTCTCACGGCGGTGAGCGCTGCCCCGGTTCGTAAGTTATCACAAGCAAGCCACAAGACTAAGCCATGGTCGACAGATTCATCTAAACGTACGCGACCCACCAAAGTAATATCTTTACCGTTGGCATGTTCTACCGTCGGAAGACCAAAGTGATGGTCACGATCAATTAATTCCACGTTTTTTGTTTTTCTGAGCGCATTTTTAGCATCTTCAAGAGAAACAGCATTGTTGAATTCAATATGAAGAGCAGCTGAGTGACCATTAAATACCGGTACACGAGCACAAGTCGCAGAAATTCTCATTTTTTTGCCCAATATTTTTGGGAGCTCGTCAACAATTTTTCGCTCTTCGCTAGTAGCGCCACTATGGACATGTATGTCATCGGTAGGAATCGCCGGCAGCACATTAAAGGCTATACGTTGTTTAAATATGTCGCTCTGAATTTCACGGAAGTTAAGCAAATCCCGTACTTGGGTTTCTAGCTCTTTAAAACCGTCGCGTCCGGCTCCAGAAACAGCCTGATAGGTACAGACCACTACGCGCTTGATTTCGAAGAGTTTATCAAGGGGGGCAAGTATTTGAGCGATAGGAGTAGTGGTGCAATTAGGTACGGAAATAATTTTGTTTGTTTTAGCTTTGATTAAAGTTTGAATATTTACTTCAGGTACTATTAAAGGAACCGCCTCATCGAGACGATAAGCGCTGGATTTGTCAATACAAATCGCTCCTTTACTGACGGCCAAAGGAATATATTGTTTTGACATAGCTTCGCTTGTAGCAAAGAAAACAATGTGAGCGTCATCGAATGAATTATCGCTCAATTCTTCTATAATTATTTCGTGTTCAAGCAAAGAAACTTTTTCACCACGAGAATTTTCTGAGCCAAAAATGCGACACGATTCAATGGGGAATTTTCGTTCCTTTAAAATTTCAATCAGTTCTTTCCCTACAAGTCCCGAGCCTCCAACAATTGCAATTCTATACTTTTGACTGGAAACTGTGTTTTTTGAAGAACTATTAACCATATGATCCGCCACCAATTATCTCACTTATTAAAAAAAATATTCTATATTGTTTATAAATTATACTGAGGCATTTTTTTTGTCTATGGCTGCAGCGATAAATCCTACAAACAGAGGATGCGGTTTGAGAGGACGTGATTGAAATTCAGGGTGTGATTGGCAAGCGATAAAGAAGGGATGGTTGGATATTTCGACTATTTCAACCAGGTCTTTATCTGGTGATAATCCGCTAAAAACTAGACCAGCCAGCGCCAAGATATCTCTATAAGAATTGTTAACTTCAAAGCGATGTCGGTGACGTTCAACGATCTGGTCATGTTGATAAATTTTATGGGCTAAAGTATGAGGCTGAATAATTGTTTCATAATTTCCAAGGCGCATGGTGCCACCTTTTTTATGGATGCGTTTTTGGTCTTCCATAATATGAATCACTTGAGTATCGGCATGCTCGTCGAATTCTTGGGAAGTAGCTTCGTTGAGTTTTGCTACGTTACGAGCGAATTCAATTACCGCTATTTGCAAACCAAGACAAATGCCTAAAAAGGGCACTTTATGTTCTCTGGCGTATTTAACAGCCGCAATTTTGCCATTAATACCTCGTTGCCCAAAGCCACCGGGCACCAAAATAGCATCAGCATGTTTGAGCATCTTTGCCGCGCCTTTGGCTTCAATGTCGTCAGCGTCAATGTAAACAATTTTTGCCTGAGCGTGATTTTCTATGCCTGCATGAACCAATGCTTCATGGATGCTTTTGTAACTCTCGGCAAGCGACGTGTATTTTCCCACTACTGCTATCGACAATAGAGTCTGCGGATTCTTAATTTCGTTAACAATATGTTTCCATGGACTCAGATTTGGAGCCCGTGCCCATATATTTAAGTGTTCAACCAATATGTCATCGATGCCTTCTTCTCGTAAAAGCAGGGGAACTTCATAAACTGTTTCAAGGTTTGGACAGCTTACTACCTGTTTTTCTGGAACATTGCAAAAAAGAGCTATTTTTTTCTTGATATCACTCGGAATTTTTCTTCCAGCTCTTAAGAGTAAGACATCAGGCTGAATGCCAATGCCGAGCAGTTCTTTTACTGAGTGTTGCGTAGGCTTTGTTTTGATCTCCCCGATTTCGTCTAAAATAGGCACATAAGAAGCATGTATAAATACGGTGTTTTTATATCCTTCATCGCCACGCATTTGCCTAATAGTCTCTAAAAATGGCAAGGACTCAATGTCGCCTACAGTACCACCGACTTCGCAGATAAGCACATCATAGCCCGCAGCAGCGGCATAAATGGCAGCTTTAATTTGATCGGTAACATGAGGTATAACTTGAACTGTGTTTCCCAGATAATCGCCGGCCCGTTCCTTATCCAAAACAGATTGGTAGATTTGGCCCGCGGTAACGCTGTTTACCTTTCCTAGATCTTTATTCAAATAGCGTTCATAGTGCCCCAAATCAAGATCAGTCTCAGTACCATCACTTGTGACAAAAACCTCGCCATGCTGAAAAGGATTCATGGTCCCTGGATCTACATTCAAATATGGATCTAATTTTAAAATAGTGACTTGAAGGCCGCGACTTTCCAAAAGAGCGCCAATGGAGGCAGCAGCAATGCCTTTTCCGAGCGAGCTAATAACGCCGCCTGTTACAAAAATAAATTTAGTGTGGTGTTTGACCATTATGAATATCCAATAATTTGGGACGATTAGGAGCAGAGGCATCACCCATCACAGCTGGACATAGGTGAAGTCTAGGGGTTGCCCATTTATACCTTTGCGTGGCGGAGCAATCCAGCCGGCAATCTTCCCTGGAGTGACAACTTGCTGCATGAATTCCTGCACCTTAGCCTTATCCTGAACAGTGGGCAACCAATTATCTTGGTTTTTTTGCCAATTTTCTTGGGTGGTGAGCTTTCCTTCAGGGCAAAAGAGGGCCGCGCTATACATTCCCACTTTGCGATTAAAGCGTTTACTGGGTAATTTTACGTGAAAATCCAAATGGTGGCGTTGTAGTTCTAGGTTCCATTTGTCTACGCATTTTTGAGCGTCGGCGATATATTCATCACGAAGTATTTCATTCATGGCATTTCGCAGAGAAATTTCACTGGTACTCAATATATTATTTTCTAATTTGTCCAAAGTAAAAGAGCCATTTTGAGCACTATGTTCGGTATAATATTTAGTTTCGTATGCACGACCTTTTAATCCTGAAGCAAAGTAATTGGCTGCGTTGGTGCTCTGTTCATTGCCAAAAAGATCGACCGAGTTGGAATACCAAAAATTTATATACTTTTGGATTACGGTTAGGGGAACGCCGCCAAATTGCCAAATGTCATCAGTATTGTGCTGATTCATAAGTTCGGCAGAACGCTGAATTACCCGCTGTATCCCCGATTGCCCAACGAATAAATGATGGGCCTCTTCAGTAAGCATAAAGCGGCATGTTCGCGAGAGAGGGTCAAAGCCGCTTTCCGACAAAGCCAGTAACTGAAACTTACCATCGCGGTCGGTAAAGCAAGCGAACATGAAAAAAGACAGCCAGTCTGAAATGGGCTCATTAAAAGTGGTTAAGATGCGTGGCTTATCTTGATTTCCGCTGCGTCTTTCTAAGAGAATTTCTGCTTCTTCTCGACCATCGCGACCGAAATAAGATTGCAATAAATAGACCATAGCCCATAAATGACGGCCTTCTTCGACATTTACCTGAAAAAGATTGCGCAAATCATAAAGAGAGGGGCAGGTTTGGCCAAGTAGTTTTTGTTGTTCTACCGACGCAGGCTCGGTATCTGCCTGCGTTACAATGAGCCGTCGCAATGCATTGCGATGCTCACCAGGTGCTTCCATCCATACCGGCTGTCCCATTGCATCACCAAAAGGAATAACACGATTTGCTTCTGGAGGGGCTAGAAAAATGCCCCAGCGGTAATCCGGCATTGAGACATAATCATAGTTAGCCCATCCGTTCGTATCAACGCTGATTGCAGTTCGTAGATACACATCTTTTTCTTGAAAACCCTGCGGGCCCATTTCTTTCCACCATTCAAGGTATTTGGGCTGCCATTGTTCTAAAGCTCGTTGCAATCGTCGGTCGCTGGAGAGATGAACATTGTTGGGAATCTTGTCATATTCAACGGCAGATGCGACCATGGGTTTCCTCCTCGGATTTTGACGCGTTTTTACGCTATGATTTGAGTCATTGAGCGAGCAAAGTGATCAACAAAATTGTTAGCCCACAAAGCAAGGCTTGGCGAGCAAATGAAATTTCGCCAGCCAAAAATAGAAGCAAAATCTTATAAACGTTAATGAATGTGAGCAAAGATGGAGTGCTTATGGAAAAAGCGGTTAAAAATTTTTTAGTACCTTTTGAGCCTTCTTTTTCTTTATCTAAGGCATCATCGATGCCTCCATCAACCGCTCCAGCGCCAGAAGTCCTTAAACAGGTTAGCGCTGATCGCATTAAAGAGATTGGCGACCTACAAAAAGTCTTCTTTGCTGCAAAACAATATTCTTTATTGCTTATTTTTCAAGGACTCGATGCTTCGGGCAAAGATGGATCCGTTAGAGAATTGCTGTCTGGAATTAATCCAGCGGGTTGTTTGGTTACGAGTTTTAAGCAGCCGACTAGTATTGAGATGGACCACGACTTTTTGTGGCGGGCTACCAATAGACTGCCCGGGTTGGGTGTTATTGGAGTGTTTAATCGTAGTTATTATGAGGAAACACTCGTTGTACGTGTACATCCAGACATTTTTCCGCCATGGCAACAGCAGCAAGTAAAAAAAGAGCCCAGGAAATTCTGGCAGAATCGTTTTGAAACTATTAATGCGTATGAGAAGCATTTGGCACTTTCTCGAACAATCGTTATTAAATTCTGGCTTAATTTATCGAAAGAAGAGCAGAAAAAACGTTTTCTCATTCGTTTGGATCAACCTCATCACAATTGGAAATTTTCTCCGCAAGATATCGCGGAAAGAAAATTTTTTGCACAATACCAAGAAGTCGCTCAAGAAATGCTGAGACAAACATCTACTGAATATGCGCCTTGGTATGCTCTTCCGGCTGACGATAAGCATTATTTACATGCCTCAATTGCAACCATTGTAAGTGCCAAACTCAAGTCACTTAAACTCGAATACCCAAAAATATCGGCTAATGAAAAAGAGCGCTTTGCTGAAATTCGTAAGATGCTTTTAAACGAGAAAAAATAATTTCAACGAACAGCTCTAGGGCATGCGACTTAAGCAGGCATGCTGTGCAAAATTTGTATTAGACTCGGCGATCTGTTGCGATATAAGCAGCTTGAGAATATTTTTTTATTGAGATTATAAATGAGTAAATTACTACCCTTATTAAGAATAAGTTGTGCTGTGGCTATTCCTTTGATTGCAAGCAACGTGTTTGCAGGAAATTTTTTATGTCGCTTCTATTATGAAGAAAATAATAAACCCGCAACAGGAATGACCAGTATTAGTTCCGCTTTGCCAAAAGCGAGTACAAACGGTCGATTAAATTTGCGTTATTTGCCAGATGCTATGCATCAAGAATTAACGAAGCAATGCAAAAGCGCAGTACTTGCTCAGTATGGTGAGCAGCTTGAAGGAAAAGAATTAATCGTTGAGGCTTACCGCTCCCCTAAGTCACCGTTAGGTTTTGGTGCCGCTCTTCTGTCAGGCTTTGCCCAAATATCAACCAATTGGCTAGGAATGGATTTGAGTATGAGCGAGCCCATATATTCAGAAACTCAAATTCAAGGAATGTTGCAAATGGCAGATGAGGGGCTGGTTAATATCCCTGCCGATCCTGATGAAGCATTTCCTGAAAATTCAAAGACCTTGGGTTCTCTTGGGTGGCTTTCTTTGAGTGACCAAACGAGCTATTGGGCTTATCGTATTTCCAAGCGCACCGTAATTGATGGCACCGATCATCCAGGCACAAAAGATCGCTACTTTAATGATATAGACTTTCCTGGCCGACAAGAAGGTGAAGGCCGCATCATTCTGGGTGCTATCCCTGTTGTCTCGAAAGTTGATCCGGCTAAAAATTATGCAAAACAAATGCTGGATTTAGTTACACAACCAGATCAGTTATCCGTACTGAGTTTGGTGGAGCCTTTTGAATTGCAGGTTGATGGATGGACCGATACGCCAATTTCAAAGCTTTTCTGGGCCGGTCGTGGGGTTAATCAATTACATATTCTGACTCCTGATTTTAGTCCAGTAAGTGTTGAGAACTTAGATGTTGCTGCCGATTATATCCGCGACCAAATTGCTGCGGGTCGAACGGTGTATGTGCATTGCAAAGCCGGTCGAGGACGAAGTGCTATGGCGGTAATAGCTTATTTGCACAAGTATCGTGGTATGGAGATGGATGCTGCTATGGCGTATGTAAAAGGCATCAGACGTCGAGTAAATATGAACCTTGATCAAAAAGCAGGATTAATGGCATTTATGGCTCATCTAGGCCAGATGGACGAAGGTGGGGCCAAAGCATAATTCGTCTCATAAAGTTGAAAAATGCTCGGGATAACTGGCTTTGAAGATAGTTTTTTATAAAAGGTGTTTAGCCAGTTTAACTTGATAAGGATTGGCTTAACCCCTTCTTCTATCTTAAAGATGATCTATTATATGTGGGTATTCAATTAAATAGTTTTGGATTTCCTGTGAAACGACTCATTTTTTCAGCCCTTCTGTTGAGTAATTTTTTCTTCGTTAATCTCCATGCCGTTATAGATAACCCTCAAGGGGCTGCTGCTGGCCCGGCGAAAAATAAAGTGATATTAATTACGGGTGCTTCGAGTGGTATAGGCTGGGAAACGGCTAAGAAATTGGCGTCTCACGGGTATCGTGTTTATGCATCAATGCGTTCGGTAAAATCGTTTTCCCATAGTCAAGAATCAACAGCTTTTTCGATTGAGTTGTTAGAATTGGACGTAACCGATGATCAAAGTGTTGATGGGGCTTTGAGCCTAATTCAAGAGAAGGAGGGTCGTCTTGATGTGTTGATCAATAACGCCGGATGCGCTGTTTTTGGTCCGCTGGAAACTATTGCCATGGTGCAAGCCAGAAAGACTTTTGAGGTGAACTTCTTTGGTGTCATGCGTATGATGCAAGCGGTTTTGCCTTTGATGAGAGAGCAAAAAGCTGGGCTGATAATTAATGTAAGCAGTACTTCGGGCATAAGGCCTTCCCCGGGGTGGGATATTTATGCTGCATCAAAATATGCCCTAGAGGGTCTATCTGAGGCTGTTGCTGCAATGATGCGTCTTTGGAATGTTCGTGTAGTTATAGTTGAGCCGGGCGCTACCGCAACTGATTTTATGACAAAATCTACTGAAATTGGGAGTAGGCGTATCGCTAAAACATTTGTCTATGACGATTTTTTGTCGAATGCTCTCAGTTGGATGCAAAGTCGAATACGAGATGGCCAGCCGGCGCAAGAGGTGGCTAACATTATGGCTTCGATTGTGGCCACAGAGAATCCTCCTTTTCGCTATCAAACTTCGCTTAAAGGCATGCAAACTGTTGCTAGCCGCCACCGTGACACCAGTGGAGAATCATCAATTCAAGAACAGCTTTCGCTTCTGAGCCCATTGTGGAGTAGTTGATTTTTGTGTTTCAGTGCAAAGCCAAAAACAGCTATATGTTTGATAAAATAAAGGTTTTTGAGTTACGACAAGTTAGGCGTTTTGCCTAGGTTATGCGCGCGGGGTCACCAATTAGTATATATAAATAAGAATCTCGTAGTGCGGTTTTAAGCTTGCTTAAGATCGAACGTGGAGGACGGGTGGCATTATTTGGTAAAAAGCAGCGTGAGACTTTGTCAGAAGAGGACCTTTCCTTTTTGGTATCGTTAGGAGAGGAGTTATTCGAGTTTGCTCGTTTATTTTATGCTGATTATTCTTTGCCGCTTTTTGCTGAAACAAACAATTTTCACTGGAATAAATTGAGCTTAGAGCATAGTGATGTTGTAGCTGAATTGAAAGCTGACTTTGATGATTTCTTGCTTGGAGAGCCTTTGAGCGCTCTTGACTCGATTGGGAAGCAGCTTTTGCTGAAAAGCAAAGTGGCGCATACTCAGACTGATCAAATTTTGGAACAGTTTGGAAAAGAACTTTGTCTTTATAGTGTTGATGCTGAGGCTCTTGACCTCGAATGTCTTCCGCAGTCAGTGATGCACACGCTTGAAACGGCTATAAAAACGTATGTGTTGGAAAACCAAGAGTCGCTAAAAAATGAAAGTATTCAAAAAGAATTTTTAGATATTTTGAGCAATGCCATCGTGGATCATACCTTTGGTAAGGCATATCAAGGATGCGAAATGGTTTTTGACTGCTTACAAGGTGCGGAAAGAGTAGCTTTTTTAACAGTTCTTTATGTTAACTGCTTTGTTCGACAAAGGAACTTCGGGGCATCAATTTCCAGCCTGAATGTCAATTTTGATGATTTTCTTAAAAAGATTGATTTGAATAAAGATGATCGATTGAAAATTGGCAACGTGTTAGTGGAAATGAAAACGGCAAATTATGGGGATTTGTTTGTTCAAGCTCTACAAGCCAACCACAAAGATGAATACGCGCGTCTATTGGCTCTTAAGAAAGCTGTTCAAACGCATGAGGGATTTTTAGATAGGGATTTATCTAGTCCAGAGCCCAAGCGCAGCCGTAAATAAGCAGGCTACTGTCAAACAAATCTATGGTTTTAGTCAATGGCCAGATGACCTAAAAAGATTGCAATATCCACTAAATGGATCTGCTCTTTCAGAGGATGAATTTGTTATTAACTCCCATTGCTTATAGTATCAACCAAACCGAAAATATGAATTTTGTATCACTAGCTATTAAAATAGTGCCTATGAATCAAATTATTGGTAGAATTAAAATATGAAAAATAAAGGTGTCTTAGCTTTGGCATTAACTTTGGTTATGCCAGCTTTAGCAGTTGGTACCCCACCTCCTACCCCACCCCCTTCTCCTACAGTAGATGAAGGTGCTTGTTGTATTCAAGCATGTGATAGGGGCTTGATTGATAATTCGCCAGAGCAAGGGGGAGGCGCTGCTGTTGGAGCACTGACCCAAGCAAAGGCAAAAATTGAAGTGATTGTGGTCAACATGAGCTCGCAAAAAATTGCGATAAGTTCTATGAAAGATGTCCAAGACTTAAAAATTGGACCAATAACTTTGTTTTCGTCAACGAGCAGATATTTGACCAAAGGGACGCAATGGATAAAAGCGGCTGCAAATGGTTCACAGGTAGAATTAAGACCTGAAGAATCTGTAAAATACCTGGCAGATGCCAATTCGTCGCTGGCTTTTTTTCAGTATAACAGAGAAAGAACGCAAGCAAATGCGAAAGGCATATTTGCTGGTGTTGGCAAATTGGCCACTGCAGCTACTACTTTTTGTGCAAGTAAAGTAGCGGGTGCCGCTGCAGCATGCTCAGCGGTAAAAAGCGTCAAAATTTGTAATCCAGGATGTCGAGTGCCAAGTGAAAGCTTACAAACACTGTATGAGGACCGTGGTGAAGCTCAAAAGAAAGAGCCTTTAGTCATACTCATTCAGGATGATGAGACCGGTGCAGGCAGTATTAAATATGGCATCATTGATTATTGTTAGAGTAATGACATTGCTTTAATAATTGTGCCAAA
>Ga0206960_1199_pt1 | contig 13487 bp, 7 predicted proteins | sample Alteio_BWOrgHeat_29_FD_153255 | JGI IMG/M metagenome (GOLD analysis project Ga0206960, IMG submission 153255) | Enriched cells from forest soil in Barre Woods Harvard Forest LTER site, Petersham, Massachusetts, United States -... | ecosystem: Environmental > Terrestrial > Soil > Temperate forest > O... | reverse complement strand
CACCGCCACATCGGCCTGGGCCAAGGCGGGGGCATCGTTCGTACCGTCGCCCGCCATAGCGACCAAGCGGCCGCCTTCTTGGGAATCACGGATGAGTTTGAGTTTGTTTTCAGGCGTCGCCTGGGCCAAAAAGTCATCGACTCCCGCTTCGGCGGCGATGGCCGCGGCGGTTAAGGGATTGTCCCCGGTAATCATGATGGTCTTAATCCCCATCCGGCGCAGTTCGGCAAAGCGTTCCTGAATGCCGCCCTTCACGATATCTTTCAGGTGAATCACACCCAGAACGGTTTTTCCTTCAGCCACCACCAAAGGCGTACCGCCCCTGCGGGAAATAGCTTCCACACCCACCCGAACATCATCTGGGTATTTGCCGCCCTCAGACTTGATATAAGCTTCCACCGCGTCCGCCGAGCCCTTGCGGATAGACCGTTTACCGATATCCACGCCACTCATGCGGGTTTGCGCGGTAAAAGGGATAAAAGTCGCTTTTAAATCCTCAATCGCCCTGGCCCGAAGCCTGTATTTTTCTTTTGCCAACACCACAATGCTGCGGCCTTCTGGCGTTTCGTCCGCCAGCGAGGACAATTGAGCCGCTTCAGCCAAATTAACCATATCAATACCGGAAGCCGGAATAAACTCAGTCGCCTGACGATTGCCCAGCGTAATAGTTCCGGTTTTATCCAGGAGAAGCACATCCACGTCTCCTGCCGCCTCGACGGCCCGGCCTGACATGGCAATCACATTAGCCTGGATCATGCGGTCCATACCCGCGATACCAATGGCCGATAAAAGACCGCCGATAGTGGTCGGCGCCAGACAGACAAAGAGCGCCACCAGCACGGTAACCGTCACCACCTGGCCCGAACCGGAAACAAACACGCTGAAGATGGAAAAAGGTAGCAGCGTAGCGCACACAATTAAAAACACAATGGTCAAAGCCGCCAAAAGAATATTGAGCGCGATTTCATTGGGGGTCTTTTGGCGCTTGGCGCCTTCCACCATGGAAATCATACGGTCTAAGAAACTGTTGCCCGGGTCTGTCGAGACACGGATGATCAGCCAGTCCGAGATAACCTTGGTTCCACCGGTCACCGCGCTGCGGTCACCGCCAGACTCACGCACCACCGGCGCGCTTTCACCCGTAATGGCGCTCTCATCCACCATGGCTACGCCCACAATGGCTTCGCCGTCAGCGGGAATTAAATTCCCCGCCTCCACCAAAACCAGGTCGCCCTTGCGAAGATCGCCGGACAAAACCTCGGTGATTTTTGAATCTTTCTTGGCCTCTTTCAGCTTATGGGCCGTCACTTCCTGGCGCGATTTGCGCAAAGTATCGGCCTGGGCCTTGCCCCGGCCTTCCGCCATGGCCTCAGCGAAATTGGCAAAAACCACTGTAAACCAAAGCCAAATGGAGACTGCGAAAATAAAACCAGACGCGGCTTCACCTTTACCAACCACAGATTGAATCCAGAGGCCTGTAGTTAAAATGCTCCCCACATAAACGGTGAACATGACCGGATTTTTAATCATGTGTGCCGGGTTGAGTTTCTTGAAAGAATCGCCAATAGCCCTCTTGGTAATTTCAGGTTCGAATAATTTTTTTGCTTTGACTGTTTCGCTCATTTCGCGGCTCCTTGAATCATCTTGAGGTGCTCCACCACGGGGCCTAAAGCCAGCGCCGGGAAGAAAGTCAGCGCACCCACAATCAGAACGGTTGAAACCAACATGACAATGAAAAGAAGGTTATAAGTCGGCAAGGTGCCGCTGCCCGGAGGCACGATTTTCTTTTGAACCACAGAACCAGCGATCGCCAAAGCCGGTATGGCCAGGCCAAAACGTCCCACCCACATGGCTACCGCGCCCATCAGGTTATAAAAAGGTGTGTTGCCGTTGATCCCCGCGAAGGCACTACCGTTGTTGGCTACCTGGGACGTAAAGGCGTAAAGAATCTCGCTGAATCCATGTGCCCCCGGATTGGAAACCCCCACCCGGCCCGCATCCACCGCCACCGCGATGGCCGTGCAAATCAAGATGGCCATGGGTGGAATAAGGATAATGAGCGAGGCCATTTTCATTTCATAAGCCTGGATCTTTTTGCCCAGGTATTCGGGCGTACGGCCCACCATCAGACCCGCCACAAAAACCGCCACGATCACGAAAACCAACATGACATAAAGGCCCGAACCAACCCCGCCTAAAGCCACTTCACCCAACATCAACATCCACAGGGGCACAAAGCCGCCCATGGGCGTGAAAGAATCATGCATCGCGTTGACCGCTCCACAGGAGGTCGTAGTCGTCGTCGTGGCGAAAAGTCCGGATTGAACCACTCCAAAACGAACTTCCTTCCCCTCCATGTTGCCATCCGCCAGAGAAGCGCCTTCCTTACCCGCTGTCAGAGAACTCAAAGCCGGATTGCCCGCCTGTTCAAAATGAACGCACAAATAAATCATTGGCACCAATAGAACCAGCATGGCGAAAAGAACCGCCCAGCCCTGTCGGGTATCGTTTGCCATGACGCCGAAGGTGTAGCAGAAAGCCGCCGCGATAACCGTCAGCGCCAATATTTCCAACAGGTTGGTAAAAGGCGTGGGATTTTCAAAGGGGTGAGCCGAATTGACGTTATAAAATCCGCCGCCATTGGTCCCAATCAGCTTGATGGCTTCCTGCGAGGCTACCGGCCCCAAAGCCACGGATTGTTCCGTTACCACCACATGGGTTGTCTGAGCCTTGCCATCCAACGTTACCGGAACGCCCTGCGCCGTTGTGACCGGCTGGTCATAAGAGGTCGGTTGAATTAAGGAGACATTCTGATAATTACCAAAAGTCTGGGGTACGCCCTGGGCAATCAAGATCAACCCAAAGGCAACTGAGAGCGGCAGGAGGATATAGAGAACACTGCGGGTCATATCAACCCAAAAATTTCCCAGGTTCTTCGTCTCTTTTCGGACGAAGCCTCGGATAAAGGCCACCAGAGTCGCCATGCCCGTCGCGGCAGACAAAAAGTTATGAACAGCCAAACCGGCCATCTGGGTGAAATAGCTGAGTGTGCTTTCCCCACCGTAGTTCTGCCAGTTGGTGTTGGTAATAAAACTAATAGCCGTATTAAAAGAAAGGTCTGGTGCCACAGCGCCTTGTCCAGCCGGATTAAATGGCAATAAATTTTGGAAACGCATCATGGCGTAAAGAATGAGGCCGCCCACAACATTGAATAACAACATGGCGAGGGCATAGATTTTCCAGGTCATTTCCTGCGCTGGATCAATACCGCCCATACGGTAAATGAGTTTTTCCAGCCAGCCGAACCAGCGGTTCAAGCCAAAATCTTTTCCTTCATAAACCCGGGCCATGTACAAACCCAGCGGCTTAACCAGAATGAGAAGAATTAAAAAATAAAACCCAATTTGAAGCCACGCGTTATTGGTCATTAGAATTTCTCCGGTTTCAAAAGAGCCACTCCCAAATACACCAGGAGGGCCAGAGCGACTATGGCGCTGACGATATAGGTGGCGCTCACAGGTCGCCTCCCATCATCCGATCCAAAGCCTCAATGAACCAAACCGAGGAAAAACACAAAATTCCAAAAAGTGCGAAACAAAAGAGTTCTAACATGGCCAACTCCTGATTATTTCCGAGCGGAAACCTGCCCCGCTTCTGTAGAAATAATAGGGTTAACCGTAATTAGGATGCTGTTAGGAAAAGCCGGAGGAATGTTAAGAAACTGTTAGAAATGGCCGAATAAACAAAGAAAAACGAACAAATGCCTATTACCGCAGGATCATCAACTTCAATATTGTCGCGCCCTTAGGCGTGGTAATCCGAACGTAGTAAAGACCGTCAGCCAGGGTATTGTTCCAATTATCCACCAGTACTACCGCCACATCTTCTCCCACAGGCTGTTGAGCGAAGTTAGCTACTCTCACGCAGCGGAACGCTACCGTGAAGATCTCCACCTTAATGTTGCTCGCCGTGGTTAAAGGTATCCGGAAATAAGCCGTAGAACCCGGGCAGGGGTTGGGATAAACCACCGGCGATTTTCCAAAGGTAGCCGTGGCGGTCACCGTGCTGGTGACCGTGGGTGTCGCTGTACTCGGCGCCGTGGCCGTACTGGTGAAGGTTTTGGTGGAGGTCGGCGTCAAGGTCACGGTCGGCGTGGAGGACGCCGTAAAGGTATTGGTCGCTGTCAGGCTGGATGTCGATGTGAAGGTGAAAGTACTCGTCGCGCTGGCGGTATTAGTGGCCGTATTGGTCGCCGTGGGGGTAGCCGTATTGGTGACCGTGCTGGTAGACGTCACCGTTGTCGTATTAGTCAGCGTACTCGTAACCGTGTTAGTCGCAGTGACTGTCGCCGTATTCGTCGGCGAACTGGTAGAGGTGACAGTGGCCGTATTAGTCGCCGTATTGGTGACCGTATTGGTCGCGGTTATGGTCGCCGTATTGGTCGGCGTCTGAGTCGAGGTCACCGTGGCCGTATTGGTCACCGTGTCAGTCGAGGTGTTCGTCGCTGTTACAGTGGCCGTATCCGTCACCGTATTGGTCACTGTCACCGTCGCCGTATTGGTGGGTGTATTGGTCGGCGTCACCGTGGCTGTATCCGTAGCCGTATTGGTCGGAGTGTTCGTCGAAGTAACCGTTGCCGTATCGGTCGAGGTATTAGTCACCGTAAAGGTGCCTGTATCTGTCACGGTGTTGGTTACTGTATTGGTCGCCGTCACGGTCGCCGTATCCGTGGATGTATTGGTGACTGTGACAGTGGGTGTATTGGTAGCCGTACTAGTTACAGTCGAGGTTCCCGTGTCAGTCACCGTATTGGTCACGGTGTTGGTAGATGTCACCGTCGCAGTATCGGTAGAAGTATTGGTCATGGTGTAAGTCGCCGAATTAGTGGCTGTGTTCGTCACCGTTTCAGTACCCGTGGCGGTGGCTGTATTAGTCACCGTATTAGTCGAGGTCACTGTTGCCGTATTCGTTGAAGTATTAGTAGCAGTGCTAGTAGCCGTATCCGTAGCCGTATTGGTCGGAGTATTGGTATCCGTAGTCGTCACCGTATTGGTGGAGGTATTCGTCACCGTAGAAGTGGCCGTATTGGTCACCGTATTGGTCGCTGTATTGGTATCAGTTATCGTCGCCGTATTCGTGGAAGTATTAGTCACCGTCGAGGTTCCGGTTTGGGTGGCCGTATTGGTCATGGTGTTTGTCGCGGTATTGGTCGCGGTTTTCGTCACCGTATTCGTCGGGGTGTCTGTGCCAGTGTTGGTGGAGCTATTGGTTGCCGTATTCGTGGCGCTATTTGTCGCCGTTTTTGTGGTCGTATTGGTCGCGGTATTCGTAGCGGTTTTCGTCGCCGTATTCGTCGCCGTATTGGTGGCCGTATTGGTTGGCGAACTGGTACCGGTGGTTGTCGCCGTATTGGTGGCGGTTTGGGTAGCGGTATTGGTGGCGCTATTGGTCGCCGTCATGGTGGAAGTTTTGGTTCCTGTATTGGTAACCGTATTGGTTGCCGTTTGGGTGGCCGTATTGGTTTCGGTCTTGGTCACCGTGTTGGTAGTGGTCTTAGTGGCCGTGTTTGTCGCTGTTTTAGTAGCGGTATTCGTAGCCGTCATAGTGAAAGTCGGCGTGAAAGTCGCCAACGAACAACAGCTGGACGTATAGGCGCCGTTGGAACTCACGACCATCACGTTTCCGTTAAAAGGGAAAGCCGCGGCCGCGTATTGGGACACCGAAGCGCCGAAAGCGCCCGCGGCGGTTTCTTTTGTCCAGTTGGCTCCATCCTCTGAAACCCAAACGTCTCTGGAAGAAGCGCCCGTGTTGCCGCCGATAAGCCAAATGTCATCACCGCAAACTGTAGCCAGCGCGCTGGCACGGGCCGTAAAGGCTGTACCCGAAACCGATGACCAGGTAATACCATCGGTAGAATTCCAAACGTCATTTAAAAGCGTTCCCGTTCCATCTTTACCGCCCATAATCCACATCTTGTTATTAAAGGTAACAGCGGATTGAAGCTGCCGGGCCGAAAAAGCCGCGCTGGCGGTTGCCCTTGTCCAGGTCACTCCGTCCGGTGAGGACCAAACGTCATTCGCAACTACTCCGGTCGCTGTCTGTCCGCCAATGACCCACAATTTATTGTTGTAAGCCAATAGCGAGAAGTTGTCTCTTCCCGCGAAACCGGCGGCGCTGTTCACTTCCGAATAGTCATAACCATCCAGGGTACGCCACACATCGTTCATATAAGAGGACCCGCCAGCTAACCCGCCCACAACCCATTCATATCCGCCGAAGTTAATCTCGTCGTAATTACTCCGCTGGGTCATCGGCGCGTCTGAAATCGCGAAGGCTGTCCAAGTTCCGCCAACCAACTGGAGGAAAGTCGTCACCCCTCCGCTGGCTCCGCCCAACATCACCGGCACAGGTCCATTGCCGTCATGGAAATCCATAACGCCGCCGCCTTGGGCATTCAAAATAATGTTATTGGCCAAAGACCAGCTGGCGCCCGGGCTTCCCACGCAGCCAATCGGCGTGTTGGTCGGCGAAGGTGTAATGGTCGCGGTTGGGGCCACATAGTTAGTAATCAAGTCGGACATCAACGCGGGTTTCATAGATCCCCAGCCGGTTGCCAAATCGTATTTGGCCACCGCGGAATATTGAGTGGGGTTGGTACCCGAAGCATCATCATTGCCCGTAGTCACATCATGAAAATCGTTGGTGTAGCTTCCGCCCTGCCCAATGGCATAGAGGCTCGGATTTAAAAACCCGACCGGCGGTTTGGCGGTCGCAGCGCCTAACTGATTGACCAAGGCCGTAAAAGCGGCCCAAAGAGGGGTGGCCGCGCTAGTTCCCGCTTCACCCGCCTGAGCACCGCCAGTAATAATCATGATGTCATTCGCCAGACAGGCCACGTCCGGTATGTTGCGGAAGGATGTCGAGCCATTATTCGTCGCCATAGAAACAGTAGATTGATAAAAAGGTATGGCGATGGACGTACTAAATCCGCCGCCGCTTCCATCGCCGCCGCTGTTCCAAACCGTTTCCGAGGTATAAGTCGAACCGCCGCCCGACATACTTAAAGTCGTCCCACCGACCACCGTTACCCAGGGTTGCTCTTGAATGGTTCCGCTTAAAGTTGTAGCCCGGCTGGAAGACGCGGTTGTTTTGCCGCCCACATAAGAGTCTCCATCACCCGAACCCGTAAAAAACGATTGGCCCTGTAAAGCCATTTGAGTCATCAAAAATAAAGTCGTGTTGGTCGGTTGTATCACATAAGAAGCACTCACCTGATTAGCCGTATCATCGCTGACAATGTCGCTCAAAACAGCATCAATAAAGTCACCCTCATAAGCCACAATGTCACAACCCGGTGCCATGGAATTAATCATTTCCATATCCAGACACATTTCAGTTTGATCGTTTTCAATATTTGAATAGGAGCCGCAAGTGACCTTTTGCGAACTCGCTAAAGCGATGCCCGTATCCGTGCAGTAGGTCGAAACATCCGAATTAAGGAAATCCTCAAAAGAAACCACAGCGACCGTCTGGCCCGCGCCCGTTTGAGCCACCGACGGCACATAGGCGTTTCGAATATCCGTGCCCCAATAAAATCCACCACTGGCCGAGCCGCCCAACGGTTTAGGAGCGCCCAGAGGCACTGGTTTCGGCGACGCGGTGACCCGTGGTATACGCGCGTTGTCTAATCCATTTACCTCTTCCAGGGGCACATCTAGATCAACTGTAGGTTCCGCATCCGGCGCGAAGAACTTGCTGCCATCCCCGCGTTGATAGTTATGAAGATGAACATGGAAAGCTTTCTCAGCCTTGTCCACTGTCCCGGTCACGCTCAATACCGCGCGTCCCGCGTAGGTACGGTCCACCGCAAAACCTTTCGAAAGCAAAAACCCGATCAATTTTTGATAATCTTCCTCAGCGGGAGCATATGCGGAGATAACTTGATCCGGTTTTAGAAAGTGCCGGTATTGAGAGCTCTTTCGGTCATACAGGGCCTCGGCCTGAGCTTCCATGGTTTCCAAATTGCGGCCGGGCAAATTGACCGTTAAGTGAATGACTTTCGAGGCGGCTAACCGTTCCATGCGGGTAGACCGCTGGACGTCTTTGGGGATATGGGAATGTGGAAAAGAGTAAAGACCCGCGGCCTGGGCGCAGACGCCGATCGCAAAAAAGAACAAACTTTTGGCAAGAGTTTGAGGGCGAAAAATGATTTGGATTTTTCGGAAATAACTATCGTTCATTCAGTACTCGCCCAAGGGTAAATCAAAAAACATAAAAAGGTTAACAGCTCCATATCTGGCAAATTTTACCTTAAAAAGAGCCATTCTATGGGGCTGTTAAACATTTTCCTCTTACCTCAAGGTCGAATACCGGCAGCAATGCGGAATTTTGGGCATTTTCAGCTAAAACGGGCCCTTCGGCCTCCTCCAGTAAAACTCCATCCACAAAGTTTTTAGCTGATTTTGTGAAGAGTATTACCGTCACGGTGATGAAAAAGCTCGCTTTGACCTTTGATCTGTATTTGCACATTCTGGTCATAGGTAAAACTGCCGTCAGCGTGAATAGTGTATTTCACGTCATAGGCCACCGTTTTAAATTCCCGGTCCAAAAACAAATTCGAGGCGATACCGTAGGTATGGGACCCGACCTTCGCCGACAGGTCGAAAGTTTTGGTATCCGGATGAGCTGTTCCTCCGGCCACAATCGCCATGCCGCGCGGGATCATGATGCTGCGGATGATCTGCTGGTCCTGGGCATCCCACATCATGTAGCCTAACTCTTCATGAAAGGGTTCGGTTTTACCTTCAGGAATAGCGAACATAAAATAACGCAAGCCATACAACTTCTGTTCGTGGTTATTCGCGGGCCCAATGGCTTCATACGTCGCGATTTCCCGGTACTTCGTCATTTCCCTGCCCCGATTGTCTGACGGCGCCACATCACTGCCTTTGAGGCCTTCCCATTTTCCGATAAACGCGGCTAAGGGTCCCCAGTTTTTCAGTTCGTTTTGATCCATGATTTGATTTCCTTTGAAGTTCATTCAAAAAACCAACCGCATCATACAAAATTTTAAGACCGTTTTCCTATGACCGCCGTCCTCTTACCATCTGAAAAAAGGAAGGTTAAACCCAAAACCAGGGCCATTTTCTCAATCGTTTTGGTCGTGTAAAAATTAACGTGGGTTTTGTCCCGCCGGTACCACCACTTGCCGAAACTTTGGCGGTCATTCGGGTGAAACAGGGTCATCAAAGCGATCACTCCGCCCGGGTTTAATAAACCAGATAGACCCAACAAAACTGTTTTGGGATCAGCCAGATGTTCCAGAACTTCGGCCAATACAATCACGTCATATTTTTGGTGTAACGCCGCATCATTCGGTTTAAAGAAAATGTCATAGGCTTCTACTGAATAGCCCCGCCGGCTTAAAACGTTAGCCAAAACCGGCTCGGGCCCGCAGCCATAATCCAGTATTCGGCTTCCCTTCGGGGCAAAGGGTTCAATGCCGGTCTTAATAAAATCCTCAAACATCCCCACATAGCCGGTGTTCTCTTCGGTGTTTTCATGTTGAAGGTATCTCTGCTTTTGCTCTTCAACTGATAAAAAGCAGGAAGGATCTAACGCGATCCACTGACATTCATCACATTCATGGTAAACCCGATTTTCAACCACGGGCTTAAAAGAATTAAGGGCGCAGCCGCACCAATGGCAGTTCATCTATTTAACGTAAAACCAAAAGTTTATTCATCCAACGGTTCGACGGCGTGGCCATCACCACATAATAAAGGCCGTTCCCCATCTGAGGGCCGCCCTTAAACTTTCCAGGATCAATGTAATAAGAGAAAGATCCGGCCGAGGTAAAGTTTATCCGGTCCTCATAAACTTTCCGGAAAGCCACGGTATAAATTTTGACCTCAACATAGTCGTGCGGCTTATCAAAATTCACCTGCAAAGTTACCCCCGCGGTTCCCGATAAAGGATTGGGGAACAGCGAAACCACATTCACCACAGACAAGGTTGGTGTACTGGTAAATACAGCCGTCGGAGACGAAGTCGACGTCCCCGTAGGGGAATTGATCACTGTCGTGGTAAAGGTCTGGGTCGCGGTCATGCTGGGCGTTTGGGTAAAGGTAAAAGTCATGCCCACTGTCCCCGTGTTCGTCATCGTATTCGTAACCGTTGTCGTCGCCGTATTGGTAACTGTCACCGTAGCCGTATTAGTCGCCGTATTCGTGGCGCTGGTAGTGCCCGTACCGCTTGCGGTCGAGGTTGCCGTGCTGGTTGAGGTGTTGGTCGCCGTAGAAGTTCCCGTGTTCGTGGCTGTATTAGTCGCTGTCATAGTGGCTGTATTCGTCGCCGTAATCGTAGGCGTTTGAGTAAAGGTAAAACTGTAAACAGGCGTATCGGTGACCGTATTAGTATTCGTCACCGTTGCCGTATTCGTCGCTGTACTGGTCGCGGTTGCGGTTGAGCTATCGGTAGCTGTATTGGTAACGCTGTTAGTCACCGTAATCGTCGGCGTATTCGTCGCGGTATTCGTCACCGTCGCCGTACTGGTATTGGTCACCGTATTCGTGACGGTCATCGTCGGCGTATCCGTAGGCGTCAGGGTAATGGTCGGCGATGGTGTATCCGTAAAGGTCGAAGTAATGGTGGGTGAAATAGTATCAGTTGCTGTGTTGGTCATTGTATTGGTGACCGTCAAAGTAGCCGTATTAGTGGGTGTTTGAGAAGTCGTAGCGGTAGCCGTATTAGTAGCTGTATTAGTCGTGGTCGCGGTGGCGGTAGTCGTCGCTGTATTCGTAATAGTATTCGTGGCCAACAGGCCGGCACAGTAATTGGCCAGAATGGGTTCATGCCAGCTCGGCGAGTAAGTCGGCGAATAACTCGACCCGGCGGCGGCGAAGGTCCAGGATGGCACCGTTAACGTAAAGGCTAAGGTATTCACGTCCGCAGGCGAAGTTTGGTGGGCCAAAGAATAACTCACCGGCGCAGCATAAATATAAGCCAGCCAATAATCCCCCGCGGTCACCGGCGAGCTCGGAACCTGAAACACATTCCATCCTGCGGTCAAAGTTTGAGTCACCGACTGAGCGATTAAATTTCCCATGGTGGTCGTTCCAGCATTATTGCTGTATAAGGCCACTTCAGCGATCGTTCCAGCCGAATAACTCGTCGCGTAAAGCGACATTGTTTGAACCGTACTGTCTGAAGGTAGTGTATAGCGGCAGGCTCTCATTTCAGGCGATTGGGCCGTCACCGGCGCGCCTGATGTATCCGAATCTCCAAAACTGGCAAAAGATCCGCCGCAAGAAGGCGTCAGCGATAAATTAGGCGTTGCTGAAGGAGTAAAAGTAACCGTATTCGTCGGAGTCAAAGTCGGCGTGGAAGTAAAAGTTGAGGAAGGTGTACTGGTAAAAATAGTTCCCGTATTGGTCGCTGTATTGGTGATAGTCGCCGTAAAAGTATTGGTGGGCGTAGGCGTAATGGTTGGCGTATTTGTGATAGTGGGCGTATTGGTCGGCAGCACACAATAAAGTCCATAGACCAATTCTTTATTAGTGCCATAAGACGGCGTGGGCATCGTACCGGGCAAAGTTCCAAAGGTAATCGTGGTCGCTGTAAAAGCACCCGTGTTGGCCGCACCAGTAGAAGTGCTCACGTTATAACCAGTGCGATTGGACAGATAAGCCAGCCAATAGGTTCCCCCGGGTAAATAGGTGGGCGTAATCGGAAAACCATTCCATCCCGACACAATTGTTTGCGCCGCGGACTGAACGAGCAAACTTCCAAATGCACCCGCTGTTCCGCTGTAAATGCCGGTGATCATCTGTGTATTGGCCGGAGGACTGGAACAATAGATGCTTAAGGTGTAAACGGTCGCGGGACTGCTTAAGGTAAAAACGCTTCCACGCATATAATCCGCGGTAGTGCCAAAACCGGCGATAGTACTATTACCCAGTGTGCCTGCGGAAGCCCCGCAAGGCGGAGTCAGGGTGAGGTTCGGCGTCAATGAAGGCGTCAGAGTCGCCGTAGACGTGAAGGTAGCGGTTTGGGTCCAAGCGCTGACGCTTAAAGACCAAAACAAACCCATCCATAACCAAGGTGTGGTGTGCTTTCGCATAAGGTGTCGTAATTCCAGTCTAAAAACTAAGCCCATCATGTGTTTACTAACGGCCTAAACCATTGAAACTGAATAGGCCAGGAACATGAAGTATATCGCAAGACCCCGTCCCGATTGGGTTAAACTGGGTTTTTACCATCCTTGGAGAGACCATTGGCCCTCACTTCAACCCTTTACCGCTTCAAGATCGACCTTTCGGACGTGGACCGCAGTCTATATGAGACGTTGGAGTTCCGAGCGGCCATGCACCCCTCCGAATCCGTCCCCTTTTTTATTACCCGCGTTTTGGCCTATTGTCTGAATTATCAGGAAGGTTTGGAGTTTTCAGCTGGCATTAGCGAACCCGACGACCCGGCCATTCAAGTTAAGGGACTCACCGGCCAAATTGAGCTTTGGATTGATATCGGCAATCCCGCGGCCAAGCGCATCCACAAGGCGGCCAAGTCAGCCAAGCAGGTCAAAATCTACACTCACAAAGACATCCGCAAGTTAGTGGAAGATTTTAAGGAAGAGAAAGTCCATAAACTGGAAGAGCTGGGTTTGTACTCAATGGATCAAAAGTTCTTAAACGCGGTGGGGGCCACACTGGAACGGGACAACCATTGGGAAATGACACTCAACGAAGGCGAACTTTACGTCGGTGTGGGCAAAGAATCATTTCAATGCCGGATTGTTCCCTACTCTTTTACGGCCGAGGGCGGCTGAACCGTTTTCCACTGAAGTTTGAAGCATCAGGCACATGCAATCCGGGCAAAAGAGCAAATGCCCGTTCATTTTTTCTCGCTGCGAATCCGACAAATCATTTGACTCGCCCGTTTTCAGCAATTCTTTCACTTCTAAACATTCGCTATTCATCCAACCACTCCTCTTCTTTTCAACGCAGCACCAACACCTTACTGGTCCACCGCTGGCCATTAGCCTGAATCACAAAGTAATAAAGACCATTGGCCAAACACACTCCCGATCTATCCACCAACTCTATCGTCAGGATATTTCCGCCAACTTGTGGAACATGGGTCGTTTTCACCCCCCGGAAGCTGATCGTATAGACGTCTACCGTAACATTTACGGCATTGCTTACGGGTAATTGCAGCTGAACGGTCGAAGTTGTCGCCGGATTGGGATAAACCACCGGCTGAACCACCGTCAAGGGCGTGGGTACAGACCCACAGGGGCCCAGGTCTTTCCAAAGGGCAGGCACCACATTGGGCATCCAATTGGGTTCAGACGTGTGAGCCTGAATACATTGGTAAACCTCGCCGTTATAAGTCACTTTCTGTCCCGCCGAGTAAGTCACAAAGTTTCCGTTCCACAGGGGGATACCGGAACATGGCGGGGTCGGCGTCGGTGTAAGGGTAGGCGGCAC
>Ga0206960_1198_pt1 | contig 13577 bp, 9 predicted proteins | sample Alteio_BWOrgHeat_29_FD_153255 | JGI IMG/M metagenome (GOLD analysis project Ga0206960, IMG submission 153255) | Enriched cells from forest soil in Barre Woods Harvard Forest LTER site, Petersham, Massachusetts, United States -... | ecosystem: Environmental > Terrestrial > Soil > Temperate forest > O... | reverse complement strand
CTGACGAGCGCTGTGAAAGCGATGGGCAACTTTGAGACGTACTCGGCGAAATTCAGCTTGCGATCGGCGGCGTAGGCCCGGAGAAGCGCGGCGGGATCAAGGCCGATAAGATTCTTGCCATTGAAATCACCGAAGGGCGGCGCCTTGGGATCTTGTTTCGGGTACCAGATATGGAAGTTCGGGTTCAACAGGAAATTGATCTCAAAGTGAAGATGAGCACGGTCGCGCGAGATGCCTTCGCGCGTATTGGTGGAATGGCCCATGGTGGCAATGACTTGTCCCTTTCTCACGGGCTGGTCGACGACGAGGCCGGCGGCGACCTCGCTGAGATGCGCATACAGTGTGCAGACCGCCACGCCGTCCCACGTGTGACGAAGCACAATGTACCGCCCGTAATTCGAAAGGCCGGGCTTGGTATTGATGAAGCCGACCTCGCCGTCGGCGACGGCATGAATCGGATCCATCGGCTCGCCCCGCCGGTCACGTTGAAGGCACTTGATGTCAATACCTTCGTGGAACCGATGACCATGGCTGCGGACGCAACCGAACATGCCGGATTCAACAGTCCCGTCAACCGTTGGCTGGAAATAATCTGCATCAGCTCCCGGCCGCAGAAGCGCGTCGTTGGCGGTGGGCAGGCTTATGTCCAATGCGCGCGCGGTGGCGGCAAGGACGAAGCTGGAAAGAATGAGAGAAAAGAATCGCGGCCAACTCATCGACTATTATTCTTTTCACCCAGCTTGTTCAGCGCTTCGACGGCCTTCTTGGCTTCTTCGTCGGTGAAATCGCCCTCCACAAGGAACTGGCCATTGATAATACGCTGATCGACGAACCACGTGCCAACGGGACGCTTGTTAAGAAAGATCACCAGGTATTGGCCACGGTCTCGCGTAGTAATTTCTTCCAACATGATTGTGCCATGGGGATCGAACCGCAGGAAAATCGCTTTGCCGCCGGCCGTGTCGTATAGCTCGGCGGATTGCACATCCCGTTCGGTAAGCGCGGGAAAGAGGCTGACCGTGAGTTTCACGTTCGTATGCGGGATTTCGACGGTGTGTTGGGTCTCGGCAGGAAGCAAGGAGCTGGCTTCCTCGTGGATTCCCAAGCTTACATCTTCTTCAGCTTTTTTGCGCATCGAGTCGATGCTGGAGCAGCCGATGAAACACACCGTTGCGAGCGCAAAGCACCCCATCGTTTTAAGGCGTTGCATGGACGGGGATTCTATGGTAGCCTCTCCGCCGCTACAACAAAATCATGACAGTCGATCCACGATTCCTCAAGGAGGAGGGGGCCGAGGTTTTTACGGGGAACGAGCTGCTGATCAAGGGCGCTCTCGAAGCCGAAGGCGGCACCCATCTCTTGACCGGTTACCCCGGCTCACCCATCGCGGGCTTTTTCGATGCGATGGAGCTGGTCGCGCCCCTCTACAAGCAGAAAGGCATTCGCGCCACCATCGCCAACAACGAGGCGCTGGGCGCGGCGATGCTCAATGGCTCGCAAATGGGCCCGTTGCGCGGCTTGTGCGCCATGAAATCAGTCGGATTCCACGTCGCCTCTGACGCACTGGCGCTTGGCAATCTGGCGGGCGCTCATCCACAAGGCGGCGCACTCGTGATTATTGGCGATGACCCGTGGAGTGATTCGACGCAAGTTCCCGCCGACTCGCGGTATCTCTGCAAACACATCTTCATGCCGGTGATGGAACCCAGCAGCAATCAGGAGTTGAAGGACTGGATCGATCTCGGTTTCAAACTTTCGCGTGAGGCCAATCTGTTCATCGGCTATATCGTCACCACGAACCAGGCGGATGGCGGAGGAAGCGTCCAGGTGCGGCCGAACCGGTTTCCGGACATCAGCAGCATCAACAAGTATTCACTCGATACTGCGCGGATCGATTTGGAAAACACCGTCCTGTTGCCGCCGCGGACGTGGATCAAGGAAGAGGGGCTGTCGCAGCGCTATGGACGGTTGTTTGAGACCGCCCATCGCAACGGAGTGAATCGGATTGTCAATGCCCGTGAAAACCCACGGTGGCGTGCCGAGATTGGTTTCGTGGCCTCAGGTCTTGGGTTCTGTTACCTCGAGCACGCACTGGCGGAACTCGGTGTCGCGGACCAGGTGCCGATACTCAAGCTCGGAATCAGTTATCCGGTCGATCCCGAGTTGGTCACGGAGTTCACGCGGCAAGTCCGCAGCATTTTTGTCATCGAAGAGCGTCGCGGGTTCATGGAAGAGCAGATCGCGGAAATCGTCAACCGCCTCAACCAAAACGGCACTGCCGCCAACCGGACGAACGTGTGGGGAAAGGAATTTCCGGCGGGGTTGGTTGGAATCCCTGCGACGCGGGGTTTGAACCCGAGCATCCTCATCGAACGGCTCGCGCCACTGGGCCGTTTTTTTCACGACCCGAATCTCGCCATCGACCAGAAACGCATCGACTGCGCTGTCGAATTGATTCACGAGACGGACAAGTTTGACATTCACATTCCTTTGCGTACCCCGACTTTTTGTCCCGGTTGCCCGCATCGCGACAGCGCCAGCGTGCTGATCGAGATGAAGAAGCAATTTATCGATCCGCGCTATATGCAGCAGCACCACCACCGCGGTCCGGTGGATCTGGTTTTTCATGGTGACACTGGCTGTTACACGATGCTGATGTTCGAGCCGACCAAGGATCTCATGCACAACTACAGCGGCATGGGCCTGGGCGGCGGCACGGGCGCGGGTATCGACCCGTTTATCACCAACAAGCAGGTGGTCTTCCTCGGCGACTCGACATTCTTCCATAGTGGAATGCTCGGCATCTCCAATGCCCTCAAGCAGGGGCAGGACATCACGTACATCATTCTCGATAACGCGACCACGGCGATGACCGGCCACCAGCCGACACCGTCGATGGATGTGGACATTGTTGGCGAGCACACCTACAAGCAGAACATTGACGGGATCGTTGACGCGATGATCGGGCAGGGCGTGCACGTGGTGCGCGCGAATCCCGCCTACCGTGAGACGTGGAAGAAAATGCTTGAGGAGACGGTCCTGCGCGATGGCGTGAAGGTGATCGTTGCCGACAAGGAGTGCGGCATCACCTATCATCGCCGTGAATCGCGCGAAGAACGGCGCGAAATCCGGGAACATGGTTTCCTTGCGGAGAAGCGCTTCGTCAACATCAACCCCGATGTTTGCGAGTACTGCCTCGAATGCACCCTGGCGACAGGCTGCCCGGGCTTAACCATTGCCGAGACGCCGTTTGGCGCGAAGATTCAGACCGACCTGTCATGGTGTGTTGCCGATACGGCGTGCACCAAGATTTACGCCTGCCCATCGTTCGAGGAAGTCACCGTTGTCCGGAAACAGAAGCCCCCAGCGCCCATCGACGCGATTGATCTCACCAACATTCCGCTCCCCAAAATCGCTGAGTTTGACGATGCCTGGCGCTGCTACCTGGCCGGTGTGGGCGGGCAGGGAATTGGCGTCAGCACCGCGACCCTCGTGCGTGCGGGGTTCCAGCAGGGCTACCACGTTTTGTTCTGCGACAAGAAGGGATTGGCGATTCGCAACGGCGGCGTGTTCTCTCAAATCATCTTCACGAAGGGCGTGAGTGCCACTTCCAATGTCATTCCATACGGCCAGGCGGATCTATTGCTCGGTATTGACCCATTGGAGGCCACACGCAGCCTGTCACCCAAAGGCAATGTGCGTATCGGTAGTCCGCAGCGCACGGTGGCGGTTGTAAACGCCTACAAGACGCCGACGATCCAAACCTTGCTGGGCAAGGACGACTTTAATGTGGCGGAACTCGAGGACACCCTGCGCCGCTATACCAGGTCAGACAAGTATTTCGGCCTAAATGTCGCCGGTATCTCCGAGTACTTCTTTGGCACGAAGTTATATGCGAATGTGGTCATGCTTGGCATCGCCTTTCAAAAAGGTCTGTTGCCACTGGCACTTGAGAACATCGAGTGGGGCTTACGAGAGACGATGGGCTCGGCCGCGGACGACAACATCAAGGCGCTACATCTGGGACGCAAGCTTGTCTTTGAACCAGAACTCGCCCATGAGCACGAGTTGCACGAAACATACGAGGAGTTCATTGCCGAACGCAAAGAGGTATTACAACGCAACCATCGATCGGGTGAGCATTGGGCACGTGAATTTGAAGTACTTATCCGTCGTAGCGAAGGGTCGATTCATCTTGGGGAACAGATCGAGCGTGACATCGTCTGGCGGTTGTATGACTTGCTGGAGTACGGCGGCGTGGACGCCTATGCACCGCTTTACCTTGACCTGGTCGAGAAAGTTTACACCAAGGACAGCGCCCAGTTCGATTACGCCGCGACGAAAGCCGTTATCTGGAATCTGCACAAGGCGATGGTCATCAAGGATGAGATTTACGTGGCGCATCTGCTGACGAGTGAAGAGAAGACCCGCCGCGATCAGCACCGCTATCATGTGGACACGGAACGAGGCGACACAATTGTCTATCACCACTTGAATCGTCCCGAGTTCAATATTTTCGGTCGGGACTTCCGCTTCAAGTTGAGTCCGAAGAAGTGGCAACTCAACCTGCTCAAGCATCTGCGCTGGTTGCGACGCATCATGCCCGCCTGGCACCGACACGAACGCGAGTTTCGCGACTGGTATGTCAATCTCGCCGAGAACTTCCAATACGAAGATCGTGCCGCCTACGACCGCTACGTGAAGGCCTTGCGTTGTGTCGAGGAGGTTCGTGGCTACCGCGAAGTCCGCTATCCGAAGATGGAAGAGGCACGCCGAAAGGCAGAAGGGCTGGTCTCCCAGCCCAAGAAGACAATGTCGGTGACGGTTCCCATCAAGCACACGGTGTAGTTCTTTTGTTGCGACATGAACGAACCAACTGTCGTTCGTAATCTCTCCAATCGGGATTTCCTTGAATCGTATGCGCAGGCTGGACGCGTGGGGTTGGTCGGCGGGACGACGCTGATTGAGAAGGTGATTCGGAAGGCGGAGCGTCGTATTGACGAAAACGAGCGCCGGAGTTTGTGGTCGCACGCGATGCTTTTTGAAGGGAAACGGGCCGACGGCCATCATTGGGTGATCGAGTCGGATCTGCAGATCCACCGAAAACACATCCAGCTCGGCGTGCAAGAAAATCGCATCTCCAAATACTATGATGAAGAGACGTTCCCGAATCTGGCGGTGCTGGACTTCGGATTGGATGACAGCCAGAGTCAGGCAGTGCTGAGCGAGGGATTGAGGATGGTCGCACTCCATGCGGTATACTCGCTACGCGAACTGATCGGGACCGCGTTCGCGTTGCGGCATCCGAGCCTCCGCTCGCGTCGCAACCTGCTGGCCCGAAGGAAATCGATGTACTGCTCCGGTTTCGTGCAGTACGTATTTACCCGGGCGGGCATTGATCTGGCCCCTGGCATCCACGCCTCACATGGAACCCCCGAGGATATTTCGCGGACGCCTGTGCCGCACGCGACTTTTATGCTGGGGCGATAGCTCATCGACTGTCTGGGCTATTTCTTCGCTCGTGTACTGGCAGAATCCTCTACGCATGGCGCAGCGAGCGCTGTCCAACCTGTTTGATGATTGGCACCGAGACCGCGACCGTTGTCGCCGTGGAAGTATTCGTAGAACAGTACCAGGTCTTTCCAATGCGGATCGGCGGCGTAGCGCTGTTCGTCGCCGTGGCACGGACGGTGGCCGCTCGCATCGGGCAGGAAGAGGCGCGCCAGACGCGCACGCAATTCGTCAGCAACCTGTTGAAGATTCATTTTGTTGCCGGAGCCGGTTGGGCACTCGACCTTCAACGTATTGCCGTAGAAGTGGTGGTAACGTTCCAGGGCTTCGATGAGCAGGTAGTTGATGGGGAACCAAACGGGTCCTCGCCAGTTGGAATTACCGCCGAACAGACCCGAATTGGATTCGCCAGGCTCGTAATCGACACGATACTCTTCGCCGTTGATATGGAATACGTAGGGAAAGTGCTCGTGATACTTGGAAACCGAACGGATTCCATACGGCGAGAGAAACTCGTTTTCATCGAGCATGTATTGCAGCACGCGCTCCAGCCGCTCCCGCGAAGGAATTGCCAGCAGTCGGTGTCCGTGGGTTTTTTTCTCACCATCGGAGTCCATGTAGGAAATGTGCTCCGCCAGGTCTTTGCGGTTGTCCAGGAACCACTGTAAACGCTTCGTGAAACCGGGCAGATTCTTGATTACCTCATCCTCAATCACTTCGACTGCAATAAGGGGCATCAGCCCGACGATGGAACGCACTTTTAGCCGGGTTGTTTGCCCGTCGAGGTACAATTGGTCATAATAGAAACCATCTTCGTCGTCCCATAACCCCGTTCCACCATGGGTATTGATCGCATCGGCGATAGCGACGAAATGCTCAAAAAACTTCGAGGCCATATCCTCGGTCGCCGGGTTATCCTGCGCAAGTTCGAGCGCGATGGAAAGCAGGGTGCTGCAATAAAACGCCATCCATGCGGTGCCGTCAGCTTGTTGGAGCCGGCCGCCGGTCGGAAGCGGCTTCGAACGATCGAAGACGCCGATGTTGTCCAGGCCCAGAAAGCCGCCGCCGAAAATGTTCTTTCCCTCCGCGTCCTTGCGGTTGACCCACCAGGTAAAGTTGATCACGAGCTTTTGAAAGGTGCGCGAGAGAAAAACGCGGTCTCGCTGGCCGCGATCACCGGTCATTTTGTAGGTTCGCCAGCACGACCACGCATGCACGGGCGGATTCACATCGCCAAACGCGAACTCATAAGCGGGAATCTGGCCGTTCGGGTGCATGTACCACTCGCGGAGCAACAGCACGAGCTGGTCCTTGGCAAATTGTGGATCCAGTTTCGTGAAGGGAATCATGTGGAACGCGAGGTCCCAGGCCGCGAACCACGGATATTCCCACGTGTCGGGCATCGAAATAACATCGCGACTATAGACATGCTTCCAATCCGCATTGCGGCCATGGCGGCGAAGGGCGGGTGGAACCGGTTGTTGTGGATCTCCGGTGAGCCAGTCGTATACGATGTAGTGATAGAATTGTTTGCTCCAGAGCAACCCCGCGTATGCCTGGCGCACGATGTTGGTTTCCGGACTGGAAAGCTGGGGAGTGATGAGCGCCGCGTAAAACTCATCTGCTTCGCGTTGACGAGTGGCGAAAACTTCATCGAATTCCTGACCCAGGTTTTTTTGCGGAGTAAGTTCATGGTCGGACAGTCGAAGGCGCAGGACGACTTCCTTACCGGCGGGAATCTCCAATTTGTAGTAGGCGGCCACTTTGGTGCCGACCGGCTCGGGATTCACCGCGTCGGTCTTGCCGTGGACGATGTAGTCGTGGAAGGCGTCCTTGACGAATGGCGTGTAGTTGTCGGTACCGTAGAGTTCCTTCGTATTTGTCTCGTTGTCCGTAAAAAGAAATTGCGGCGTCTTCTTATCCGGCCCCGGTCCCGCAACCAGCCAGTGCTTCCCGAAATTGACATGTTCGCCCAGAAGCGTCGAGTCGCCAGCTGGAGTGATGCGCGGTTTGATCCAACAACCGTCATGTTTGCAGCCCCAGATCCACGTATTGCGATACCAAATCGTGGGGAGCAGATGCAGCGTCGCGGACTCCGGGCCGCGATTGGCCACAGTGATCCGCATCAGCACGTCGTCCGGACCGGCTTTCGCGTACTCCGTAAAGACGTCGAAGTAGCGATTGTCGTTGAAAACACCGGTATCGAGCAACTCAAACTCCGGGTCGTTCTTGCCGCGGCGGCGGTTCTCCTCCACCAGCCACGTATAGGGAAACTCGGCTTGCGGATACTTGTACAGCGCCTTCATGTAAGAGTGCGTTGGCGTAGAATCGAGATAGAAGTAACACTCCTTCACATCCTCGCCGTGGTTACCTTCGGGACCGCCAAGTCCAAACAATCGCTCCTTCAAGATCGGGTCTTTTCCGTTCCATAGCGCGAGTCCGAAGCAGAGGCGGCATTCGCGGTCGGTTATGCCGAGCAAACTGTCCTCGCCCCACCGGTAGGCGCGGCTACGGGCGTGATCGTGCGGGAAATAATTCCAGCAATCGCCGTCTGCGGAATAATCCTCCCGCACCGTGCCCCACTGTCGTTCGGAAAGGTACGGTCCCCAGCGTTTCCAATTCTTCTCGCGGCGATTGTCTTCGCCGAGCCTGGTTTCTTCCTGGGTCATGGTTTCCTCTTTTCCGACTCAACCGATGGAGATGACGTTTTTGATTCCGCTCACTTTACCCAACAACAGGTCCTGGTAACGCTCCATCGGATAGCGCTGGGTAATCAGCGCTCGCACGGACTGCGGCCATTTTTTCATGAAGGTGCCCAGATCGGCAATCGCGGCTTCAAACGCCTCACGGTTGGCGTTGACCGTGCCGAACACGACCTGGTTCTTGAGAACCAGATTACGCATGATCAGATCGGCGTCCAACTCGATCGGTCCCTTGCGGCCCGGGACGCCGGTGAAAAGAAATACTCCGTTGGTTCCCAGTAATTCCATCAACTGAAACGATACGCTCGAAGCGCCGGTCGCTTCGTACACCATATCGATGTTGCCAACCAGCGCTGCCAGTTGCTCCAGGGACGTGTCCTTTCCGGACACATACGTCGCGCCGATTGACTCCACCACCGATGATTTTGGACTGGGTTTGGGTTCTTGTGAATAGACGAACGTTTGGAAGCCCTGGTTTACGAGCGCCATCGCTCCCAATAGGCCCACGGGCCCGGCACCCAGCACCACCGCACGATGACAGGAGGCCATCGCTTTCCCCGGTTCCACCGGACACGCCCACGGCAAACGTTGCTGCACCTGCCACAACTGTGTCAGCCCTTTCTCCGCGATGGTCAACGGCTCGACCAATACCGCCACGTCGCGGAGTTCGCGGGGCACGACGTTCATGTACTTCTCTTCGTCCACGATGAACTCCGTCATGAACCCATGTTGCTCTTTGATGCCGCGTTCCGTGAAATCTCCGGTGTAACAGAAATCCTGCCGGTCCGCGCGGCAGGCCACGCACTCCGGATGGGAACAGGGACGCCGCACCATCATCACGATGAGATCGCCACGTTTGACCCGCGAAACGGCCGCACCCACCTCGACAACTTCCGCCAGCGATTCGTGGCCGATGACCAAATGATCGGAACCGCTCGGCGGTGTGCCGTATTCGAAGGCGCAAATCTCCTTGTCAGTACCGCAAACACCGACTTCGAGCATGCGTAGTTTCGCCTGAGTTGGTGACGTGAGCGTAGGTTCGGGATGGGAGATTAAACCAATCTCCTTCTCTGCGGGAAAAACGGCGATGGCTTTCATAGTGCCTGCTGAAATTGAAATCTTACACCAAAATTCCCATCTCGGCCAGATTTGCTCATGCTGGTGATGCCGCGACAGCCAGCTCGATGCGCGAGGTCATCTGTGTCGTAGCCTCTGTGCCGCGAAATGTGCCGGTGATGGGCGCGGCCCCGTGCGACGTTCGGCTGGCTGCGACCGCGATGTGGCGGTCGGACACGGCGAGTCCCAACGTCGGATCGTAACTGCGCCAACCGCCGCCAGGCAGATAGACTTCCGCCCAGGCGTGCAAGTCGCGCTCGGACAGGCCGGACACGCCTTCCTGATAGCCGCTCACAAATCGACTGGCGATGCCTCGTGAGCGGCAGGCATCCATAAACAGGACTGTCAGATCGCGGCACGACCCCTCGCGATTTGCGAGCGTGACGGAAGAGGGAAGGGGATCGCCTTCCTGGCGGATCACATTGCGGCAAACTTCATGGATTTGTTGGGTCAGGAGAAAAAGGAAGGGAACGGTTTGCCCCTTGGCCTGTTCGGCCACCGTCTGTGCGAATTTCGCAACTGAGCCGTCGACGCCAGCGCCATCCAAATAGGGAACGAGGCTGGGGCCTTCTTCGCTGGGATATTGAATTGGCATCTTTTCGGCGCCGGGTGAGAGGAGGTAGTCGAATGGGTCGCGGCGCAGTGTCTCGACGGCGAATTGTACTGTGACTTCGAAGGCACTTGTCAGGTTGCCGAACCACACCTCAGTGACGACATTCCCCTCACAGTCAAGACACTCGGTTATCACCTCGGGGTGGGGATTAACGGAAAGGTCAAACCGATTCACGCGCTGCTGGCCATCGCTGCGGGGATGGAATCGCAACGTGTGCGGCTCCAGGAACACCGGCCGGCTGTAGTTATAGGTGGTGACGTGCGTGACTTCAAATAGCATGGACAAATCTATCCCTGCCGGGGCTGTTGGAGAATGGTGATCTTGTCGGCGTGCGGCATGAGTTTGGAGAAGGCGTGTTCGATCCATTCCGAGGGCAGCTCGTTCACGGATTTGCGGAGCCGCTCCTGCCACCAGTTGGAGATATCCAACAAGTCCTCCCTCTTGTAGCGGTGTTCGACCATCTGGTAGGAATCGCGCGGGTACAAGACGACGTCCATGGGGAAGTCCACGTCCGCGGCACTGATGCGCGTCGAATCGAACGCCAGGCAGCCGACCTTGAACGCAAATCGCATCGTGTCCTCAAAAGTCAGCGTGCGATCGAGCACCGGCTTGCCGTAACCGCCAGCGCCGATGATCTGGTACGGCGTGCCCTGGCCGATTTCCACCCAGTTGCCCTCCGGATAAACCAGGTACATTTTGTGTTCGGCGTCCCCCTCGAATTGCCCACCGATCAGCCCGTAGATATTGAACAATAAGCCGCTTTGGGCGAGCGCCTCTTTGTCCTCCTGCGCTACTCGGCGGACCTGTGCCGCGAAAGAGTTGACCGCCTTGAAAATCCGGTCGAAAGATTGGTTGGGGTCGCTAAGCGTTTCTTCGAAATACGTGAGTGCCTTGTCGCGGACCGAACGCAGGCCCGACGCCATCAGGAACAACGATTGCCGCCCCCGCTGATATGTGTACACTTTGCGGGCGGTGATTACTTCGGTGCCGATCGTGACGCGCGTGTCCGCCAATCCCACCAGCCCCTCGCGCACTTTAATCCCCAAGCAGAATGTCATTTCTCGATCTCCTCGCTATTTGAACCGCGCCCCCTCTGCCACCGGCCGAATCGCAAAAAATGTCTCGAAAATCGCGCCGCCGACGAGATTGAGCCGCTTCTGAAACCCGTCCAGGAATTCATGCAATCCGTCGGAGATTATATCGCCGACCTGTGCAAAAGCGACATCAGAACGCAACTGTCCCAACCGCTGCTCCGCCGTGTTGCGAAATGTCCCCAGCGGCGTTCCCGAGATCAGATGCAACGATTCCTCTGACTTGATCAGGCAATGATGGATCGCGCGGGGGAACTCACGGTCGAGCAAGAGGAAATCCACGACCTTCTCCGGCAGGATGCGCCCGTGCCGTTTGCGGTACATTTCAAACGCGCTGGCTGACCGCAGCACCGCGGCCCACTGGATATCATCGATCGGCGTGCCTACGTCCGCTGGCGTCGGTAGCAGAATGAAGTATTTGACGTCCAGGATTCGCGACGTTTTGTCTGCGCGCTCCAATTCCAAACCGAGCCGGCAAAAATGCCAGCCTTCGCCGTGCGACATGGTCGCGTTCGTAGCTCCCCCGAACGAGTGGCTGGCGTTGCGCACCGCCGCGAAGAATTCCGCCGGATCGTCCATCGTTTGTTGCGAGTGGGCGGCGTCATTCACCATGAGATAGAATTTATTTAACTGCTCCCACATCTCCGAGGAAATGATCTCGCGTACCGAACGGGCATTCTCCCGCGCCGAGCGCAGGCAGGAAAGGATCGAGTTGGGATAGCTCGCGTCGAACGCCAGGAATTGGATCACGTTTTCGCGTGTGGCCACGGGATGTTTCTTGAGAAAAAGTTTGTGGTCGCCCGTGGTGTTGACCATCGGCTCCCATTGCTCCTCGGCGCCCAACGGTAAATCCAGCATCAGGCGCAGGTTGACGTCCATGAAGCGCGCCACGTTCTCCGCGCGCTCAATATAACGGCTCATCCAATAAATGGAATCCGCGACGCGACTGAGCATCAGTGGATTCCTTCGGCTTCACTGCTGCCGCCGTTGGACAACACCCACGTGTCCTTACTGCCACCGCCTTGGGACGAATTCACCACGAGCGATCCTTTCTTGAGCGCCACGCGAGTCAGACCGCCGGGCAATACATAGATCGACTCGCCATAAAGAATGTACGGACGCAAGTCCACGTGCCGTCCTTCAAAATGATCGTCCACCAACACTGGCACGCGTGAGAGCGACAATGTCGGTTGCGCGATGTAATTGCGCGGAGCGGCTTGGATTTTCACAGCAAATTCCTCGTGTTCACGTTTCGTCGCGTGGGGACCGACCAGCATCCCGTAGCCGCCTGATTCGTTCGCGGCCTTGACGACCAACTTGTCGAGGTTCGCCAGCACATGCTTCCGGTCTTTCTCTTCCCAGCACATAAACGTCGGCACATTGGGAATAATCGCGTCCTGGTCGAGATAATATTTGATGACCTTGGGAATATAGGCATACACGACCTTGTCGTCCGCCACACCCGTGCCGGGCGCGTTGGCCAGCCCGACACGTCCCGCTTTGTACACATTCATCAAGCCCGGCACCCCAAGCGCCGAGTCGTCGCGAAACGCATGCGGATCGAGAAAATCATCGTCGATGCGGCGGTAGATTACATCGACCCGCTCGAAACCCTTCGTCGTGCGCATCATCACCAGCCCGTCGGCCACGACCAAGTCCCGCCCTTCGACCAGTTCCACGCCCATCTGCTGTGCAAGAAACGAATGCTCGAAGTAGGCGGAGTTGTGGGGGGCCCGGTGTCAGCACCACTACCCGCGGCGATAGCACGCTGACCGGTGCCAGCGACTCCAGCATGTCCAGCAGCCGGCTCGGGTAATCGACGACGGGACGGATTCGCGTCGCCTCGAACAGTTGCGGGAACGTTCGCTTCATTACTTGCCGATTTTCCAAAACGTATGACACGCCGGACGGACAGCGAAGGTTGTCCTCGAGTACATACACTTCCCCGTCACCGTCGCGCACAAGGTCCGTGCCGGTAATGTGGCACCAGATTCCGCGCGGCGGATTCAAGCCCACGCATTGGGAGCGAAAACTCTTGGCAGAACGGATCACTTCTTCGGGTACGATCCCGTCCTTGATGATTTTCTGCTCGTGGTAAAGATCGTCGAGGAAAAGGTTCAACGCCTCAATGCGCTGCTTCAGCCCGCGCTCAATCCGGTCCCACTCCTTGGCGCCGACCACGCGCGGCACGACATCGAATGGGAAAATACGCTCGGTGCCGGCGGCATCGCCGTAAACATTGAAGGTGATTCCGAGTTGGAGCAGGGCATGCTCGGCAGCTCCTTGACGACGCTGCAATTCCCCGGGCGGCAGGGACTGGAGTCGTTGGACGAGGGTTTTCGCCTCGCGTCGGGGAGAATTATCCGGCGAAAACATCTCGTCGAAAAACCCATCGGTACTGTAGCCGTCAAATTTCATGACACAACGTGCCCTGTTCCTCGCACGCGCGCGACGGCCGCCAATCGCCAAAGACCTTCCTTAACCCGCGAAGCTGTGGCCAATATGTAAACAGTTTGACACCTCAAAGTCAACCTCGTACGAACC
>Ga0206960_1197_pt1 | contig 13680 bp, 8 predicted proteins | sample Alteio_BWOrgHeat_29_FD_153255 | JGI IMG/M metagenome (GOLD analysis project Ga0206960, IMG submission 153255) | Enriched cells from forest soil in Barre Woods Harvard Forest LTER site, Petersham, Massachusetts, United States -... | ecosystem: Environmental > Terrestrial > Soil > Temperate forest > O... | reverse complement strand
TGTTGGTATTGGCACCTTTCAGCCAAAAGATGAAAAAAACCAAGATTCCACTGAATTAACTGGTGATATTAACTACAGAAAAATTGCCGAATTTGGATCGGATTCTGACCCGCGAGCTTTTAATTTTGATGGAGAATTTTGTATCGCCAACCGTGGTGTCATTGAGTTTATAGAAATTCTCAAGCTTGATGTGGCCTTTTTATATGACCTCCTTGGTGCAACCCAAGAACACAAGATAAAACCTAAAAAGTTTGCACAGACAGATATTGATGAAGTAATTATTGGGCATACCAACGAAGCGGAATATAAAAAATTGCTCGCCAATGAATTCATGGAAGCCCTGCGTGATCGTACGGTTAAGATTGATATACCCTATATTACTAAGATATCTGAAGAGCGTAAAATTTATGCACGCGACTATAATAATGAAAGCATTCGAGGCAAACATATTGCGCCCCATACGGTAAATATGGCGGCCATGTGGGCCGTGCTTACACGGCTGGATATCCCCAAAGGGTATAATTTGACCATCATGCAAAAACTCAAATTATATGATGGCAAAAGTTTGTCGGGATTTACTGAGGACAGCGTTAAGGAGCTCAGAAAGCAGGCTCATAGAGAGGGCATGGAAGGTATTTCTCCACGCTATGTTCAGGATAAGATTTCCAATGCCTTAGTGAGCGACATGAGTGAGAGTAGCATTAATCCATTTATGGTGCTCAACGAACTAGAGAATGGTTTAAGAACCCATTCCCTCATAACGAGTGAAGAGCAAAAGAAGCGCTATTTGGAGCTCTTGCAGATTGTTAAGCAAGAATATGAAGATATCGTGAAAAACGAAGTACAGCGTGCGATTTCCGCCGATGAAGAAGCCATATCCAAGTTATGCGGAAATTATATCGACAATGTAAAAGCCTATACTCAAAAAGAACGCGTGAGAAATATTTATACCGGCTTAGACGAAGAGCCAGATGAAAGAATGATGCGTTCTATTGAAGACAAAATAGATATACCTGATAGTCGAAAAGAAGACTTCCGTAAAGAAATTATGAATTACATTGGTGCGCTCGCGGTAGAAGGCAAAAAATTTGATTATCGCACCAACGAAAGATTGCAAAAAGCACTTGAGCTTAAGTTATTTGAGGACCAAAAAGATACTATTAAATTGACTACGATGGTAGCTAATGTGGTCGACCGTGAAACTCAAGAAAAAATCGATATTGTTAAACAGCGTCTTATAACAAACTATGGTTACAATGAAGAAAGCGCTACTGATGTGCTCAACTTTGTTGCCAGTATTTTTGCTCGTGGCGATGTAAAAAGAGATAGAGTATAACACATGGGCTTAAGGATTCATAGCGATCATGGTCGGTTTAAGGATATAGTACGGGGGCGTATTAAACAGAATTTAAAAGAATATATTAAATCGGATGAATTTATCTCCAAGCAGGGAAATACAAAGATATCGGTTACTGTCCCCCAAATAGATCTGCCTCGATTTCGCTTTGGTGAGAATGGTGGTGGTTTGGGACAAGGTGATGGAAAAGTTGGGGATAAAGTAGAGCCTGGAAAAGGTGAAAGTTGCCAAGGAGGGGCGGGCTCTGATGTCGGTGATCATGCATTGGAAGTAGAAGTTTCCCTGACTGAATTGGCTGATATGTTAGGTGAAGAGCTTGAGCTACCCAAGGTACTAAAAAAAAACAGTGGTCGCTTACGAGCAGAAAAAACACGTTACTCTGGTATTCATCTTCACGGGCCTGATTCACTTAAACATTTTAAGCGAACCTTTAAGAATGCATTGCGCAGGCAAATTGCGATGGGTCTCTACGATGCGGAAAATCCCATCATTGTTCCGGTGCGTGATGATTTGCGTTATCGAAGTATGCGGACGATTGAGAGACCAGAATCCAATGCCGTCATCATCTATATGATGGATGTTTCTGGTAGCATGGGTGAGGAGCAAAAGGAAATTGTTCGTTGTGAGAGTTTTTGGGTAGATACTTGGTTACGACGTTATTACGACGGTATCGAAGCTCGTTATATTATTCACGATGCAATGGCGAGAGAAGTTGATCGCCACACTTTTTTTCATACTCGGGAGTCGGGCGGTACTATGATAAGCTCTGCTTATCGTCTCTGCGCAGATATTATACAAAGAGATTATCCTTCTGGTGAATGGAATATATATCCCTTTCATTTTTCTGATGGAGATAATTGGTCTGTTGATGATACACGCGTGTGTGTGGGTTTGTTAAAAGAACGCATTTTGCCTTATTGCAATCAATTTAGCTACGGTCAGGTTGAATCGCCCTATGGGTCCGGCCAGTTTATTAAAGATTTAAAAGAGTACTTGCCGCACAATGACGTGATCGCATTGTCAGAAATTAAGGATAAGTCAGCTATTTATCAATCGATCAAAGACTTTTTAGCTCATGGGCGATAATAAAAGGATAGTTAATGCCGACAGCACTACCAGTATCACTTATGAAGTTGCAAGAGCAAGTTGAAGAAGCTGCCCATAGTTATGGATTAACTTTTTTTAAGACCTGTTATGAATTATTGAATTATGATGAAATAAATATGGTCGCGTCCTACATGGGATTTCCCGTGCGCTATCCTCATTGGAAATGGGGAATGGAATATGAAAAGCTCTCTAAAGGACATGAATACGGCATCCATAAAATATATGAAATGGTTATTAATAATGATCCTTGTTACGCCTACCTTCAAGAAAGCAATGCTTTTATTGATCAAAAAATAGTTATGTGTCATGTCACTGGACACAACGATTTTTTTAAAAATAATTTTGCTTTTCAACATACAAATAGAAAAATGATGGACCAGATGGCGAACCATGCATCCCGTGTACGTCAATATATAGATCTTTACGGTGTGGAGGTAGTGGAAAATTTCATCGACAGAATCTTGTCTTTAGACAATTTGATTGATTATCAAGCACCTTATATTACGCGGGAAAAAGTAGCGGAAAAAAAAGATAATTCCACTGAGGAAGATTTGGTCGAAGAGGTCACGCGCATACCGTCTCACAAAGAATATATGGATTCATATATAAACCCTCAGCATTTTATTGACGAACAAAAAGAATCTTTGAAAAAGAAGGCTAAGAAGCGAGAACGGTTTCCAAAAGAACCAGCTTTTGATGTGCTTAATTTTATGATGCTCTTTGCTCCTCTTAAAAGATGGCAAAGAGACATTATTGATATGCTCAGAGAAGAGGCTTATTATTTTGCACCCCAGGGTATGACAAAAATTATGAATGAAGGGTGGGCTTCATATTGGCACACTAAATTGATGACGGACAAATTGATGACGTCGAGTGAGGTCATTGATTTTGCGGATAGGCATTCGGCGGTAGTTGCCATGACTCCGGGACAGCTAAATCCTTATAAGCTTGGTTTGGAGCTTTATCGTGACATTGAGGAACGATGGGATAAGGGTCAATTCGGCAGTGACTATGATCGTTGTGACGAGATGGCTGAACGTCGTAGATGGGATAAAAAATTAGGTTTGGGGCAAGAGAAGATATTTCAGGTGCGTAAGATTTATAACGATGTGACTTTTATTGATGAGTTTTTTACTTTGGATTTTTGTAAGCGCATGGGTTTCTACGCCTATGGCCGCGATAAAAAAACAGGCGAGTATTTAGTTGAATCGCGAGATTTCGTGTTGATTAAGAATAAATTACTGTCTTCGCTGAGTCGTTTGGGTCAGCCTTCTATCGCGGTTGTCGATGGAAATTTTGAGAATCGTGCGGAATTGTTATTGGAACATTTTCATGATGGCATTGATTTAGATTTTAGTTACGGTCGTGAAACGATGCGAAATTTATTTGCTGTTTGGAATCGACCGGTTCATTTACTTACTTCTTATGACGAAAAAAGAGTTATGCTCACTTTTGATGGTGAAAATTTTAAGGAAAAATTGCTAGGGCGTCAGATATAAGGGATCTTGGTTATCTGTGCGTGCGGAATGTCCTGAAAAAAAATTGCTAGTTTAAAATCGCTTAAATATTAAATGTTTGATTAGCAAAGCGGTCTGCCCTGCGGGCCGACTTCAGAACCCTCGCCCTATCCTCTTCCAATGGTGACGGTTAAACGGTTTGTAAGGAGTTGGTGTGATAGCTCGAAGCTTGGGACGACGGGTTTATGCTGCTTTCTATCTTTGCTATTGTGGCTTTATTTTTTGTTTAAAAAGACTCTGGCCTTTCTCACCACGAAGAGGTTACCAGCAATTTTTAGCAAATTATGCTGTCGAAGGATTGCCGAGTTTTAGCCCCGAATTTCGTAAAATTGCCAGTTCTGTTGGCGATTGCACGAGTTGTGGCCTTTGTGATGTTGCCTGTCCACAATTAAGAGCTGAAACCAATTTTGCCGGTCCTATGCGTTTAGTTGCGAGTAGTTTTCGCGGAGGACCGTTGCTTGAAGCTTCTCGCGATCAATTACACGATTTTGTGACTAATGCGTGCGTTGATTGTCAAAAATGTGATCAGGCATGTCCAGAAGGTATCGCTATTTCAACTTTGGCTTACCATTTTTTACAGCAGCTTCCTAAAACATCTCAGAAGAAATCGACATCTACAGTGTAAAATCACTAAACTATAGTATTTTTTGTATAAGCACACGATAAACTGGCAGCTCTTTTAGTATGCATTTTTTTTCGCGATGTGATTTGACTGACATAGGGTTATCTTTTAAATGCGCTGATTTATCAGCACTATTATGGAGACCAGGACAGTTTTCTAATAAGTTCAAGTAGAGGTCGAAAAGCTCTTTAACATCACTTTGCAAAAAAATCATACCGCGGTTTTGGAGTTTATTTGCCAGAATTTGGGTAAAAGGTACATCTAGTAAACGGCGTTTAAAGTGTCGCCGTTTAAACCAAGGATCAGGAAACTGAATAGTTAGCTGGTTAAGAAAGTTATCAGGGATAAGGCTCGGGAGGATATTTCGAGCATTTCCGCATAGCATATGAATATTTTTTAGCCTGAGGCGGGTGATTTTCTCCTGAGCGTGATTGACCCAATGAGACTTATATTCAATACCAATGAAGTTGATTTCCGGGTGCAAAATGGCCTTTTCCAAAATATAATGAGGTCGTCCGCACCCTAATTCTAGTTCAATAGGGTTAGAATTAGTAAAGATTTCTGACCAATGCACGGGCTCTTCAGCTTTGTTGTAAGTTATTTTCATATATTGAGTTATTTATGGTTGAAGGGGATAAAAATGAAAATATGGGGCATCAGTGACCTACATCTTTCATTCAGTACAAACAAGCCCATGGATATTTTTGGGGATAATTGGACTGATCATGCGGGGCAAATGGCTGCTGCTTGGGATGCAATAGTTGCACCAGATGATGTGGTTTTGTGTCCAGGTGATCTGTCCTGGGCTATGAAGCTTGAGGAAGCAGCTATTGATTTGGCCTGGATTGGTGCTCGCCCTGGCCTAAAAATTTTGGGACGTGGTAATCATGACTATTGGTGGAGCGGCATAGGGAAAGTTCGTAAGCTTTTGGCTTCACACCCTGAGTGGCGATGTCTTGCTTTACAAAATGATGCGGTGGTCTTGGATGAGGTTGTCGTTGCGGGCAGCCGAGCTTGGTGCATGCCTGGATCTTGGGAATTTACTCAGGCCGACCAAAAAATTTATGATAGGGAAGTGCTTCGTTTAGAAATGTCGCTTAAGGATGCGCAGGCCAAAGCAGAGGGTCGACCTATAATTGCGGCCATACATTATCCGCCTTTGGGTTTTCAGGGTGCTGAATCAAAATTAAGTGAGCTTCTTGAGAAGTTTAAAGTGACACTTTGTGTTTTTGGTCATCTTCATGGTGCCAAACATCATAATGCTGCATTTAAGGGTAATAAAAATGGCATAGAATATCGTCTCATAGCCTGCGATTTTCTTAAATTTGTGCCTACCTTGTTATGGCCGCTTGAGGTGCCTTCGTGACTAAAACTGCGCTTTGGGTAAAGCGTTCAACTGATGCTGAAATTGTAAATAGCTTAACCCAGGTTCTTTCTTTGAGCCGCATAGCAGCAACAGTTTTGGCTGCCCGGGGAATTTCTAACGAGAAAGATGCGCGGCGTTTTTTAGATCCCACCATGAGTCAGTTAGCCGATCCCTCTTTATTTGCGGGCATTGATAAAGCAGTCGCTCGTTTGGAAATTGCCCTAAAAAGAGGAGAGACAATTGGAATATTTGGTGACTACGACGTAGATGGGGTAACTTCAACAACGCTGCTTTGGGAATTTTTGGAACAGCTTGGAGCAAAAGTTGTTGCCGTTATTCCGAATCGCCTGAGTGATGGCTATGGTTTGAGTCAAAAAGGGGTGAATCGTCTCAAAGAAGCTGGAGCTGCGCTCATTGTTACTGTTGATTGCGGCATTACGGCTCATGAAGAAGTAAATTACGCGGTTGATCAAGCCATTGAGGTAATCGTAATTGATCATCATACCGTGCCGGTTTTGTTGCCTCAAGCAGTGGCGGTAGTGAATCCTCATCGTGCTGATTGCGAGCGAAAAGGACACCATCTTTGCGCGGTGGCGGTGACCTTCAATGTCTGCATTGCTTTGCGTCGGTCTTTGCGCGATGGCAACTATTTTAGCGACAGAGTTGAGCCAAATTTAGCGAATATGCTCGATCTTGTGGCGCTTGGTACCGTTGCTGACATTATGCCCCTCATTGAGGACAACCGCATTTATGTAAAATATGGCTTGGATGTTATAGCGCGTGGAATGCGTCCTGGAATGCAGGCTTTACTTGATGTATCTGGGGCCAAACGTTCACAAATTTCCGCCGGAACGCTGGGTTTTCATGTTGGTCCGCGCGTAAATGCAGCAGGGCGTTTGGAAGATGCAATGCCAGCAGTTCATTTATTGCGATCGCGCACTTATGAAGAAGCGTTGCCCATTGCACAAACTTTGGATGATCTTAATCAAGAGAGGCAGCAGTTACAGCGGGATGTTGTCGAGGAAGCTGTCGCTGAAATTGACGGGAGTAGTGAACACCAAGACGCGTTCGTACTTGTACTTTATCGCCCCCATTGGCATCCGGGTGTAGTAGGTATTGCTGCCAGCAAATTAGTAGAGAAATACGGCAAGCCAGCCATTGTTATTGGTAGCAAAGGAAAAGGGTCAGGCCGTAGTATTCCAGCCTTTCATTTGCATGATGCGCTTTGCCAGGTAAAATCCAGTTTGATTGGTTTTGGTGGACACGCTCATGCCGTTGGAGTGCATGTTGATGAATCTTTAGTAGATGCTTTTCGCGTTCGGCTGTGCGCGCACGCTCGTGAAGTACTTACAGAAGAACAGCTTTGCCAGCATATTTTATATGATGAAGTCTTAAGTCCTGCTGAGATTAACAAAGAACTTATTGCTGAGTTATCATCTTTTGCACCATTTGGTCGAGGTAACGCAGAATGTCTCTTTCGTATGAATAATGTTAAGTTGAGTAATATTCGTGAGCTCAAAAGTGCGCATATTAGTGGTCAGCTTAATGTGGGTGCGCAAAAAATTCGTGCCATAGGTTTTGGTTTGGTAGAACGCAAGATCGATTGGACTCAGGCGGTGGACATTTTAGTGGTACCAGAGATTAATGAATTTAACGGCAATTCTTCGATTCAGTTGCGCATAAAAGATGTGAAAAGTAGTTCATAAGTTAAGGGGGAAATATGAATATGTGGGAATATGGAGCTATTGCGCTTCTAGTTTTGGCGCTTTTGTTAGTTTTTTCCAGTTTTTTTACGGTGGAGCAGCAACGCGCAGCGATTATTGAGCGTTTTGGTAAATTTTTGCGTATTGGCGGGCCGGGACTCAATGTCAAAATTCCTTTCATTGATAAAGTTCGAGGTTATGTGACCTTACGCGTGCGACAGTTAGATGTGCAAGTTGAGACTAAATCGGAAGACAACGTCTTTGTTACTGTAGTAGTGGCAGTGCAATTTCATGTTCTTGAAAATAAGATTTATGAAGCTTTCTATAAATTAGATAATCCGGAGCAGCAAATTACTGCTTTCGTTTTTGATGTGGTGCGTGCGCGAGTTCCCAAAATGAAATTGGATGACGTCTTTGAGAAGAAAGATGAAGTCGCTGACGCCGTGAAAAATGAGCTTTCAGAAATTATGGAAAACTTGGGCTATGCCATAGTCAAGGCTTTGGTGACGGATATTAACCCTGATTCCAAAGTAAAAGCAGCAATGAATGAAATCAACGAAGCTCAGCGTCTGCGCGTGGCCGCAAACGAGCGCGGTGAGGCAGAGAAAATTCTTAAAGTAAAACAAGCTGAAGCTGAGGCTCAGGCATCCGCATTACAAGGTCGCGGAATGGCCGACCAGCGGCGTGCGATTATTGATGGATTACGTGAGTCAGTAGCAGATTTTCAAAAGACGATTAGTGGAGCTGACGCTCAAGACGTCATGACTTTAGTTTTGATGACGCAGTATTTTGATACTTTAAAATCTATTGGTTCTACCTCTAACTCAAATACAATTTTATTACCTCATACCCCAAGTGGGGTTTCTGACGTAGCGCAGCAAATTCGGGATAGTTTTGTAGCTGCTAACGAGGTAACTAAGATTAGACCGATGCATAATAAGGAGTCTTAGAAGCTCTTGGTCGCTGCAATATAATGCTGAGAATGGTTACCAAGCCGAGTGCCATTGGGTACCACGAGTAGGGAACCAGAGCCAAGGGCTCCAGTTGGCTCAGGCTAGAGAGTAAAAGAATTTGTGCACCGTATGGCAAAAGGCCTTGCCATACGCAAGAGAAGATATCTAAGAGGCTGGCAACTCTCGGTGCAGGCAAAGAGTATTTTTGCGCGATTTCTTTGGCTACCTTACCCGAAATGAGAATTGCTATAGTGTTATTCGCAACACAAATGTCTATGAGGCTTACAAGGCTTGCGATTACTGCTTCGGCAGATCTTCGGCCGCGAATGATAAGTTCGCAAGAAGACATTAACTTTTGTATGCCACCTTTCATGGCGATTCCTGCTAGACCAGCGACAAAAAGAGAGAGAAAAAGAATTTCACTCACGCTTAAAAAACCTGCGTTAATGCTCAGGCCAATTTCCTTCAAAGAGATTGAGTGATAAAAAATCCCAACTGAGGCGCTGCAAAAAATGCCGATTAAAAGTACTGCGATGACATTCAGTCCAGATACCGCTAAAATTAATACCAGAAAATAAGGTAAAGTTTGTATGAACGAAAACTCGGGAGCGCTTATGTTTTCGGGAGGAGCCTTACAAAAGTAAAAAGCAACAATGGTAATAGTGGCAGCGACTAGCGCTAAAGGTAAGTTCGCCATCATTTTTGAACGCATGTCGCAATTAAGGCTTCCAGTCGCAGCAATCGTAGTGTCAGAAATAACGGAAAGATTGTCGCCGAACATTGCGCCGCTGAGAATGGCGCCCATAGTGAGGCTCAGGTCTGCGCCAGTAGATTGCGCAATGGCGATGCCAACGGGGGCAATAGTTGCTATGGTCCCCATGGAAGTGCCCATTGCTAATGCTACGAGGCTGCTGATGACGAAAATTCCGGGCAGCATGAGATAATGAGGAATAAGCGAAATTCCTAAATTCACCACAGCATCAAGGCTTCCCGACTGTTTAGATAAGGTTGAAAAAGCGCCGGCTAACAAAAAAATCAGGCACATGTACAGTACCGTTTCTTCTCGTGCACCCGTAATAAATGCCGAAACTTGTGCTTGAAAGTTAGGGGTATTGAGAAATAATGAAAGCGCCAATCCTGCCAGAGCACAAGCTGTAGGAGGAATACCTAAGCTCAGCCCACAGCCTAAATAAAGAGCGACAAAGAAAAGAAGCGGTGTGACAGAGCGTTGCCATGAATTTTTCTCGTTAACCATTTTATTTTTATCCACTAATAGATATTTTGCGCATGTTATCGGCCGATTGAATTATTGTCTATGCTACTATTTTTTTTAGTGGGTTGATTTTGCAAATACTCGTGGGATCTTTTGTCTCTTGCCAATGGTTTACTCCGAGGCTTTAGTGAGGGTATAAGCACTATGAATGATCTGATTACTCAAACAACGGATGGCTTTGTGAGCAAAGCGGATTTAGGTGTAAATGAGAGCTACGTAGAAATGATGCGTGGACAATGGTTGCAAGATCCAAGCCAAGTATCAGATGATTGGCAACAATTTTTCACCGATGGTGGACAGTCAAAGGTTGTATCTGAGGCGGTCAAACCACCGCCCCCAATTCTGCCAACAGTGCTCCCTCCAAGCGAATTTTCTTCATCACCAGGCGTTACGGATACCGCTTTAATTGGTGTGGCTCGAAAAATTGTTGAGAATATGGAGGCAAGTTTACAGGTTCCGACGGCAATGTCAGTGCGGGATATGCCGGTGAAAGTGCTGGAAGAGAATCGTTTAGTAATTAACCAATATTTGGTTGATGATGCTCGTCCAAAATGTTCCTTTACCCATTTGATTGCTTTTGCCATTGTGCGTGCTGTGATAGCTAATCCAGCGATGAATTGCGCCTTTGTTCGAGATGAACAGGGCAAATTGATTAGGCGTCAGCGCAAGGATATTAATTTAGGCATAGCCATCGATTTGCCCGGTAAGAACGGCAATCGGACCTTAGTAGTTCCCAATATTAAAAAATGTCAGGAACTTGATTTTTGGGCGTTTTTTAATGCATTTAACGATTGTGTTGAGCGAGCGAAAAAAGGCAAATTAACGCTGGATGATTTTCAAGATACGAGTTTAACTCTGACAAATCCTGGCGGCATTGGAACTTTGTCCTCGAGTCCTCGCCTCATGCCTGGACAAAGCGCTATCATTGCAACCGGAAGTATCGGTTATCCCGCTCAATATGAGGCGTCATCACCTGAGACCTTGCACTTTATGGGTATTGGCAAAGTGATGAGTGTTTCATCAACCTATGACCATCGCGTAATTCAGGGTGCTGAATCTGGATTGTTTTTAGATACCTTGCATAAATTGTTAATAGGTGAACAAGGATTTTTTGACGAAGTCTTTCAAGCGGTTAAAATCCCGCATAAAGCCTTCAAGCTTAAGCAAGATCAGGCAATCGTATTTGGTTTTGATTCCACGATTTCCCAGACCGAGCGGGCTATGCGCGTCAGTCAAATGATTCACTCCTATAGAGTCCGTGGCTATATGGTCGCGCATTCTGATCCTCTTGATTTGCGAGTGCGTGAACATCCCGAATTGGATCTTGAGCATTATGGTTTGACTATTTGGGATTTAGATCGGGAATTTGATACTTTAGGTTTGCTTCCTCAAAAGCATGCTCCTTTACGAAATATTTTAGCGACCTTGAGGCAAATATATTGTCAGCGCATTGGCGTCGAATATATGTACATCAGTGACTTTGTACAAAAAAAATGGTTGCAGGATTCGGTGGAACGAGGATTGCAACCTTTTTCAGTTGAAGAAAAAAAACAGATTTTGCGAAAATTGGTTCAAGCAGAGAGCTTCGAGCATTTTTTACATAAGCGCTTTGTAGGGCATAAACGTTTTAGTATTGAAGGTGGAGAAGCAGTTATACCGGCGTTGGCTGAACTTTTGGGTTGTGCAGCTAGCCACGGAGTAACTGACGTTATTGTTGGCATGTCTCACCGTGGTCGCCTTAATGTTTTGGCCAATATCATAGGTAAGCCATATGAGGCAATTTTTGCTGAGTTTGAAGATATTGATCCAAAGACCTTTCAAGGAACTGGCGATGTAAAATATCATTTGGGTGCCAAGGGACTTTTTCGCTGGAAAGGCAAGCCTGAGGGCGAGGAGCATGTTGATGAACGCGTCGTGCGTTTGCAATTGGCATGTAATCCTTCCCATTTAGAATCAGTTAATCCGGTAGTTGAAGGCCAAGTGCGAGCGCGTCAGGATATCGCTGGTGATAGGGAGCGTAGTCGCATAGTCCCTATATTGTTACATGGTGATGCAGCATTTGCGGCGCAAGGAGTAGTATATGAGACTATGCAGCTTGCCAACTTGCCAGGGTATGCCACTGGTGGCACCATTAATATTGTAATTAACAATCAGATTGGCTACACAACGCCGCCTGAACTCGCTCGAACGTCGGTGCATTGCTCTGATATTGCCCGCGCGTTGTCAGTGCCGGTATTTCGAGTCAATGGCGATGATCCGGAGGGCTGTTTGCATGCGGTACGTTTAGCGTTTGAATATCGTGCTAAATTCAATCGTGATGCAGTTATTGATATGGTTTGTTATCGTCGTCATGGACATAATGAAGGTGATGAGCCAAGTTTTACGCAGCCAATTTTATATAAAGCAATTCAGAAGCATGATTCGGTTGCCAAATTATATGCTGATTTCTTAATGCGTCGTGGTGAATTGACCAAAAATGAGTTGGAGTTGATCGAAGAAGAATATCATCAGACTTTTGAGACCGCTTTAGAAGCAGTACGAAAGTTGGGCTCTGAAGCAATTACTGATGGGCATTTATTATTCGAACCACAAGGTACCTGTCTCTCGACGGCCCTCCCAGTCACTAGTGTTCCGCTTGAAACCTTGCAGGAAATCACCCGAAGAGTTACTTTTAGCCCAGAGACTATTCAAATACATCCGCGTATTAAGACTCAGGTTTTGCAACGTCGTTACCAAATGGTTTTTGACGGCAAACCAGGCATCGATTTTGGTATGGCCGAGATTTTGGCCTATGGTTCCCTGCTTCTTGAAGGGATTCCAGTAAGGATGAGTGGGCAGGATTGCGGTCGAGGTACTTTTGCTCACAGACATGCCGTTTTGTATGACGTCGAAAATGGGAGTCCTTATATTCCGCTTAATCACCTGGAGCGTAGTCGGGATGAAGGCAAAGAAACGTGGCACCCGAGTAGATTTCGTATTTACGATTCGCCGTTGAGTGAAGCGGGGGTGCTTGGTTTTGAATACGGTTATTCTGTATCACACCCGACTTCCTTGGTGATTTGGGAGGCTCAATTTGGCGATTTCTTCAACGGTGCTCAAGTTCAAATTGATCAGTTGATTGCCTCTGCTGAAACTAAATGGGGGCAAACCAGTCGTTTAGCCATGTTTTTACCTCATGGTTACGATGGTCAAGGTCCTGAGCATAGCTCTGCGCGCATTGAGCGTTTTTTACAATTATGTGCTGAAGAGAATATGCGCGTATGTATATGCTCGACGCCGGCTCAGCAATTTCATCTGTTGCGTCTTCAAGCTAAACTTCCCAAGAAGCCGCTTGTTTTGGCGACACACAAAAGTTTGTTGCGGGCTGAGTATGCTTCGTCTTCAATAAATGATTTCAGCTCGGGAACCTTTAAAACAGTTATTGACGACACTGAGAAAAAGACGAAACGAGCTAAAAAACGTTTGATATTTTGTAGCGGTAAAGTTTATTGGGATATGTTTAATGAGCGTCAAAAAAGAAAAGTGGCAAATGTTTATTTAGTGCGCATTGAGCAGCTTTATCCTTTTCCACTGAGCGAAGTTTTGAGTGTTTTAAAGAACTATGATGCCAGTGAAGTCGTCTGGGTGCAGGAAGAACCAAAAAATCAAGGCGCCTATTATTTTGTTGATGCGATTTTACGTGAACAGGGGTTAAATATGCGTTATGTTGGCCGGCCGGCATCAGCAAGTCCGGCGACTGGTTCACCTAAAGTTCATAAACAACAGCAAGCTGCCATTATGGA
>Ga0206960_1189_pt1 | contig 13680 bp, 15 predicted proteins | sample Alteio_BWOrgHeat_29_FD_153255 | JGI IMG/M metagenome (GOLD analysis project Ga0206960, IMG submission 153255) | Enriched cells from forest soil in Barre Woods Harvard Forest LTER site, Petersham, Massachusetts, United States -... | ecosystem: Environmental > Terrestrial > Soil > Temperate forest >... | reverse complement strand
CCTTCGACATTCGATCCACAAAACTTTTTGATTCGCTTACGAGCCTAATAAAGAGTTTCGAATCTGCATCTTGATCTTTGAAAAGTAGAAGTGCCGTCCAAAGATTGAATGTGGGGCGAACTGGGATTGCATCCAATGCAGCTTCAAGACCTTGCTGAGATGTTCCGCCCTTCTCAAGAAGATCTAAATCTCTCTTTGCAGCGGCTAACCAACTGTCGATTCGGCGATCCTCGGGTCTGAGCTTAGAGGCTCGCGTCTGTTCATCAATTGCATGTTCTAGCCGAGTCTTTAGTTCGGTGTTGGGTCGAGAAGGTAAAATACCTGCCTCTGCCGCTAACGTGTTATTAATTGTCATCAACGCATCATAGATAAAAATTAAACCTGCACGCTCTTGATCTGCTTTCGAAACTAAAAGACCCTTCTCTTGTTTTGAACGTTCTTCATCAGCCAGTGCACTGAGTTGTGCGGCAAAGACAGGAATCGAAGCAATCTCTTCGGTTGACACTCTAAAATCTAAGTTTTTAAAATACTGCTTTTGCAAAGATTCAAAACTTGAAGATGAATAGGCATGGGTCGAAATGCATGCGATCAGAATTGTGAAGGTCTTATTCATGCACGCTTTATTAACACAGCCTAACTTATTGAGTCATTGCCTTATTTTGTTTTTGCTTGGTGAAGAAATCAAGGCTTCTGCGTGTACCAGATCGAAACTTTTTGAGGTTGGTCGAGCAACACAGTATCGATAACTGCAGCAGTAACCTGCATGGGGAACATAGCCACCCAAACAAAATTCGTGCTTTTACCCCGCCAACGAACGCCATACATCATAGGTATCGGGTTAAAACCGTGATTACCGTAAACCTTGCCTTCACCTTTTACACCGTATCGACGGCCTAGCCATTGATAAAGTTCAAGATACTGCCAACGCACATTAACGTCAGGCGCTGCACCCTTCTTTTTACCTGGCTCATAACTGGGGCATGCAGTCGCTGTCATGTTTTCTACACCCCAAAGAGCGAGTTTCCATCCGAGTTCTGGGGGCTTTCTTCCTTCAGGCGTATTATCGAGAATCAGCGATGAAACCGCGCGAGCCGCGCATGAAAACAATCCGCCTTTTTGTGCGCCAAGACTCATCGGCAAATACCCAAGCAATAAAATATCATTCAGCATGGCATGAGCACCTAGATCGGGGCTGTCTTTGATCTTGTCTGTACTGCGCGGATCATCCATCGCATGTGGAGAATTCCCTGCCATGTTGTACCAACCTACTTCAAACTCACTCATCCGAAGAGCTACGCGTTCGAGTAAAAGCTGAGCGAAAAAAGGATGAGCAGCGGGTAACTCAAAGCTTGAAGTGTTTTGGTTACCGCCCACCCAAGTGCTGGTCGATAATTTTTCTATATTGCTTTGTAATGTTTTGATCTGTTCCGCAATTTTTGCTGACTGATCTTTAAAATGAGGCTCACAAAGTTCACCTGTTAAATATCGAACTGAGGCCTGAATCTCAGAATGAGCAGGGTCATTCTGGCAATCACGAAGCGCATCCCAAATACGAGCGGCCTCAAGATTAAAGCTCTTAATCACCTCGAGATCAACCACTGCAGAATCATACTGGGTCGGATTTTTAGCTACAGCCTCTCTCCACTGATCCAAAAAACTTTGTTCTGTCAGAGAAAGTGAGGGCGGAACATTCTCTTCACGCACATCACTTTCAGCATCTTTCAGCTGTCTCGAGAAACTCGCGAATGCTGATGATAAGCCAAGCGGCATCAACACCAGAAGACTGAAGAGAATGGTGAGGGTTTTTAATTCGGCCTGTTTTTTCATCTGTTTCAATCTACCTTCGGGCTATTTAGAAAACAGAAACAAGTCTTAACCAGAATGAGCCGAATATTTCTCATTTTATATTAAATAAGTCAAGTTTAATGACATAGTTAACAGTCTGTTTATACTGGGCTTTTTCAGATAGAAATACTGTGAGCAGGCTTAGCTCTTTCGTTTCGTCTTCAGCTTAGGCTGTGGTGTTGGTGCAGGTGTCGGCGTCGGAACAGGTGTGGGTTTAACTTTAAGTCGATAAGCCCGACCGTGAATTCTGTAACAGTCTTTCGAATCATCAGGCCATGAACATTTTCCGGTGTCTGTATTTTCAATCACGACTACGGTTGCATTTCGCACTGCCGCCAGGTTTCTCAGATCATTTTTGCAGTTTTGAGATGGATTCGCATAAAGACTTGTCTGCTTTTCACAATCCACTGGGCCCAATTCGTCATAATTTTCTACTTCTCCAGCGGTCATTGAAGTCGCAATAGCCACTTTGCTGCCATCTGCATCCAAAATACCGGTCGCACAACCCGTCAAAGCTAGAAAACTCAAAAATCCGAATGTCTGTAGGTATGATTTCATTTTAATCACTCCGGTGAATGGCACACGGCTTCGATGTTAAAGCCGTCTGGATCTAGAACAAAAGCGCCATAGTAATTGGGATGGTATTCTTTGCGCACACCGGGAGCGCCATTGTCTTTTCCACCAGCTGTAATTGCAGCTTTATAAAACTCATCGACTTGTTTTCTGCTTTGGGCCTGAAAAGCAATATGCACTTCATCGGGTTCAGCGTGAGGCTGGCCCTTCACGATCCAGAACTGAGGGCGCTTGTCGCCAAATCCGACCACACCGTATTCAAGGTATTCTGCAATTTTCTTACACCCGAGCGGCGCTAACGCTTTTTCGTAAAAGGCTGCACTTTTCGTCAGGTCTGAAACATCAAAATTTACGTGGTCGAACATATGTATTCTCCTTAGGCTTTGTTCGCTCATACTGCACTCACTTGCGACAATCTGCAAGCATGACTGCCCGCACAACCGATCGACAAGCTATCCAAAATATGTTTGTCTGAATGCTCTGGGGGAACTTATGGGCAAAATGATCGGTTTCTGGGGCGTTCTCTGTCTTTCACTTTTTTCGATTCAAGCTCATGCCTTTATTTTTCCCGTCGCGCCTCACACAGCGATCACACAGCCTCCCACTACTCCCATTTTCACGCGAGTTCACTTTGAATTGATTGATAACCGAATCTTCGTCAACGCGATGATCAATGGCAAAGGTCCATACAAACTGATGTTTGATTCAGGAGCCTCTTTTGCCGTATCTAAAATTTTGTCAGATGAGCTTGGATTAAAACTAGGTGATCCCTTTCCCATCGGTGGTGTGGGGCAAAATCAACAGCAAGCTTGGTGGACAACGGTCGACACTTTTCAACTCGGCAAACTGCGAATGCAAAATCAGCAGTTCTTAGTCACTTCATTAGACCCAGTAAAAAATGCGATTGGCTTTAAACAATGGGATGGTCTGATCGGATTTGAAGTTCTGAATCAATTTATCTCTCGAATTGAATATGACTCGAAAAATCTCACACTGATTTCTCCTGAGTTATTTCATGACCCAGGTCATGGGGTTTCTGTTCCCATCTCACTCTATCAAGAAAGCACACCCCTATTTGAGGGTGCTGTCGACGGACTCAGCGGAAAGTTCGCAATCGACACGGGTGATCGATCTTCGCTGACACTGATGCGTCCATTTATTAACCAAAATGACTTGAACCGAAAATATGCGCCAGCAATCGAAGCTATGACCGGTTGGGGAATCGGCGGCCCAGTTCCAGCCGCTTTAACACGCATTCATTCGATGGAATTTGGAGAGAGTGAATCAGTAAATGAGGTAGTGACTCGCTTTCCTACTCTACCTGGTGGTTTCTTTGATGCAAAAGACCTCGCAGGCAGTATCGGCGGCGGAATTCTCAAACATTTTAACGTCACTTTTGATTACCCTGGCCACCGCATGATCCTTGAACGAAATAAAAATTATAACAGCCCTGATTTGTATGATCGCTCTGGAATGTGGTTAGTACAGTCAGGAAAATTCTTTCAAGTTCATTCTGTCATAGCGAATGGTCCAGCAGAACAAGCAGGAATTCAGCCCGGTGACGTCATTGTGAAAATCAATGGAAGGCCAACTCCTTCTTTATTTTTACCCAGCGTTCGTGAGCGACTGAAAAACCCAAAGCTGAATTTGCTTACACTTACGATCGCTAGAGATAACGCACAGCGTCTAATCTTTTCTTTACGTTTACGAAATCTTTTATAAGGGGCAATTCGTAACACTCGGGCGGCAAACTTCCCCGCTTTCAAAAATATAAATGCCTCTACTCTTCTGAATCACAGAATGTGGTTGGCCGACTTGTTGCACTACAACGAGCACACAACAACAGGGGGCGGCTTTTTCAGCGCTCTATATTTATAGAAAAGAAAGTAGGGGTAAATTATGAATCGTATAACATCAGCGGTCATCGCTTTAACTTTGGTATCTGGGTTCTCTCAGGCGTTCGGTGAAGACCGACCTGATCAGAAGCTCAATGATCGCGCAGTAGATTCTTCGAGAATCTTAGACAGCTATATGCTCGATACAAAAGAAGGCATTCCTTCATCACTTCTTCAACACGCACAGTGCGTCGTCGTTATTCCAGCTTTAGTCAAAGCGGGTTTCATCTTCGGTGCAAAAACAGGCAACGGTCTAGCAAGCTGCCGCACGGTTGCAGGCTGGAGCGCATCCTCTTATACGAACATCTCAGGGGCAAGCTTCGGCTTTCAAGCTGGACTTTCTGTAACTGAACTGGTGCTCGTATTTACGAGCCAAAAAGCAGTTCATCAGCTCGGTAACGGGGATCTCACCTTGGGCGCAGATGCAGCGATTGCGATCGGCCCGATCGGAAAAGATACGCAAATCGGTGCAGACATTCTTTTAAAGACTGAGGTCTTCACCTATTCACGTAGCGCTGGTTTATTCGCCGGAGTTTCGATTGACGGCTCAGTCGTCAGTCCAAGCAACGACGACAATCGCGCGATGTATGGTAAAGACGCCTCTGCAAAAACGCTTCTTGTTACTCAACGCAGCGATGCACCCGCATCATTGCTTGATTTCTCGAGCCGTCTCGATCGCTATGCTCCCAATCAGAAGTAAGTAAGGTTTGTGAACGTGCGTGGGCGAAAACGCCCAGTGTAGTCCACGCATGTTCACAAAATACAGCTTTATGGTAATCTGCAATTCAGAGGTTGCAGATGGACAAAATTGAAAAACAGATAGAATTGAAAGTACCGGTCTCTCGTGTATGGAAAGCTCTGACAGATCACAAGGAATTCGGTGAGTGGTTTCGCGTCAAGATCGAGACCCCCTTCGCTCTCGGAAAACCTGCGCGCGGTCACATCACTTACCCTGGCTACGAGCACCTACAATGGGAAGTCACCGTTCAGAAGATCGAGTCAGAACGGTTGTTTTCTTTTTCCTGGCACCCCTATGCGATCGATCCCAAAGTCGATTATTCCAAAGAACCGGCCACATTAGTTGAATTCAGACTTGAAAAAACAACAACAGGCACACAACTCACCGTTACTGAATCAGGTTTCGAAAAAATACCGGTAGCCCGACGCGCAGAGGCGTTTCGTATGAATGACGGCGGTTGGGCTGAGCAAATGAAAAATATCAAAGCTTATATCGAGATCGTTTAATAACCTGATGTGCCTCTATGCAAACACTCTGATTCGCTCAACCCCGCTTCACCCGAAAAAATGCATGTGGCGCTGAAAAATCCACTGGATACGTAAACTGATCCGTCGGGGCCATGACGTGCGCGACAGGAACCCATGTAACGAGATCAAACGACTGCTCAATTGAATAATAGGAACCAGCAATCCCATTGATGACTAGCCCTTTGCCCACATTCATCTGAATTGCAAGAGGAGTACCTGCACACGATGCCGTAGTCCCCTCAGTAAACTGGTTTCCATACTGTGTTTCCTGCAGGCTCGAATTGTAAGCACTGATTTGAAAATAGTATTGCTGTGTAGGATCCAGGCCTGTCAGATCCAAAACAGGTGTGCTTCCCACATCAATCTTGTTCGTCAACACAACAGTAAAAGGCCCCGGTGTCGAAGGATTTCCAACACCCGTGCTCACATCATAAACATAAGGATCTGCAGGGCCACTTCCGTAATAGACATAGTAGCCTATTGAGTCACTCGGAGCGCCGGTATTCTGCGGATTCACATTAGGAAGTGCGCTCCATGTAAACGAGATTTCGGAACAGTCTGAAGCGAACGACGATGCTAATGAAAAGAAGAAATAAAATAAGACAAATGAAGTCAACTCTCTCAACCCTCTTCATTCATCGCTATAGCGCGTGCTGTTCAATGTCAATCCGTCTAGCGCTTCAGTTGAGCGGTAAATACTTTCAATTGCAAACCTTATTGAATCCGTGCTCCATTGAAAAGAGCTCGCGCCAATCTGTATCTGATCGATACAAACTTTTTCACTTCTTGAGTGACCTGCTTTGCACTAAACCTACCAGACTAATCATTCTGTGTATCCGCCATATGAATAAAGGGAATATCTTGAGGTGCTCGAGCTCTTCGATAATCAAACTGCCCACCCCCCAAACTGTAAACGTCTCCAAACGCTTGTTCGAGTGTAAGAGCCGGAATCAACCGCAGATCTGTCCAAACAGTCTGTACCTGCTCAAGAGTCAAACGAACACCATCAATCTGAGCAACCTGAGATGCGATGAGGGGCAATGCATCACCTGAAGGGTAAGAGCCCCGATAAATATCGAGCTTCTCATTGATGGCAATAAACCCCGACTGACTCGTAAAAAAAGTAACGTTCGAGTCTTCGATATCGACCTGTTCAGCTTGAAAAAATTGCCTCAATCGAATGCCATCTGCAATCGCTGACGCCAGTTTGACAAGCCGCTCTCTCGGAGTTTCAAAACCCGGGCCACTAAGCGTGCTTCGAATGGCCCACTCTTTAGCCCAAGTCGACGCGATCACACGAATCCACCGCGGTCCTGCATCTTTATTAGCCAGTTGGTTTTCGATGATTTCTTGACCGAGCATCGATCGGCCTACCTTGGTGCGCAAGGCCTTGTCGACTTGTGCAAAGTCAAAACCCTTCAATAGAGAATGAGCGTGCAAGTACTCGGTAATCTCAACGGGTCACGGTAAATTGTGGTCTACGCCTGTGGGTTTCACAGGAGTGTTATAAAAAGCGAGCCGTTCTGCTCCCGATGTAAGTTTAATCAAGATCATTCGAAGAAACATTTCTCGCTGGGCATTGGCTTTGATCCGTGGAGAAGTGAGCAGCAATTGAAAAACCCCGTCTCGAGCCTGAGCCGTCGGTCTTTTAAAAAGGTATTTCAGCACATCGTGGTGACGAGATTGAATCAAGTTTTCAATCGGGTAAGCGATCAGACTTTTGAGTACATTCGCAACCGAAACATAAGTAGATTCCATCAGCCTTTCAAGAGTGTTTTCCCACAGAATTTTACGTTCTATTTCAATCTGAGTGGTTTCAGGAGATTCCTGCAGATCCGCGATAAATGCGGCGTAAATTCTGATCGCCAAATTCTCTTTGGCTGACGCGTTCTCAGAACTTGTAACGGTCGTGAACCGAGCGTGCTGAACAGTTCGCGGAACTTCTAGAAGTTTTAAAAAATCAGAATTGAGTGGAGGCGCCCCAAGACGAAGTGAAGCGGTGCAGAGTTCCAGGTCTGTCGAAACTTCTGCAGTAAAATTCGCGTAGGCCTGAGAGTGCCCACCCAGATTTAAAATCGGTAAAAATAGTGTGCAAAATAGGTAAAAATGTTTAGAACGCACCCACACATGGTTCATACAAAATCAGAGAAGGTCTATTATGGTCGACCAAAGTATTCAAATGAATAAATTTTCACAAATCGAACTGCGTATCTATTTGAATTTACAAAGATTACCCAGTAAAATCGGTTGGCTAATATACTTGATATATTCACTTTTTTTTAATATAAGAGATCGAATGCATTTTGGATTTTTGATCTCCAGCATTCTTGCTTTTACCATAAATACGGCTGCCCTAGCCGCTGCGCAGTTCACAAGCGAAGCCCCACTCACAAGCGAACTCGTCTTTACCCATGCAGAAAGAAACTGCATCGCTGCTCTTTCAGGCGAGCGCATGGATCCTTATTACTTAGCAAATGGGAATCACCTCGCTGTACCCGTCAAAGATCTAGAAATTGAATTCCCTAGATTACAGGGGGTCAACGACGATCCATTATTGGGTTTTAAACATGATATTCTTAGAAACCAGAAGACATTAGCCACTCGAAGCGCAATCCTTCGTGCGGAAGACTATGCGAAGCAGAAGGGTCCAGATGGAAAAGGCGCGACACACACTTTTCGTATTGCCGAGCACTTAGGTGCATTTGAGGTCTTCGTTACTTATCCTCCACATCCAAATGATCCTCATCCGATGCAAAACTGGATTCTGGAAAATGGGCAGCTCGTTTTAAAATCGATTATCATGTGCGAAGAAAACTGTATCAATAACAACCTCTCAAACATTCTTCGCACCTGGACTGCTCTAGAATACCTTTCTCAGATTACGCCTCATATAAAATTTAGAGGCCTTCCTTTGCTAGACGTTGCACGTATTCATGTCACGGCACAATCGGCTTCAACGGGCGTACTCGAACAGCAGTATGCTTATGGGCCAAGTGTGCACGACCTTCAGCAGGCCATCACCTCTACTGTTGTGATACTTGAAAGCGGTCGCGCCATTGAAAGTGATGAGTTTTTGAAAAGTTGGGGTCTCAATAAAGCAGATGCTCACTTGCTGCAGCCTATGCTTGATGCCCTAGAAGAAACCTACCGTCGGCTTCAGGCATGGGGCACTAAACAGCCTCTTCTCGAACCTCTCGACAACGTTGCAAACTGGGTCGAAGATAAACCCGTTTCTGTTTTGTTTGATTTCAATCACGGAAGAAATATCATCTACGATATTCGCCTCAAGCGGTTTGTAGTGATTGACGGGTAAAAGCGCTCAATAACCTGCAGACTTTTTCTTATTTTTAGAGGTCTTTCTCCACAAATAAGCGCCTACAAATACAACTGCAACACCCGATAATACCCAAACAAGATAAGAGACCATCATAGTAAGATCGACTTTGCGCGCTTCATATAGAGGCTGTCAATGGGGTATAAATTGACAATACAAACAGATAAAATGCCACATCATCCATTCCAAACTCGAGCGACTATCGAGCACACACGTCATTACGAGGCATAGCACTTGCAACTATACTCATCATGAAAATAAACAACCGCTTTAATTCTTTGGTTCTAGTAGCCTTTTTGAGTAATGCAGGCCTCGCAACACCACTTGCAAGAGCAGTGACTTCTCCAACTGACCCGGAAATTGCCACTATTGTCCACTCCGTGAATCAGGTCGACATAGATGCCAGCAAGTTAGCAAAATCCAAAACTAGAAATAGCAAAGTTAAGGAGTTTGCAAACATGATGATCGACGGTCATCGCGCCTCGCAGAAACAGATTGCGGATTTGACCGCAAGTCTGGGCGTAACACTCGATCCGTCCGAGGACAGCAGAAGCCTGGATACGAGCGGTAAAGAGAATCTAAAAAATCTTCAGTCACTGGAAGGAGCTGCATTTGATAAAGCCTACATTGACCAAGAAGTCAGTTTCCATCAAACCGTTGCTGACTCGATCAGCCAGACACTTATCCCCAACGCTAGGAATAAGGAGCTCAAGGATCTTCTCGAGCAGACGCTTTCTGTTGTCCGTGCACATCTAGAGAACGCAAAGACGATTCAAGCTAGTTTGAATCAGAACGGTTGATCTGATGACACTCACTCAAACTTCAACGACAAAACCTTCCCCAGTACACCTTGCGCTTTCTTCGCACGAAATAAACGCACTTCTGAAGACCGTTCCAAACTGGAAACTGATGGATCATTCGCTTGTTCGTGAGTTTATCTTTGATGACTTCGAGCAATCCATCGATTTTGTGAATCAGGTAGCAAAAGAAGCTGAGGCGATGAATCACCACCCAGACATATTCATCTCTTATGACAAAGTAAAACTGATTCTCTCGACCCACACTGCAAAGGGCCTCACAAACAAAGACTTCGATTTAGCAGTGAAATTCGATACTACTGTCCAAACGTAGTATAAAAAGATCCCGGTTTAGTATCACTTCCAAATTTTTCTGCGCCTTGGAACATCTGCATATCGAGAATTTTGCCGGCATCCGCTGCAACGGCTTTTCCTTTTTCGCTAGCAAAAGCCGCTGCAGACGCTTCCTTTGAACTCCAGTTCATGTAGGCGATCTCATAATTATCATTTGCAATGATAATGTAGCCTTTCAAGCCAATGGGCCCAAGGGTCGAAGACACAAACTGGATATGCTTTGAGAGCCCAGTCAAAAAATCAGCGACACTGAGCTCTGATTTGCGCAAGCCCAAGTAAAACGCGGTATATCCGGCACTCCAGTCGATGGGTTCTCCGATTACATCATAAGAAGTGTTCGAAACGAGAGTCGACGGGCGCGCATCACTAAACTTTACATAAGGCGCACTTTTAGAGGTCTGCTGATCGAAAAGTTCCCAATGCTTGGCTCCGTAGGCTTGCCCTTCGGGTGTTGAGCGCGCGGCTGTATAAGCTTCTTCAGACTGCATCGCAACCAGTGCAAATTCATCCGGCACGAAACTTGGCATTCCTGATGGCGGAACAGCTACGAGGTAATTATTGATTCCTCGCTCTTGATAAAAATCGACTGTGGTTTTCATAAAACCAGGAAGCTTTCCGTCAAAGCCCGCTGCATTCAAATCGGGTCTCTTAAACCCCTGCCAAACACGAAAATAGGTGGCCTGACTGACGGTCTGTTTATTGAGAGCGCCAACCAAGGCTTTGCCAAATTCATCATGTGAAAACGGATTCTGTCCTGTGATCAATTCACGATCGACAACGACCTGACTCTTCCATTTATCTGCGCGATTGACATAGGCACCTGCCTTTTCTAAAGCCGCATCCGCATAAAACTGTACGAAGCCACCGAGTAAATTATCGCTACCACCGGTTTCTTCTTGCTGTTCTTCGCGTGTCGTAAAAACTGAAAGGGCATAACCGTTGTAGATCCAACCTTTGGCTTTATCGACCATTGCAGCTCGGTCATCTTTCAACTCGGCAGCGATATAACCTTGTGGGTCATCCAATGCCGCTAGCAATGCAATCGGTGCATGGCAAATGAGGCCAGTGGGTTTAGCTGCCTGATGAAAATATTTGAGGGCCTCTCTGAGGTCTGTATCTTTCCAGAGGTCTTCCATGGGAGCATGTCCACCCGGAAGCAGGATTCCTGCAAAGGATTCAAATCCATTCGCTCGAATCTCAGATAGAGGAATGAGATTGCGCGTTCCCACTAACGTAGTAGGTGCTCCGCAAATTCCGAGGCTCTCACAGAGCGATCGTGCATCTTGATAATCTTTTTCAGCCTTCGCTTTGATCTCTGGCGCTGCACCATCTACGGCACCAAACCAGAATGCGCTATCACTCACACGATCAAGGGTCGCCGTATTGCCTTTAGGATTTGCGAATACTGGCTCATAGCCTGCATCGATCAACATTTTTATCGGGCCCATGAGCTCCGGAAGAAAAAAACCTGTGGGGTGAACAACTCCATCTTTCAACGTAATTTTGCTCTCACTCGAGAGTACGACCAACACCTTTTTCGAAGGAGCGGCTCCGCTCGATGATTGAATGCCTGAGCTAATAAACAGACCGATGAATAAAGACAGAATCAGGTGTTTCATAAAACCTCCGTTAAATTCACTTCAAAACTGATTGTGTTCTATCTGCTTTGCTGTATCGTGTAAACATAATCGATACGATACTCACTATAAGGAATCATTATGGACCTGGAACTCTATAGCCTTCGAATCTTCTGCGAGGTCGTGAAAGAAAAGACCTTTTCGGGTGCGGCCCGATCTTTAAAAATCACCCAACCCTCCGTGAGCCAACAGATTGCAAAACTTGAAGGCGAACTCACTGCTAAACTTTTTGAGAGAATCGGACATGACATTCGCCTCACGCAAACGGGGCGAGAATTTCATCAATTCGCAGTCGAGCTTTTAGAGAGAGCCGACCGGTTTTCAGAAACATTGCGAGATCAAAAAAGCTTACCTTCAGGACTCGTGCGATATGCGATGCCTGAAAGTTGCCAATGGACCCCCCATTATCGACACATCATGAGTCAGATTAAAGATTATCCAGAGATTCATTTTATGATCGATGTTCTACCCAGCGAAGAAATCATCAAAAAGCTACGAGAAGGGCTGATCGACTTTGGATTTGTAATCGGAGAACGAATCTCTCCTGAACTTCGATTTCAAAAATTTTCTGATGAAAAATACTCCGCCGTCGGCAGTACTCGAGATCTTTTTCGCCCGCTACAAAATCCTGTACAGCCAGAAAATCTGAGACTCGTCACTTATCCGGGATGGGAACCTCTATTTACCCTATGGGCTAAAACCCACGGCATTTGGAAAGCGGCGAAGCAGAAACTCGCTTCTCCTACCATTCAAATCGGCACATTGGCCGGCGCCATTCATGCCATTCAAGCGGGTGCAGGAATGGGTATTATTCCCACTCATTGCGTAGATGAAGAATTGAGATCCGGACGCCTTTTTGAATGGAAGAGCTCAAAACCTGTTCAAGTCATGAGCCCGATCTACATCGCCCGTCGTATCGGCGAAACTCTTCCGAAAAGAGTTGAGCTGATCATGGACATGTTAAAAAAGGCGAAAGATCAGCACTAAATCTGCCACTTCTTATCGACGATCAGTCGTGCGCCTCGTCTAAAGGTGACATACGACCAGGCCCACTGCAGAAAAACGAAAAACCGGTTTTTGAATCCGATCAAGTACCAGATATGAACAAAGAGCCAGGCGCACCAGGCCAGCATGCCGCCGAATTCTAAACCACTGGTTTGCACAATCGCTCGACGCCGACCAATCGTCGCCATCTGACCTTTATCGATATAATGAAAAGACAGACGGGGTTTTTCAGAAAGACTCAGCCGAATATTGCGAGCGGCATGTCGCCCCTCTTGAATCGCAACGGGTGCTAGTCCTGGCAATGCTTTTCCGTCTGCACCCAAAACGCGGGCTTGATCGCCTAGAACAAAAACTTCCGGAAATTCTTTCAAGCTCAGATCGGGTTCGACTTTCACTCGACCTACAGGGTCTAAAGCCACACCCAACTCTTTACCGAGATGCGAAGGCTGCACTCCCGCCGCCCAAATCACAGTTGCAGCACTGATCGATTCTGCTCCCAATTTTACTCCATCAGCACCGACATCAGTAACTCTAGAACCGGTCCAGATCTGCACGCCCAGGCGCTCGAGATCACGTGCGGCACGTTTTGCCAATCGCTCTGAAAACGACGCTAAGATTCGAGGCCCCGCCTCAATCAAAATCACTCGCGTTCGTGCAGGGTCAATGCGTCGAAAATCACGTTCGAGCGTGGTTCGACTGATCTCAGAGATGGCGCCTGCAAGCTCGACCCCGGTCGGCCCCGCTCCCACGACGATGAAAGTCTGTAAGGCTTTGAGTTTCTCAGCATCGGTCTCACGCTCGGCTAATTCAAAAGCAATCAAAATGCGGCGTCTGATCTCGGTCGCTTGCTCGACCGTCTTCAAGCCTGGGGCGAAAGTTTCCCACTCCGGATGAGCGAAATAACCATGCCTTGCCCCACAGGCCAGAATCAAATAATCATAAGAAATCGACTCAGAAGAAGTTTTGACAGACCG
>Ga0206960_1183_pt2 | contig 13691 bp, 9 predicted proteins | sample Alteio_BWOrgHeat_29_FD_153255 | JGI IMG/M metagenome (GOLD analysis project Ga0206960, IMG submission 153255) | Enriched cells from forest soil in Barre Woods Harvard Forest LTER site, Petersham, Massachusetts, United States -... | ecosystem: Environmental > Terrestrial > Soil > Temperate forest > O... | reverse complement strand
GAAATGAAGCGCACAAATTCCCCCAGGGAACCATTGCCCAGCGCCAGCACTGCGACCGGCAGCAGGTAATAGGCGGCCCAAGAGCCCGCCCGGAAAGGGCCTTCGGGGGGAGCCGTCACGTAGGTGTGGAAAAACCCGAAGGCGATGGCGAGCACAACATATCCGAGCACGAACACGGGAACCGAAGAAACGGTGTAGACAAAAGCGCCGACGGCTTTTCCAAGGCGCGCGGAGGGCTTGAGGCCTAGGTACATGCCGACGGGAATCGCCATGAGAAGAGACAAGAAGAGCGATCCCAAGGTCAGAAAAAGCGTGACCGGTGCATAGGTGCGCAAGAGCGACGCAACCGGAGTCCCATCCACCAAGGAGAAACCGAAATCAAGCCGCAGGCAATTCCCCAGCCAAAACAAATATTGAAGGGGAAGCGGTCGATCTAAGTGAAGGCTTCGCGCGGTCTGAGGAGAGAGGTTGTGAATTTCCGCCAGGTTTCCGGGAGTTAGGTGAAGGATTGCAAAGAGAACTGCGGAACCCAGCACCAGGGAACCCAGGAAAAACGCCAGACTGCGAAGGATTTTAAACACCATGCAGGAGGAGGGCAAGATCCGAGAAGGAGACCCGGGACACTAACCTGAACAACCCTATAACTTTAAGGTCTGGAAAATTTAAGGACTGGACTTGAGAATCTTTTCCCCGGCGCCGTTTCTTTCGATTTCGGAGGGGCCCGTGCCTTCCAGCACGGCGTCCTTGGCGTCCATTTCACGGCTCATGCGGATGACGATGCCCTCATTGGATCCCTTGCGCGACAGAAAGTCGCGCACATACCCCATGTTGCCCTCCGGATCTTCGGCGATGAGGGTGTATTCCTGGGCTGCCGCCACGTTGTCGGAAATTTTGAATTCCCCATTCCGGCTCGCGTGCGCCGTGGCGGTGCGGGGTGCCGTGTACACCTTAACGCCGGTTTCGGACAGCGCCGAACCATCCGGATTCACCACGCGTCCGCTGAGCGAAGGCGCACAGCCCGTAAGGGTCAGCATCGCGAGGACGCCGGCCATAAGAGCGGCGAAAGCGGTGTGCTTATAAAAGGCTTTCCCAGTCATCGGCTAGTTCCTTTCGTCCTCGGGGATGAACCAGTCGTTCACGAAGGTGAAGAAGCGATAGGGATGGACAATGACCTTCTGAACCTTGTTGGAGATGGCAGCGTTCTTTTCCAGCGTCCATAGGAAGGTGTAGGGGCAGTCATCCGCCAGGACCGCATGCAGCTGATAGTTCAGGCGGCGGCGCACTTCGTGGTTGATGGTCCCGGAGAACCTGTCCAGCAGGCTGTCGACCTGGGGATTCTTGTAGGAGATGAAGTTGTCACCCGCCGCAGCGGGCGTCGCGGCTGAATGGAACAGCGAGGAAATGTCCGAGGAATTGTCGAAAAGCCATTCTGCGAACACGATGTCAAAGTCGTGCCGGCTTTTGACCACGTCCTTCCACTTCTCGTAGTCGAGGTGCTCGATGTCCACCTGGATGCCCATCTGCTTGAGGTAGTACTGATAGCGCAGACACACCGACAGGCCGCCCTCATTGCCGCTGTAAATGGGGATCTTCAGCTTGAAGTGCAGCGGCATCCCCTTGTACATCAAAATCCCGTCGCTGTTTTTGTCGCGGATGCCAACGCTCGCGAGCAGTCTCTTGGCGCGCGCCGGATCATAAGGCCACACCGGCACATCGGGGTTGTAGCCCCAGGAAGCCGGCGAAAAGGGACCCGAGATGAGCTCGCCCTTTCCGAAGTAGATGTCGTCCAGCATTTTTGCCCGGTCAAGGGCCAGCGTCATGGCCTGGCGGACTTCCTTGATGTTCAGAATTGGGTTGTTGCAGTTGTAGCCGAAGAAGGCGAAGGCCAGCGAGTTATAGGGAATGATCTGAAATTTTCCCGTGTTGGCCACCTCGGCGATTTTTCCCGGCGGCACTTCCACCACGAGGTCCACCGCGTTCAGCAGCAGGCTCTGCATCAGCAGCGACATTTCAGGCTGGTACACCATCTTGATCTGGGAGATGTTCGCCGGCGCCCCGTAGTGATCCTGAAAGGCCGACAGCACGACCTCGTGATCGCGGGTCTCGTGATCGAACTTGTAATAGCCCGTGCCGATGGGGTTCTTGCCGAAGCGATCGAACTTCGACAGCGCCGTCCGGCCGTAAAAGGCATGCGCCGGAAGGATCTTGAAGAGAAAGCGGCGCTCGGGGTCGGCAACGCTGGTGTTGAAGTCAAACCGGATCACGTTGTCGCTGAGAACGGCCACGTCCTTGATCACGGAAAGGGCCTGCCGCATTTCCGGACGGACATCCGAGGCAGAGTCCATGATGGCGTCGTACGTGAACTTGACGTCGCGCGCCGTGAAGGCGATTCCGTCATGCCACTTCACGTCCTTGCGCAGGTAAAAAACGATGCGCTGGTTGCCGTTGAAGGTGTTCCACCGCTCGGCGAGGCGCCCTTCGACCTCGCCCTTGTAATTGATGTAGACCAGCGACTCGAACAGGAGTTCGGAGAGCCGCAGAGACGTCTCATTGTCGGAGGTGGTGATGGGGTTGTAGGTGTCTGGAAGAATGGGCTCCGCATAGGTCAGATGCCCTCCCTGCGACGCCGCCAGAACGACACTGGAAACAAGTCCCACCGTGGCGGTCAAGACCGCCCATCCGCGCAACATCCTCATGCTCGCCTCTCCTTCACTTCCCGCCCACTCATGCCGATGCCTGCTCGCGCCATCCGACTAGTCTCCCTTGCGGAAGATCCGCTGGGATTCGTAGCCGCGCACCTGGGCCGCCGAAATGCCCTGCATGGCATCGTGCATTTGGCGGCAGGCGGGGATTTCCTTTTGCAGGTGGTACAGGGTCTCGACGACTTCTTCGTAGCGCATCTTGCGGTTCAGAAAGATGGCGAAGGAATAATCCGACATGTATTCGGGGTCGATTTGATCGAGGCGGTCCCGGAACTCGATGGGATAGCCCTTTGCATATTCTTCAAGCGCAGCGTCATTTTGGCCCGTGGCAAGCAGCAATGCGGCGGAGATGTGATAATAATTCTCTCCATCCTTGTCCCTTAGAGCCTGCTGGGCCAATTGCAGCCCTTTCTGCAAATCGATGTTCAAAAAGTAGTAACTCTCCGCAACTTCCCTGAGAATCCCAGGCGCCTTGGCGCCTTGCGTCACACTGTCCAAAAGCTCACCCGCCTGCGTGAGCTGGCCTTGCTTGCCGAGGATTTTCGCGCGCACAATTCGGGAGGGAACGTCCTTGTCGGCCCCGAGAAACTGAAGGGCTTCGGCGTAGCGGCCGCGCAAAAGACTGGCCTCCGAAAGGTTCCTGCGGGTTGAAAATTTTTGCGCCAGATCCGGGAAGCGTTTTTCCTCCCCAAGCAGCCGTATCTGCTGCCACTCCGAGAGCGCCAGATAGGCCTGCGAAAGCGTTTCCAGCAAAAAGGGGTCGTAGTAATCCATCTGGGTGTTTTGGCCTCGGTCGATGGAGAGCTCGGGTGCCTTGGCATCGGCCAGCACGGCAGCCAGCGCCATTTCCGTTTCCGCAATGCGGGGCGAGGAGGACCTCGCGAAAATGGAAAGGCGGCAGCGGCGGTCCCGCGCGGAGAGCGCCTTAAGGCCCGCCGGAAGGTCCGCGGGGCCCGCTCCCGCGAGATCGAAAGCCTCCCAGCGCGCGGTGGTGGATTTCAGTTTGAGCCGTGCCGGGACAGGCGGAGGAGCATGCGCGCGTCGCGCCTTTGCAAATGCCAGAAAGACACCGTCCACCTCGGCGACGGGTGCGGAAACCGAAGGGGAAACATGGGCGGATGTTTTGGAGAGGCCCGACTTCAAGGCCTTCTCGAAGGAACCCACCGCGCTGTCCCAAGCACTTCTTTGATACTGGACCTGGCCCAAATAATAAAGGGATAGGGGCGATTTTTCCTCAGCGAGCACCCCGCGATAATACTCCGAGGAGAGCGCCCGCGAAAAAACCTGAAGCGTGGCGTAAAGCCGGCCCTGCTCGTAGTACGCCATGGACAAACCCTTGAGCGATCGAACCCCCTCTTCGCTTAAGGGAGCCTTCGGGGGGAAACTTTGCAGGGTTCGCTCCCAAAGCGAAGCGGCCTCCGGGTAACGATGACGGCCAAACAGATCCACCGGGTCATGGGAAGCCGCCGCCAGGGAAAGCACCGGAAAAACCAGAAGTAGTAGAAGCCGCTCAATGCGAAACATCGGGGACTCCCCTGAACAAATCGTAGTCGTCCGGATCTGCCTCGCGCGCGCCCGGCACGTCCTCCCCGCTTAAGAGGGAGGCGAAGATCTGGAAACTCTGCCCGGACTCCGCCGCAAAGACCATCACGGGATCATTCGGAAGACAGTCCATGTCGCGGTGAATGCTGGAAGCCGTGTTCAGCGTGGTTCGTTCATCGCCCAAGCCGTACAGCCATTTTTCCAGGTTGACCGCCTCCAGCGGGTTGAAGCGGTCGGACTCGCGCTTGGCATAGAGAAGCGCCCGCGAGCCCGCCAGCCAAACCGGTCCGCCATAGGAACTGGGGTAAATGTTCTCGGCTATTTTCGCGCCGACCCCCTGCAGATCCGTCACCTCCACCAGATGGCCGAGGGAGTCCATCTTAATCTGCATCACCCCCACGCCTACGGTGCGGTCGTCCCCGTCATCCGAAATCTGATAGGCCAGAAAATGCCCGTCGTAGGACCAGGAGGGCTGGCTTTTGTTGTTGACCACCTGGTTGTTGAAGGCCATCACCTTGCGGTTCTCGCGGAAGTCCATCAGGGCGATGGTGAAAAGCCCCCGCTTGCGGTTGCCCGCGGTCCTCATGGTGTAGGCCAAAAAACGGCCGTCCGGAGAGAAGGCCGGAAACATTTCCTCACCCGGAGAGCGCGTCAGGCGCTCAAAGGCGTTGCGCGGCTCCTGCTTTAATTCCCTGCCATAAAAGGACAAGGCGTCCGGAATGAAATAAAGGTCTCCGTTGCCGGTGCGGGCGGAGACAAAAACCAGGCCCTTGCCGTCCGGCGACCAGTGGGGCGAATCGTCCACTTCCGGATCGAAGGTGAGCCGCGTGTACGTCTCGCTGCCGACGCATCCCAGATAGATGTCGTGGTTGTTCACGCCGCCGGCGCTGACGAAGGCGAAATACTGTTTTCCATCGTGCAGCACGGGGCACCATTCCAGTTCGTCCTCATAGCCCTTGAGGGGTTCCTCCGCGTCGGCCTCGTCCCCGGACTCTCCAAACTCGCCGGTGGATTTCTGGGGAGTGAGTTGCACCAATTTTTTGGTGCGGGCATCATAAAGCCACAGTTGCCGGTTGTCGCGCACTTGGCGCTCGAAGGCCACATCCTCCGGCAGGTTGGGACAAATTTTGGGATGAAACAGCTGCCCGCTCAAACGCGGATTATCGCTGGATACCACCACCACGGTTTTCCGGATTTCCAAAGGGCGGGGAGCGCGTGCCATCGGGGCAGCTGGAAAAAAACAAGCGGCTGCGGTGAGGAGGGCGGTAACAAAGGCGAGCCTACGAAACACGTTCCAGCGCACAAAAGATCCGCGTCCTCTTTTTTTCGATGGCAATTTGAGCGGCAACCTCGGCAGCAAATTTGGCGTCAACAAAAGGACGTCAACAAGGACTTAGGTGGAGAGACTTTTGGCGTACCCCTCGGCGCGCCGATTCTCGGCACGGTAGCGGGCGTCCTTCCCGAACCAAACCTGATAGTCCTTCCAGCGCATCAGGGCCTGCTGCTGGTAGTAGGCCCGCTTGTCCGAATCCTTGGTGGCCTTGTACATGCGCGTCCAGGCCAGCGCCCAAAAATATTTGGTGCGCTGCATGACGTCGTCGTACATGGGTGAGTCGATGTATCCCTGATCGCGCACCACGGCCTCGAAGGCCTTGTTGGCTTTGAAATACTGCTTCAGTTCAACGTAGCAGATACCCAGGTTCATGTTGGTCACCGGATCATACTTCTGGTAGTCCAGCACCGTCAGGAATGCGTTGACGGCATCCGCAGCCTTGTCGACCTGCAGGAGTGAAAGGCCCATCAGAAAATTCCCCTCCACGTACTGATCGCGCGTGGGGTTTCCCCGCTGCCTCGTGGTGGGTTTGGGCAACTCCTGGAATCCGGCAATCGCGCCCGCATAATCCTGACGGTGATAGGCCTCGTCTCCCCGGCGAAACGCGTCGGACAAAACCGGCGAAGCGGGCGTTTCGGAAGCTTCGGGGGATGGCGGCATGGTGTTCACCGCGAGCTGCCCCTCCTCGGAAAGGGATGCCTTGGCAGGAGGAGGTTGATCCTCGAGGGCAAAACTTTTGTGGGGTGAGGAAGGCGCGATCGAAGGAGGGGGTTGGACGGGAGTTGGCTCTGGGGCTGAAGAAACCGCGGGAGCCGGAGCTGCCGGGGAAGCACTGGAAATGGCCGCGGCTGAAGTGTCCGACACGGGTGCGGAATGATGCCGCATCCGTTTCTTCAGAGGATGCGAGGTCTCGCCCAGCGCCATGCCCTCGTTGGCAACTGGCGCGGAGAACGCGACGGCGGGTGCGCTGGTGTCGGCCTTGGGTGCCGGCGGAGCCGAGGGAGGTGGCGTCACACTCGCCATCGTGTCGGGATTGTTGTTCGCGCTGGTAAGCACATCCGAAGCATTTCCCTTTTGAGCGTGCTGAAGATGCCGAATCCCGAGCCCCACCAAAACGACGAGGAGGATAAGAGGAATGATCAAAAGCGGACGCCGATTTTTTCGCGGCGGCGTGCTGTTCTGGAAGGGATATTGTGCGGAATCATTCATAAAACATCCTTGGTTACTTCTTCTTCAGGCTCTCCAACCAAAAGGCGGTCAGTCCTCCTCCGATACCCAGGAGTCCGAGGGTTATCCACAAGGCAATGTTCGGCCTTTTTTCCATTCTCTCTGTGGAGTCCAAGCCGGAGGACGAGGGCGCGCTTGCCCATTCCGGAGGCACGGCTGCGGCATTTTTGGCTGAACCGTGTTTATTTGAGTTCTCCGGCTTCCAGTGCTCCAATTCCTTTTCCCGCGAGTAAAGAGTGGCAAAAAAATCGTTCTCGTACTCCAGAAGCTCCCCGAAATCCCGGGTCGGCTTTGGGGGGAAATCCAGGATGACCGCCCGCCTGTCGATGTCGTAAAAAGCGAGACGGCAGAGGTAGCTGTTCCCGTCGCGGTAGGCGCGCGCATACAAAAGGGCCGAGGCTCCGAGCTTCTGCCCAAGCCCCAGCATGTTCCGGGAAGAGGGGCCGAGAGCATACTTGTTGATGGAAAGCGCCCCCAAAAGCTCCGACAATTCGGAAGCGCTCATGGGTTGGTAATGCGTCAAACCGTTCATGTGCGTCTGCACGCGCTCCGAAATAATGCGGGAGGAATAAAAGTTTTCGCTGACATCGATGACCGCCAGACTTTTCGAGTCTCCGCGCGGTCGAAATTCCAGGGCACCGTCGCGCGCGGTTTCGGCAAGAGCCTCCGTGGGCCTTTGCCATTCGTCCGAGTCGCCGGCAAGGGCCTCCACCCCGTCCAAAACCGGAAGTTCCCCCACCCAGGTCCAAACGATGCGGGCCGTGGGAACGTAGAGCAGCTTAAGCGTGACCGCGCGGATCTTTTCAATCGGGGAATAGGTTCCGTACAGCACGAAATCCGCCTGCAAGTATCCGCCCGCATCAAAGCTGCACTGGGTATTGTCGCAGCGCTGGCTCAGCGACGCCCCAAAATCCTCCAGTTTTTTTTCCGTTTCGTCGCGGGAAAGGACATGAAATCTTCCGCGCTCCAAACTGTGGCGCAGGCCCTCCGCCGCGGCGGAATCGGGCAGGCTGTCCCTAAGGTTCACGAGATCCAGCACAGCCATGGGTTTTGAAAACACGGAAGGGTCGATGGGCAGGGGATTGCCCAGTGAACACGCGGCGCATCCGAGAAGGAAACCCGCGGTGGAGCGGAAAATCATGGCCGTGCAATAGCGTCAAATGTCCTTCGGAAAAATATAACCTCCGTCCTTCTTCGGAAGCCCGCCGTCAAAACGGTTTAGAGGGGTGATGCGCTGTTTAAAGCAGTAGGCGGGATTGCTACCATTGCCCGCTGCGGCGACATACCCAAGTGGTAAGGGAGAGCTCTGCAAAAGCTTCATTCAGCGGTTCGAATCCGCTTGTCGCCTCCACCCTTTTTTTAAGAATCTCTCAAGCCTCTTCGCATAAACTTCTCAAGGGTCGCCATTTCCGACCCGCCCGACTATTCCGATCCGCTGAAATCAACCAGAAGCTGCACGGTTTGTTCCGGCAGGATGAGGACGGTGGATTCCTTGGTGCGCTTGCCGTCGGAGACATCGATGGTCCGCGTCCCGGCGCGCAGGTTGTCGACGGTTAAGGGGCCCCCGTGGGTAGAACCCACGTCAACGCTGTCCACGGAAACTTCACAATCGCAATTCACGGGGTTGGTTTTGAGAACGAGACTGCCGTAGGGAAGCGTGAGATTTTTTTTGACAACCGTGGTGGAGTCCGGCCAAACGTTGACGCGCAGCCTCGAAGTTTCCACCCCATTGAGCAGAAGCGTCAGGGTGTGCCGTCCGCTGGGGAAGGCCGTGTCCAAAGGTGTGGGCCCCAAGTCCAAGCCTTCCATGTAGACTTCGGCCCCGGAGGGAGTGGTGAAAACCTGAATGCGTCCCATGCCGCCGCGCGGCGGGACGGGGTCTTCCTGAGCCAAGGCATCGGTGACACAAGCCGCCATTAAGACCACGGTAACCCAGCGATTAACGAAGACTTTCATCGGAAGCCTCTTTGCCCGCGAAGGCGACAACCTTCATTTAATATGCAATGAATCGGGCAAAAAAGCTCTAAAAAGCCTGACTGAGATCGAGGATGAGGCGCTGGTCCGAGACGTCGCGCGGGTTGTCGCGCGGATCAAAGGCATAGTCGATGCGGATGTTGAAAAGGGACAGAAACACATAGCGGAGTCCAAGACCGACAGCCCTGCCCTGACCCGTGGGCGTCAGGGAATGGCCCACTTCCCAAATGTTGCCATAATCGAAGAAGGGGACAATCTGAAGGCCGATGATCTGCGCCCATTTGCCATCCGGAGAAATCCAGGAAGGCTGGAACGGCTGAAAACGCAGTTCCACCGAACCCAAAAAGTAGGCCGGCTCAATGTCGTCGTTGCAGATGCCGTTCAAGTATTCCGGACATATGTGGTGCCAGTCCGCGCTGCGAATGCTGCGCGGCCCCCCGAGATAAAACCGCTCGGAATTGATGCCCCCATGGCCAAAAAAGCGCCCCCCATCGAGACGCAGGGCCGTCACCAGCCAGTGGCCGAAGGGAATATATGCCGCGTCGTTCGCCTCCAGCCAGTTCGCACGGTTGTCCAGAATCGTCACGCCTCCGTGTTCAAAAACCGGACCTCCATTTCCCCAGGTCAATCCCACGCGCACTCCCTGCGTGGGATTGACGGGATCGTCGGTCTGATCCATAAAAACCGAATTGACGTAGTCGAGGTTAAAATCCCGCTCGCGGGCGGAATCGCTGGCGGTGCTGGCCCCGATAAGTTCCGTTCCACTCACGACGCGAAGCCAGGGCAGGAATTGGCGGGAAAGCTTGCTCTGATTCGAGATGTCGAAGTTACCGTGGAACCATCCCCTGTCTTGCACAAGCGACGCATCCTGGTACCAGTCCACCAAGAAGTCATTGTCGAAGCGCACCGAGGTCCCAAAAAGCAGCGGAGCACCATAGCCCAAAAAGAGGGACTGCTTGCGCTGGGCCAGGCTGACCGTGGTATGCCCTTCCTGCAGGTGACCGCCCATGTTGGCCTGTGACCAGTCCAGGGATCCGCCGAGCCCGTAGAGATTTTCCCAGAAACCCGAGGCCTCCATCTCGCCGGGAATTTTTTCCTCCGCATTCAGCACAAGCGCGCTGCGCCCCTGCGCGTCGGGCAGGAGGCTGTCCCGAATGCGCACGAAGTTGTAGGCCCGCGTAGACTTGAGCTTGCGCTCAAAGGTGTTGATGTCCTGCAGTGTCAGAGTGTCGCCCCGGTGCAAAGTGAACAGGCTGCGCAGAAGCTTCTCCGAGGTCTTGCCCGTCTGCCGCCCCGTCGTGTCCCCCTCGCGCTCCACACGCAAAGTGAGCGTGTCGAACACCAGCGCCTGCTTGGGGTCGACGTGAAACGCCACGTTCACGAGCTTGTCGGTGGTGTCGTAAAACAGAGACTCCGCGGCCTGTGCCTTCAGGAATCCGGCGTCCCCGTAAAACTTGAGCAGGTCGCGGTGATCGCTGTAGATGAAGGACTTGTCGAAAGGCTTGGCGATGCGGCAGCGCAAGTTCGAAGACGTGTAGACGGGAAACCGGCCGGGCGGAAGATGGATGTCCACGATGCCGAACCGGTAGCGGGGCCCTTCGAAAATGCGCACCTGAATCACCTTGCCGATGACCACCCCCGCCGAATCCACCGCGGGAGGGTCGACTTCCGCGCGGGCGTCGAAGTACCCTTCGTCATGATAGGCCTCCGCCAGAAGGGGACCCGCATCCTCCGCCCAGGATTCCCAGTCCTGCGCCTGCCAGTCCTGGGTCTCCTGGGGCAATCCCAGAAGTTCCACGACGCGGCTGGCATTGAAAGCCTTTTCCCCCTGGATGCGAATGTCGGGCTGGGCCGCCACAGAAACGCCCACTAGGCAACAGAGCGCGAAAAGAATGTGAGAAGGACGAAAGGAGTTCAAACCGGCTACCACCAATTCCAAAAACGATACCGGTAATGCAAGCCCACTTCTTGGCGCACCTGCTGTTGCTGTTCGAACGCCTGCAGGTCCGGGGGCAACGTCTCCACCGAGGTTTCCACCGTCAGCCTGTCCCGGAAGCGCGCGCGCCACACGCTGTCCTTCACCACCCTTTCCAGGGGGGGCCGGTATTGTCCGGCGAGCTTGTATTCCCAGGGATCGGCAAGTTTGCGTTCCGGATAGTAGCCCGCTTTGCCGGTCATACTGAGGCGGTATTTCTCCTGAGTCTTCACTTCCACCGCCAATGGCTCCATGCCGGTGGTGTCTCCTCCCACCAGGGCGCCGAGACCGCTCACCTGCGTGGATTGGATAATGTCCCCGAGGCCCGCTTTCTTAAAGCCATTGGTGAGTCCCTTGCTGAGAAGAGGCTGCACGCTGTTGCCCACTGCCGCGCTGTATCCCCCGCCGCTTTGCGACTCCGGCGTCGCACAGCCCTGCGAGGCCCAGTTGATGAGCGTGGCGGGTGACATGGGGGCGCCGATGGTCTGGCCGGTTTCCTCGCAATCGGTGTCGTAGCCAAAATCCATTTCGCTGAGATCCCCGTTGAGCTTGACGAAAATGGAACAGGTGCGCGTGGTGTTGGGCGAGCAGTCCACCAGCAGCTTCTTGGTGCCCTCCACGTACACCGTTCCCTCGTCCAAAGTGGAGTTTTCCCATTTGACTTCGAAGTCGCTCACGTCGAAGGACTGTCCGGCCTGGCCGATTTCACCCTGCAGACCGGTGAGCTTGCCGTTGAAAAGCGTGTAGGGGTAAACGCCCTTCACCTCGAGGTCTCCCAGGAAGTTCAGGCGCAGTACATCGGTGTCGATGTGATTGGCGGTCCCCACGGCCTCCAGTTGCAGATCCAAATCCCAGGGCTTGGAGCGCCGGCTGGAGACGCCGTTCAGCACGCCCTTCTGGCGGTTGACTCCGCGAAAAAACGCCTTGATGTCATTGAACCCCATCTTGCGCTGAAACAAAAAGTCCCGGATGCGTCCCCGCATCATCATCTTGGGAAGACTCGTGGCGTCGGCGGGAGGGATGGAAGCGGCCACCTGAAGGTTTTCGAAACCGCCCTCGATGCGCAGCGGCGCGTCGGAGGCCCGGAAGGTGCCCGACTCCGCCTGCGCGGTGAGGCTAAGACCGTTGGCCTGATCCCAGGCAAGGTTCCCGCTGACCTCATGGGCCTTCACGCGCTGGCCCTGCGGCAGGGCCACCTGCAAGTCCTCTCCCGCAAAATTAAAGCGGGCGGAAACGGTATCCACAAAGCGCGCCTGCAGCTGGCCCTTGATGACGCCCCCCTGGGCATTGCGCAGGGAGAGATCCGGCGCGCTCAAAAGTCCGTTGGCATAGGACAGGGAGGCTTCAAGAAACTGCGTGTCCACGGCCGCCGCGGTGGGGATGTAGCGCAGCCGAAATTGACGCGAGACAAAACGCGGGCCCGTGTACTGTCCCGGGGTTTGCCCCATCCCTTGTTCGGAGTGCGCGCCGAAGGGGATGAAAAGATCCCCCTGCAAATCCACCTCGTCCAAGGTTCCCACCGTGCCTCCCAGGGGAGCCCGGCCCGCCACGCGAAGCGACCCCCGCATTTCTTTCCAGCCAGACAAGTCTCCCGCGAAATCCGCTTCAAGCGGACCGCTTTGCGCATGGATTCCCAGCTGCGGCGAGCCCGATTGCAGCCCGCTCAGGCTGGCTTCCACGGAGTCCGTCAAAAGGGGCTGCCGCGTCGAGGCCGTGCGAACGGAAAGCAGCAGGGAACTGCCGCGCCCTGCCAGGGAAAAATCGGTCACATCCATCAAACTGTGAAGCGCCGGAACGCGAATACCGCTGGCCTGCAGGCTTCCATTCCATCCCGAGTGCGCGTCATACTCCATGTCTCCGTCCAGGAGTCCATCCGCGACCGCAGAACCCCTCCCGGGGTTTATCAAATCCAGCATTTCCCCGATGCGCACGTTTTCCGAGGTCACCTCGCCGGATCCCACCGCGTCCGGCGTCAGGTGCGAAAGCCCTGCCAGCGACTGGCCCGCGAGGCCAAGGGTCGCCACCCCCGTCAGCCGCGATGCGCCGGACTGGATTTCGGCTTCGCGCAGGTAAAGACTGTCTTTGTCCCAAACTGCGGAGGCGTGCGTCCGAATTTCTTTCTGCTGATAGGAAAAGGCCACGCGCACGTCCGACTCACCCGCCCCACTAACGGGGCTCCAGGCAAACTTGCCGTTGACTACCGGCTGAAAGCGTTCAAAGCGCCGCGCGGGCAGGTAGGGAAATTCCGACACCTTCACATTGCGGGCATCCACCTGCAGCGAATCGGGCACGGGCATGGAAAAATGAATGCGGCCGAACTCGGGATGTGAAAGTTCAAAGGCGATGGAGGAGCCCGCGTGCCCAGGCCGCCGCGCCCAGTCCACATCGCCGGAAGCCTGAAAAACCTGGCCCCCGCGATAGATGCGGCCACTGCTCAGGATATATCCCCCGGAGGTGATCTGCTGCTCCGCCACCACGCTGTCCGCCTCCGTTTTGTAGGCCATCACCCCCTGCAACGAGGCCAGGACGCTGAACTGCTTGTTCTCGAAGGTTCCCTCGACGTGCGCCGAATGGAAGGAGACATTCGAGTCCGTCCAGATGGTGGCCCACGTTTCACGCGGAGAAATGGGGCCGGAGAATTGGAATGATTTGGGGTCGGCGCCATTCCAGCGCAACGCCAGGTCGGAGCCGTCCACCGTCTGCACATTGGCCTCGGCAACAAGGCCGGGGTCAAGGCGCAGCGAGGACAGCACAAAATCGACGGGCAGGGAGCGCTTGCCGATTTGCCGGTGCACTCCGTGCACTTCCCCGCCGAACTGCGCACCCCAGCGCTTCCAATCCGGCTGCGTGAAATTTTCGGGAGGGTGGTCCCACTCTCCCTGCAGCCGGAGGGACTCCTTGTCGGCGCCGTGCGCCTCCAGGGAGAGACGCCCCCCCT
>Ga0206960_1195_pt1 | contig 13700 bp, 17 predicted proteins | sample Alteio_BWOrgHeat_29_FD_153255 | JGI IMG/M metagenome (GOLD analysis project Ga0206960, IMG submission 153255) | Enriched cells from forest soil in Barre Woods Harvard Forest LTER site, Petersham, Massachusetts, United States -... | ecosystem: Environmental > Terrestrial > Soil > Temperate forest >... | reverse complement strand
AACGTGCACGTCGCGTACTTTTTCTTTGAGCTGTTCTTCGCCGAGCGCGCCGCTCAAGGCCTCAACTTGAAAGCCTTCAGCATTGAACATTTCTTTGGCGAGGGGGTGAATGTTCTCGAGCAATAAAACTTTGATCTGATCTTTTGGGAATGAGGTCTTAGGTGTGGGCGTCATGGTTATTCTACAGAGTTATCATGAATCTGTTCTTGAAACTACCGGTTCTATCAGGGGTTTTAACTGGGTTCCGGCACGAATGATCACTTCGTCTCCGTAAAAGCGCTTAGCGATTTCGATATGTGCGACTTCTTCTTTGGCAATTTGGCCGAAAATGCGCGCACTTTCGGGATCCGTTTTAGCCATTGCTTCTTTAAAACGAACACCGGCTTTTCGCCCCCGTTCTTCTGCAGTGGCGATAAAGGCTGCGAATTCTCGACCCGTTTTGCAGGTCATTAAAGACTGCCAAAGCATGTCAGAGACTTTTCTTTCAGTGATGCTGAGGCCAAGGGTTTGCATCCGGGCCAGCAGCCAATTCATGTGCTTTTCTTCTTCATTGGCCAAACCGAGCCAAGCTTGGCGCAGCTCTTGAGCTGCATCCGTGAAGGTGTCGGCTGCCCAGCGAAAAGCTTCTCGAGCTTGGAGTTCAGCAAAAGCTGCGGTGCGAAGCCGATCGCCAATGCCTGGCAGCGTGTCAATCGGTCGAGTCTCTACCGTGCGTTCACCTGGAAGCGTGACATCGAAAGGTTCCCAGTTCATTTTGTGATTCCGCCCTGCTTCAGTATCGTTTGAAAGTGTTCAGCAGTGATCGGCATGACCGAAAGGCGTGATTGCTTGATGAGGGGGAGGGTCTTCAACGACGCGGTCGATTTGATTTCTTTCAAGCTCACGATGCGTTTTAAGGCTTGAACGGGCTTTAGACCGATTTGCACCCATTCTCCGGGTTTCTTTGGATCTGGGTCAGGGTAAGCGGCTTTGGTGCACTCTGCGATGCCTACAACAGCCTTGTCGTCGCCACTATGGTAGATCAAGGCGATATCGCCCTGTGAGATCTGGGCGAGGTGATTTCGAGCTTGGTAATTTCGAACGCCGTTCCAGTTCGTTTTGCCGTCTCGTTCCAAGTCGGCGTAACTGTAGGTGCTGGGTTCGGTCTTGAGAAGCCAGTGATTTTTGCGACTCATATCCGTCTGGTCTAACGCGCAAACGGGCATTTCGGCAAGAAGTTGATTTCATAGGGAATATCAAGGGCCTATCAGGGGTTATTAGAAGAATTGGGCTCACTGGCAATAAATCGGTCAGCGGGGTATTTCGTCGCAGCTCTCAGTTGACTGATGGCGAGCCAGGCGATTCCAGCGACGATGACGATGAGCCAAATGGTTTGAATGTGGTGTGATTCAGCCTTTTTATTAGATTTTGCTTTAGTTCGTTCGGCCATTCTTCTCTCTAATTCGACTATTTTCTTACTTCGATGATCGCCCCAGTTCAGATGATAGCCGTATTTCGGTTACACAATCAATATGTGTCATTTCGGATTTTTAATTTTTTTTTGAAGGGCTGTCTGTTTGAAAAGAGATTAAGGGTTTGTGACCTTGTCGAGTGTATCTTGGTCGACACTCAGATCGCTGAGTGTTCCCCCGGGCTGAAGCTCTGGGTTCATGATGTTGCTCGAGTCATTGACGTGTTGAAGACCCAAAAAATGTCCCAATTCGTGAGCGAAATCTCTGCGCGAACTGGTTTCATTGGTTGTGTTCGTGCAGTCTGCCGTACAATAAGACAAACCCGGATTGATCATAATAATCGCAGCTTGAATGTCTTTGTCAGATGTAAAGACAGTTGTTCGCCCTGCGACATTCGCACCAAAAGGCCAAGGGCTTTGATAGTAGATGACATTACCGAGAATGTTCGTGGGATTATCAGGACTACCTGAGTAAGGAGGATTTTGCCCACCCCAGGTTCCCTTGAAATCGAAGAGTTTTTTTCCGGCCCTTGATTCCCAAAACCCCATTGCATCATTGAAGTCACTCAGCCGACTCGACGATGAAGTGATCGAAGCATCTGCGTAAATCGGAACCGGAAATGAGTTCCATGACGCCATGTCTTTTCCACATCCTGCGGAAAAAATAGAAAGAAATACGAACGACGCGACAAGCCTTCCTTGGCTTTGCATAAAACACCTCGCAGTATTAGTGATTGCAAATGAAAGGCCAGCGTCAGGCAGTAGGGTTTTTTAGTAAAAACCGAGTTGAATCAGCGGATTAAATAAAGCCTGACAAAGCCTGAGGTATGAAAATTCTGGGGTGGTGTCTTTTTAAGCGTCAAGATTCAGACGGTCATTGGAACCGGTGTTTGAGAGCTCGATACGGGCGAAAGGGGTCACGGTGGGGAATCACTAGAAGCCCGAAGATCAAAAATTGCAAACATCCCGTTTGAAAAAACTTTCTTAAAGTGAGGGAGATTGCGATCAATGCAGAGATAGTATCTGAACCCATAGAGCTCTGCTCCCGTCTTCAACTGTTCTTCTGAAAGCTGATTGTAGTTCTGCTCAATTTCAACGTGCGATGCATAGCCTGTCAAGGCCGGAGCTCGCCAGCCGTTGGAAAACTTAATTCTGTCAAACCACTCGATAATCTTTTCGGGGGATTGCGGGATCTCTTTGAACGAAACTAAAATAGAGCGCTGAGCAAGTAATTGGAACTCATTAAAAAATGGATTGACTAGAAAAACGCTGTCCTTGCTGGTCTTGGCTCGAATCCACTTGATGGGATCTCGAAGAGAAGAGGCAACGAAACCATCATACCCTAGTCTGGCTCTGCGGGAATAGAGTCGCTCTTGGGTTGCCTTTAGCAGAGCGCCTGCATAAAATGCGACAATGCCAAAAGCCATGACTGAAATCACCGCTAACCTGAAGCGTCGGTCCAAATGATTTATGTCATATTTTCGATAGAACCGAGAAAACTGATGGACCAAGAGCAGAGAGCCAAGAAACGGAAGCATGACATCCGCCAATCTGAACCAATAGTACTCAAGGAACTGATAGGTTTTTATAAAGAATAAAAAATACCCCAATCCAAACGGAATGAGCGTGCAAAGCCCAAACGCAGCCAATAACCGGACTCTAGAATTCTTCCAGATTACATTCATCGTGAGGATACTTGTCCAGAAGAGCAATTGCACTGGCCATTTGGATGGCCATGATGAGGGGAGAAGGTGATTAGGATTGCGAAATTCGACATAGATTCAGGATGTCAGCGTGCTGTTCACTTTGCTTTCGTTCAAAAGAAAAAGAAAATACTGCCAACCCAGCGGGCAATGAAGCTACCGAAAAGATCACGCTGCAGATAATGAATTCCTTGATTCTGAGGCTGCGCGATTTTCGGGTAATAAAATAAGCCAATAGAAGTGCTGCCGACGCATATCCGCCAACTAGAACATGAAAGGCCGTCGCAAGGCCCATGAGGACAGATGTCGTACGAAATTTTCCGCGAAGCGCCTCCGTCAAACCAAGAAGAATGCAACTATAGGAAAAGACCTTCGTTTCAAGTCCTCCTACCATCCATTCTCCGGCACCTAATGTTGGATAGCTCAGGTGAAAGAGAACAAAAAAGAGGGCAAACCGGGTTCTTAGCCGAAGTACGGAACACAACCGGTCGATTCCGAAAGCAAAAACCGCGTACGAAAAGAGTCGGCCCAGAAGGGTTGCCGTGGGCAAGCTGAATAAGACAAAAAGGGGCTGAAGCAAAAAGTCAAAACTAGCCCGATAGATTGAATTTTGATTGAGGTACCAATCGTTGCGGATCCAGGACGAATCGGCATAATGTTTTATAAATGGGAGAATGTCGCTTTCATTCCTTAAAATCAAACGAAAGCGGAACTTCGCGCAAAGCATTAAAAACACCAGTAGAAAACAGCTGTAGCGCCTCAGGATTCGCAGCATTTATTTTGAATTATGATCGAATTAAATAAAAAGTTCTATAATCATGTGCATAGAATTGAAGCGACTCGTATATCTTTTGAAATTCTAAGCGAATCTTTTAGAAGCTGTAGAGAGTTAAATATTTGATTTCGATCAAAAAAAATGGTGCCCCCTAACCGACGATCTTAGAACCAGTCTTTACGAGCATTTCGCCGAGCTAGATCGTTGATTTTATTTATGTTCGTAAGTCTTGTGGAGAACAATTAGCGGCGGATTTTAACTCGTTCTCCACATGGAGAACAGTTCTCCAAAAGTGCCTATTTGGGTGAAAAAAATGGAGAACAATTGTCCATCAATCAATTCAAACTTCCTATTCCCTTCAAAATAGGACCGAGGAAGTTGGGGAATCCGCTATAACCCAAAGTTTCCAGATCTCGGATCTTGAATCCAGCCTTCTCCAGTTCAGGTAGGGTATTGCGATTTAGATGACAACCGCAAGCCATCTTCCCCCAGAGGGGCTGCAAGAGTTCCTGCATTTTGCGAGTCAAGGTTCCCACGGGTTGAGCAGTGTGTTCGATAAAAAACAGGTTTCCACCAGGTTTCATTACACGTTTAATTTCTTGAATTGAGGCTTGAGGGTTGGGAACAGAGCAAAGTACGAAAAATGTAACGATGTTGTTGAATTCTTGATCCGGAAAAGGCAACTGCTCAACAGATCCCTGAACAAGACGAACCCTGTCGGAATGGTTTCGCGCAATAATGGCCTTAGCCTTATTGAGCATTCCTGGATTAGGCTCTAATCCAACGATTTCAGTCGCTGAAGCCGGGTAACAACTTGTTGATCGGCCCGTGCCAAATCCTATTTCTAAGACTTTTCCACTGATGTTCCCCAGAAGCTGTTTTCGACGGTGATCAAATTGTCTCGAAATCAGATCATTTGCTATCGGAAAGATAGATTCGGAATAGAAACTCATCTCGTTACCTGCTTTCCACTTCTTTTGCCCAAAGACTCATCACTGCTTTGGTTTCCTTGCCTTCGCGCCCTCTTAGAACATGGGAGGTGAAATAAGAGAGAATATTACCTTGCGGATAACCCTGTCGCCAGACCAGAAGAGTCTGATTTGGCCCGCAGGATTGAATTTTAGCTTCTACTTCGCTTTCAAATCTACCACCAAGTGCTCGAACCGAAAGGTGAAACATATCCTGATAGACTAAATGAGTGATCGTGTTCTCCATTTTAATCGGAACTCCAAAGACGATCGCCTCCGCTTGAATGACATTACCCACAGCTATTTCTGGATCTTGAAGGTTTTTCTTGATTACGCGACGTTCATGACTGCCAGTTGTTTTTAGATTTTCCCAGATGCTGGGAAATCGTTGGAATGACTCCCAAGCTTTTTGAATATCGATCTGACATAGAAGTGCAGCTTCAAAAATCTGAAAGCCATCAGCTTGATAGATATTGAAAACGAGTTCTCCAGATTGCAACTTTGCCAATATGGATTTCGACTCGTAAGAAATTGCCGTTGGGAGTAAATTAGCCATGCGTCTTATAAACTCGGGCAACCAAAGATTTAAGAGCGCGGTTATCAGTGGGTTTCCTAAAAACCCGTTCGAATAACTTGAACGTAATCGGATCATTCACTTCCAGCCATTGCAGCCCTGCTTTAGGTCCCCAAAATCGCTTTCGACGGATTTCGAAATAATGTTCAATCGCCACAGCCTGAAGTTCAGTTCTCCGATATAAACCGTGGACGTCTCCTGCCTTGTATCGGTCGAGCTGCTTCTGAGACCAGACTTTTGTGATATCGATCAAATACTGGGGGGCCGGCTTGAAGGGCTCATTAACGAATTTTTGAATACGGCGGACTAGGTTGCGGCCATACCGTCCTCGTTCGAAGAGGACCTTAGCATCTCTCCATCCTAAGTGCTGATTATCCAGCTTTCTGAGGTCCTTCTCGGCATGAACAAAAACATCCCAATAGTAGCCATTTTGCTTCTTGGCAATGCGGGTTTTGGCCCCACTCTTACAAATCCCCACCACATCGTAGTCACTCGTGGAATTAGAGACTCCTCGCGCTCGGGAACCGTAGAGAATCGCGGTATGGCAACGATATTTCTTTTTAAGGTGATCGATGATCGATTTCAAAATCGGATCGATAACGGTAGTTTGTTTCTTGTTTTTCATCACTTGTCTCAAGTAAAGGTTTATTTATCGAGGAATCGTAGATCAATTTTGTCAAAAAGACAAAGAAAGGACTGGTCTACTCTCGGAAAGGAAGCTTTCCTTTGCTGCATGAAGCAGCGGAGAAAATCCAAGAATGGCGCTCTAGAAAACTTAAGTTCTTTCCAAAAGTTGGTAGATGAGCTGTATAAAATTCTCAGTGAACTTACTGACGCGGAATTTGCTGAGCTAGAGGAAACCCGGCGAATTGTTTCGGAAGTTGTGCGGAACCATGAAGCTAAACAGGTAAGCAGATTCGAACTGATTCAGGTGCTCATCGCGATCAAAAAATTGAAAATCGAAGACGAAAAACTTGCACTTCAAGCACAGATCGAGAGGTTAAATTCACTTTGAGTTCTAATCTGCTAGGGTGCTTAAGTTTCTAAATTTATTTAAGATTTCATTTTCGGTTCGAGCATTATTAGTAGGTGTTGTGAGCTAAATCCTTGAAAATATTAATGGTGCGCCCGGAGAGATTCGAACTCCCGACCAACCGGTTCGAAGCCGGTTACTCTATCCAACTGAGCTACGAGCGCACTGCTCTTAAGCGAGTCATTTGGTTGTAGTACAAACGGCTTAAAACGCCAAGTGCTACTGGCAGTCAGAGGTTTTAACTAAATAGAGGTGATTTTCGCCTATTTTATAGGGGTCACCAATGAAAATAACAGACCCAGAGTCGGGAGTGATACGAAAGGCACCGATTCTCGCCGCTTGATTTTGAGAAGAGAGTAAGGGAATGAGGTCATTGCCGTCACCGGTCGTTTTGATCAAAGCAAGGGTTATGGGAACATTCAGGGTGTTGGTTGCCCAAGTTCCAACCGCACATTTGCCATTTTTTGAGAGCGTGGCTGAATTCAAGGTGAGCGCTCCAGGAGGGGTCGGTCGACCCAAATCTCTTGGACCTGAGTTCCAGAGGGTCTTTCGGTTTGAGCCATCAACGTCGGCTGTAACGAGGTGAGTATCATTCATTTCTGAAACCACCTCAGCGAAAAGTAATTTTTCACCGGTATCATTGGTTGAAATCGAATCTTGAATGTATGAGGCGTCTGGTGAAGTGAGCGCTACGCTTGTACCGTCGCTATTTGAAACAGAGTCGAGTTCTAAAAGATAATTTGTTTTGAGAAAAAGAGTTTTATTCGCTGCCTGAACCACAGTGTTAATAATCCCTGCGACTCTATTATAAGAGTTGGTAAACAGCTGCAAAGGAGTTTCGGGCGTGTCAGACTTTGATAGGTTTTTCTGCATCAAGCCCGATAGAGTGAAAGGATCCCAAGACGGAGTGTTCATCGTAAAAATGAGCTGAGTGTGGTTTGCGTGAAGGTCACTGAGAAGCTGGTCGCCTGGCGCCGAGTCGCGGCTAAAAACAGTTTCTGTCGTAGCCCCACGGTTTCGAAGGCGAGATAAACTGGTTTTTAGAATCAGCTCTTGGTGTTGAGCAGAAGAGGTTGCTCGTTCTGCGGTAAAATAAACTTCGCCTGTTGTTGGATCACATTGCAGAGGGCTTACGACGCTTCCGTCGTTTTCGTAGAAAAGATCGGTTCGGCTGCTGTTCGTTGTGTCAAAGGCAAAAGCACTGCTCAAGTCTTTGATCGTGTCGAGTCGGGCCACCGTTCGACCGAAGACTGCTTGATTTGAGCCACAGAAAGAAATTTTGTATCGACCGACGTTTGGATCAGCAAACCCAGCATATCGAGGAAAAGCACCGAGTCTTTTGGGTTTTGTTCCGGCAACAAAACGGTGTGAACCTGGCAAAGCTGCCGAGTAAACAGCCATCTCTTCTTGTTCGGTTTTCGTGTAGGCGAGCGAACCTGAATCAGGGGCAATGGCCAAGCAATCTAGATTTGAACATCCCCCATCAGCAATTTTAGTTCGTTCGCCCGTTGTGGTGTCGATAGAATAGATTTGTTGCTGCGGATTGACCAAGATGAGGGTTTTGCCGTCAGGTGTCAGTTCAAAACAAGGTTTAGCATCGTAACAGGTCGAAGAAGTTTTAAAAGAAAGCCAGCTGAGCTGTTGAGCCTGCGGAGCAGAAGGAGCGAAGGGAATTCCTACGCCAGCAGTGTTAGGTCCATCACAAGCAGTGAGCCCGACAAAGAGAAGGGCTATCGCAAAGTGAGAGAGAAAACCTCTTAACATTAATGTGCACCCTTTGATGGAGTAACCGCAGGAGTAAAACTGATGAGGTTATAGGCAGCTGTGTTTGGGTTTGTGGGGTTAGAAACTGTATTCACTGTAAAAAGAACCTGCGGCCCTACGGTTGCCGTTTGTGTAACGGTGTCAGATCCCTGCACCCAGCCTGACGGAAAATCGGCTGAAAGCCGGTTGTTTTTTTTTCCCGTCGAGCGTTGCAAGAATAATTTCATTGGCCGCAAAATAATCTCCAGTGCTTACATAAACAATGCCGGTGTTGTCTGATGTGAAGCTCCATTTCGTATTTGAAGACTGAAAAATAAAAATCGGTTGCGCATTAGGGTCATTGAGATCGAGAGAAAAGGTTTTGGGAGAAACCGGGCCGGGTATTACTCTGCCGAATAAAATGGTTTTTGAATCAGGTGCGATTCGACAGTCTGAAATTTCTTCTCCATTTACTTCTCCAGTAGCTACTTTTACGACGCTATAATCGAATAGGTCAGCGACGTAGAGTTTTCGAAGAGCACCTGGAATAATAATCGTGTAAAGCAGGCGTCCAGGATCACCGTCCGTGCGTGTTCCTTTTATAAAATGAATATTTTCAATGGTTGCTCCCGGTATCGAACTGCCTTGAGGATTGAGATTGTATTGCTCGTTGCCTTCAAGTGAGATTAAGACGACGCTTTGAGCGCCAGACGAACTTTTTTGAACAGCGACCCATGTGTTGTCGGGTGAAACATCAAGCTGAAGATTCATCTGGTCGAAACCTTGCAGCAGAGTTTTTTCTTTCGAGTTTTGTAGGTCGTAAGCTCTCAATTCAAATTGTCCCGCCGTCGCTGAGCTTGCCGCTAAATAAAGCACCCATCGGCTGTCAGATGAAAGTTTAAACTGATTAGCGAAGACCGGTGTGATGGGTAGATCGGGGTGTTGTTGACTGGCTACATCGTAGAGCGAATGCTTGGCCCCCGCGAGATAGATTTTAGATCCATCCACGTTGGGAAGAACATGGGTGTAGGGTTTTGTAATTTGAAAAAGCTGTGTCGGTGAAGCCGCGCCATTGATCGGAGTTTTGTACAAGAAAATCTTGAAGCTCGTTTTGCTTTCACGGGCTTGAAAATAGACATCAAAGGTAGAGCCGTTTTTCACGATCGCGAATTGTGTGGTCGCGCTTGCTAATACAAGCGGACGATTTGTATCGTCTGTTAAGGTTCCGCCAGAGAGAAGTTGGGAGTCGCTTCCATCGGGATGCACAGAATAGAGCCGCCCCGTCGAATCAATAAATACCACGCAGCTGTTGTCAGGAGCGATTTGAAAGAGCGGGTTTGAAGAAAGGCTCTGAGTATTGAGTTTAACGAGAAGGGTAGGATCTTTGCTTGCGGCCGACACTGAAACGATGTTGAGGCTCATCACGAGCGTTGCAAGAATAATAGAAAGAGAGCGGGGATAAGACATGAAAACTCCTTCAATGGGGAAACAGTTAGAGTGGGGTCTATCTAGCACAAAAGATGTGATCCGATAAGCCCTGAGAGAGGGCTTCCCTATCTATCCATAGATTTCATTGAGTTTGAAAGTTCTCTCTTTTGACCTGCGACACATTTCAGGATAGAAGCTTGTTCCGATGTTTTCGCGTTCAATTCTATTCTTACTTTTTTGGGCCGTTTTTCTGACTTCTTGTGGAGCTCGTTCTACAAAAGGGATACCTTCTTCTAAAGGCCTTAATTCATTACCGACTTCATTGATGATGGCTTGGAACGCTTCACAGGATGGAAGCGGAAATGTGGATGCACAGGTTACGGGCTATCGTATTTATTATGGTCTTTCGACCGGGGATTACACAAATAATGTAGATGTTGGTCTAGTGACCACAGCGGTTGTGAGTGGCCTTCCTCATGCCCCTCTTTATTTCGCGGCAACAGCTTACGATGCCTCAGGAGACGAGAGCGGTTTCTCAAACGAAGTTTTAACGACTTTGACCCTAGGTGGGCCTTCGCTGGCTTCAGATCAAACTGCGCTCTCTATGGGTATGAAGAACGGCAGGCCTGTGATTTCAGCTGTTCCTCAGTAGTTTTCAATCTTCAGGAGTGACCAATTTCTAGGCACCTGCCACCGCACTCGACAACTCTTTGAGAGAATTCAGGAATTTCTAACCCCTTTCTTTTTTAGTTAATTCTTCTTCAATAACAATCATTTAACTAATAATAGACTGATTTACTCAGTCATTGGCAAGAAGCTTGCACAAAGGGCACCCGGAGGCTTTGTGAACTATGATGAAATCTAAGCATACGTCTGTGTTGGCAGGTATTGCTGTAGCGCTGTTCTCTGTAGGTTTTGTGGCCTGCGGAAGCGGTAGCGACAGCTCGAACAACGTTACACCAGCGGTGACGTCGAATAACGGTCCTGGCAGTTATAATTATACTACGGGCAATTATCCGAATGGTTATCCAAACGGTAATTTACCGGTTGGTCCAAATGGTACGTACTTCCCACAGTATCAGGGTGGCCCGCCGCCGATCATTTACGGCAACTACGCTAATGGAAGTCCGTTTCAAGCGTATACTTGGAGTGGAAGCTACTATAGCTACGTTGGCCCATCAGGGTACGGACTCCCTGCATACGGTTACCCAGGCCAAGCTGTTGGCGGAGCTGGTTTTTACTTCTACGTACGCTAACTTTTAACGCTGCAGACTGCTGTTTTTCGTGGTGACCCAAATTTTTGGTGTCTCCACGACAGACTCGCCTGTGGGTAAGGTTAAGCGACCGGTGAACCAGATCTGATACCGGCCATCCGGTACGGCGTTTGTTCTCCACCCCATCGTCAGGTTCGACAGCACCATGTCTGTCGAGCGAGAAAAAGCTTCTTGGCCTTTCTCATCCTGAACGTGAAAAATGATCGAGCTGAGTGGTACTTCGGTTCCTGTAGAGGAAGCGAGATTAAACTCGATGCGATCGGTGAGGGGCTTTGAGAGATCGACGCCTTTCGGTGACGAAGTCAGTGAAAGTTTTGCCGCTCCGTTAAAAACGTAGAACTGTTCAAATTCTGAACGGCTCTGTTTGCCACCGTTGTAACTAGCGGTCGCGACGGCCTGATAATAGCCGTCTTTTAGCGTCGCAGTGTCCAAGCCCAAAGAGCATTTAGATTCGGTACAGCTGATCGTCTTGACGGCATCAGAAGCACCCGAGTCGCTTGGGCGAACAATCTGCACATCCACTTTCTCGGTTTGGGCAAACGTGCTTTCAACTTGGAAGTTCGTTTTTCCGGCGAGAAATACACGGCCATGAGGATTCTGGATCGTCACGTAACCCTGTTGATCGGGAACTGTGAGGCCCCAGGTGTTATTGCTTATGCCTGAGGTATCGTCCCAGCTAATGTGGGCAAAGCCTCCCTCGCCCCATTCCGATCCCCAACTGTTGCGGATGATCCAGCTCCTCGTGGTATCGTCAAAACCCACGATGCTGACTGCGTGTCCGCCTAAAGCTCCACCGGTGACGTGCTGATAAACGCCACTCGAGTATGTTAGAAAATCTTGATAAACCATCAATGTCGTAATGAGTGGCCCATGTTTCAAGGCTGCTTTCACTCCATCAATATCTTGAGTGCCCGTTGAGGGGTGTGAGTAGCTCACCACTTTTGTGGTGCGGCTGTCAGCATCTTTACAGATGCTGCTACAAGCAACGGTTTCACCGGTCGAGCCCATGGTATAGGGAGCGCAGGCTTCATCGGGCACGCCGTTGGTTTGAAGAAATTTTGCAGCCAACTGTGGCATCCAGCCGAATTCGCAAGCGCCGCCGCCGCAGGCAAAAAGGGCTTGAGTCGAGAAGGCTGGGTTTAGGCCTGGAATTCCCGCTGTAATATTAACCTGTGTTTCGAGTGTTGCTACGGTTGCGAATGAGACACAGCTTCCGCAATTGCCTTGATTCAAAATCGGGCTGACAAAGTTCATTCCACTTTGATTGCGCCAGTCGACGGTTTCATTAAGAAGTGATTTGCGTCGGGGGGCAATAAATTCGGCGTCTGTCGACTTCATCTCTGTTACGCCTAACATACGTTTAATTTGGTCTTGAGAGAGTTTAGAAACCCAGTTTTCTTTCGCTTTCCATTGAGCATGTTTTGCTTGAATCGCTTGATTGACGAGGTCAGCTGGAACAGCCGCCTCGCTCTTTTGTGCCGTTCCGAGTGAGAAGATCACCGCTAGAGCGACGAGAGAAATTGAAAGAGCATCCTTGCCTGTTTTCGAATATTGTTTTGTCATCCAGTGATCGTAAGATCATCAAGCGATTGACACAATACGCAGGAGGTCACGTTTTATGACTCGGGGCGAGGTACTCTATCAGGTTCAGGCTCATGGCCCTAAGGAGCTCGAGGCGGAATATTTGAAACTCATCAAAGACCATGTTTCAAAGCTCCTACAGCTTCCTGGGTTCCTTGCAGCGGCTTGGTTTGTCGAAGAGGCTTTGCCTACAGACGACCAGTTTCGATTCATCGTTCAATATGAGGTAGAGACTCGCGAACACTTAGAAACTTACTTTAGAACGCTCGGCGTAGTTCTTCGAAGTGAAGCGCAAGAGCGCTTCAAAGGTCAAGTTGCCATTTTAAGAAAAATACTGATTAAAAAAGAGGCTCAGTTTTCGGCTTAATTTTCGTCTGGATTGCCGCTACCGACTTGAACAGGTGTAAAGGGCTGAGAAGGAATCAGTCGTACATCGTTGAGCGGGTCTAGATCCACACCAATCAGCTGACCGATGACAAGATTATCAGGCAATGCTGGCACATCTTTTTTAATATTTTTGGCGATTTCGACGGTTGAGCTATTCGTTTGCACAACAGGACTTGGGGGTCGATTCAACAACGCTATTACTTCACGAGCATTGAGAAAAGGTGCATCAAGTTGAGGGTGAGTATCCGAAGGAATGATTGTGGGTTCAACAAAAGCGATCAGATGTTCAGAGTTGTTGATGGTATTTCTTTTTTTTCTGGTCAGCGTACCATCGAGAAAAATACTATTGAGCATTCCTGGTAGATCGGGAAGTTCTACTCGCGTTTCCCGCTCGTGAGTAATGTCGACGACGTGAATTCCAGTTAATTTTGCAATGCTTCTGATGATGATCCCATCAGTGTTCTTTGGAGCGTCCGCTTGTTTTGCAGCTTCTTCAGCCTTTTCTTTTGCGTCCGCTTTGACTTTTTCAGCTTTAATTGTGAGCTCTTTTGCTATTTTTTTATTTTGAATATCTTGAGAACGTTGAATGGCATCAACACCTAGGTTTTGGGCAACGGTGTTGAGTGCGAGATTGGTTGTATAAAAATTGGTCCCACAATCGATCGTGGCTTCGGCCATTCTGTATGCGATTTCATAAGCGCCCCGATTTTTTTTCGCTGACGTGAATCGTAAATGGGGTGCTCTGTTTAAATAATTCATTGATCCCTGCGCTTAAAGCGCTTTC
>Ga0206960_1194_pt1 | contig 13749 bp, 12 predicted proteins | sample Alteio_BWOrgHeat_29_FD_153255 | JGI IMG/M metagenome (GOLD analysis project Ga0206960, IMG submission 153255) | Enriched cells from forest soil in Barre Woods Harvard Forest LTER site, Petersham, Massachusetts, United States -... | ecosystem: Environmental > Terrestrial > Soil > Temperate forest >... | reverse complement strand
GCATCTACATTGTCAGCCCGGAGATATTTTGGAATATATTGCCGAAGATGACAAAATAGAATGATTTATTTTAGAGCATCGCTCAGCCATTTCTATTGAAAGCTATCTTGGAACATCATGACTAAAGCCAAAGCCCTCTTCTACTACCAAATACGAAGCTTAATTGGGATTCAAGATTTGGTTGAGCGTTACAGATAAATAGCAGCTCAGAAATTTGGCATTGGAAAAAAGTGGGGCGGTGTAAGCTGATGCGTTGACTTCATTAAGAGCAAAACCTAAAAATAGCTGGCAATTTTAACAGCCAAGGGATCAATCCATGAAAACTATTAATCCTATAATTTTATGCTGTCTTCTTTTTATTTCGGTTATTACCCATGCGGCAAGCTATAAATATCAACTTCCTTCAGGTGAAATACTCACTCTCAAAGATATTGAATTTTCAACTGATGATTTTGCTCTTGATATGTCTTTGGCCTTAGAGGCTTTTTTTCAAGCATTCAAAAATCAAGCACCAGAGATATTAGAACGTCATTTTGGTCCAGATCGCAATATTCAAGCATTTTTCTCAAATCTTATCACTGAAGATGATATTGCACCGTTCCGTGCCGGTCAGCTGATATGGGTAAGAGCTTTTTTAGCAGACCAACTTGTCGGATGGATGACCATTGCCCCGAAATTTATTAGCCCAGAAAACAGCTATCTGAGTACACTAGTTGTTGATCCAGCCTTTCAAAAAAGAGGTATCGGCAAAGTAATGATTGAGTCAATTGCTACTCATTGGCTGCCTGAAACAAAAGAGATTGATTTAGTCGTCAGGCGTATAAACGAGACGGCTATCACCTTTTATCTCAGGCTAGGTTTTTCGTGGGCCCCTGAAATAGCGCATAAAAATCAAGGTAATCCGGAACTATGTGCTTTTATGAAAATCGATGCACAATTAATCAGAGAAAGAGCGCAGGTTGTTTTTACCTCAAAAAATGAAACAGTTTATTGCCCTATTCCAGATCACTTATTGTGTAGAGGGTTCAGCGCTAAAGAAGAACAAGGACGCGACGCCCCCTTCATTTACGACCCAGAAAATGGGGTCTATTTTCAAAGACGTCACGCTGCAACGGAATATCTTTCCCCATTGCCTAACTCTTAATAATGAGTATAAAGATATAATGTCACCATTTAATGATACGTATTAATCATACACAAATAGTGAACACATATTAAAGGATTATATATGAGAAAAAATATTTTATTAAGCATCTTAACTGTTTTGTCTGTCACCTCAGGAATGGTTTATGCTGCTCCCTTGCGCATAGCAGTATTTGGTGGTGGCGCTATGCTGGGTTACGTGCCAAGTCAGGTGGCAGCTCAAATTGAAGATATGACACAGAAGCCCATGAGCGAAATTTACCGTGGCGGTATTTTTGGAGCCTCTACGGGATCATTAGTGGCAGCTTTACTAACTTCCCCGCAGGCAGCACCAGCAGAACCAGGTGCCGCAGCTTCTGAAAGACCGCTGCTTGCCCCCAAGTCTGCGACCGACATCGCTCAAGATTATCGTAAACTGGGCAGCCAAGTATTTACCCCACAATTGATGATGAATGTGATGATGTCCAAATTTCAGCCAGCGAATGCACCGATGTTGTTAGCGGCAAATCAGGCGCCACTGGAGATACTATTGGCTGCACAATTTTCACATACCATGGGTGCAAGCGTTGCTCCTCTTGGCATACTTTCCGCTAATACTGCTACCAAGGATATCAAATTGTTTCATAGCTCTGCCGATGGCGATGTAAAAACATACCAGGCAGTGCTTGCTTCGTGCTCAGTGACGGACGTATTTGGCCCAACCAAGATTGGCGAAGAGTTCTTTGCCGATGCTGGTAGCATGGGTATTGGCAAGCCTGATGTGCTCAAGCCAGTTATAGATTTTGTTACCGAGCAATTACGTACGGGCAAAATTACCGACCATGAAATATTCGTTGACGTATTTTACACTGGTTTTTATGCGTCCGAATCGTCAAAAGCATCAAACATCACCGTTAAATCTGTTGATGGCACTCCCGTTATCATTCATATCAAAGAATTGGCACCAACGCGCATCGGCTATCCAGACGCTGGAAATATGATTGCGACGAACTTATTTGCTGCTGGGAGCACCGAGGAATTCTTTGCCATCCTTGACAAAAATGTCCTCAGCGTTACTGGCCATGAAATTTTTGGTCAAATGCTGGAAGAAATATTGGTTGCTCACGGTTAAAGGTTGTTAGCAATTAGGCGTCCAGCGATCTTAGACCCTTTTGATGATCAAATAATTCGATATTTGAGCAATTAAGGTAAACTATTTTTTCGCTGGACGTCCGCAGCGCACGATTAAGCGAGGATGCAGCTGTCCAAGAAAATGTAGTTTGCCAACAATTGCACATCATTCTCATGCTCAAAACGGTATAGAGCACCCTGAACGCCATTTTTTTGCCGTACGCCGCTTAGTTTCCCGAAAGCAGAGTCGAGCACGCGGTCTATTCCAGTGAAATAGCTGGCTCAAAGTGCCTTGTGGAGATTGAAGCAACTTGTTCTTCTTCGGCAGCAGAATTATCTAAAGCTTCACTGCCGTCGCTTGACAATGGCTCGAGTACACATTCTGAGTCTGCGCGAATTTGCCAAAGCTTCCAAACTCCAAAGCCAAGGCCGCTTACCAATGCAGTGTAAATAATGCCCTTAGGGCTGACCATTCCCTGACAATTAAATAATGACGCGATCCCCGCACCATAAAGGCTCCCGCGACAAGATGTCATTAAAATATCCTTGCAATCGTCCTGAAATTTTTCTTTGCTGGTGCGGTTTTTTAGAGCTTCACGAGCTTGTTTGTCTGCTTCGACCTCTCTTAATGTTTTACCCAAAACCATTCGCCCAAGGTCGTGATCATACTGATATGGCATTGCTTGAAACGTGACCTTTGGATTGTCATGCACGGGTTCTTCTTCTGGTACAAATTCCACAGCATGCACTGGAAAATAAATGGCTACACTTAATAAAATCAATGCAAATAATTTCATCACCAAACTCTCGCAACTGTAAGTAATTATTATCACCGTCACATACAGCAAATATTCGTCGATTTAACAATCCCTTTACTGGGTAACTGGAGCGGCTTTTTTGCAAAGTAGAGAGAAGCTGAATCCCGTAATATCTTTGGCGTGGTCACAGAGATGTCACGAAAGCTATGAGTAGATTGCATCATTAATGGTAAAGCTCCCTGAATTTCCACTCTCGCCGGCGTAGTCTCCTGCCTCACCATTAGGGCCGCTAGATCCTGCAGCATTATCTCCACCACCAGAACCACCCGCGCCACCGTTGCCACCTGCACCGCCACTCCCGGCATCGCCCCCAAGCGATTGAGGAAAATAGGGTACAACATTACCTGCGCCGCTAAAATTAACAATTACCACTGCACCATCGCCGCCATCACCCCCATTACCGCCTTTGCCTCCTTTTCCGCCGCTACCCCCATGGCATTGTACAGCTCCACATTTTTTAGAACTGCCACCATTACCGCCTTGCTGGCCCGTTCCGCCATTACCGCCCGCACCACCATTGCCACCATTACCGCCCAGATTAAGTACAGAAATATTGGCGCTCAGATTGCCTAAGTTTAGGGTTACGGTTGGAGCAGGTAATCCGTTTGTGATAGTTTGGGTAGCAACCGCATCCCCACCTGGATTACCGGTATTTCCATCTTTACCATCTCTTCCATAATGAGCACATGCTCCACCAGCAGAATCACATTTCGCATTTTCACCGTTTTCTGCTTGTACAGGGACAAAGGCAGCTCCTTGAACACCGTCGATGCCTCGCTGACCCGGTAGGCCAACAATCTCTATGTCATAGGCCGGCGTAGATGTCCCACCTGTCGTTTTATAAAAATTGGCGCATGTTAAAGTGCATGGCACAGTTATTTGAATATATCCGCCATTTTGTAGTGTAATACTGGTAAAATCCGTCGCAACATTTACACTATTTATCTGGTAAGGATTACCATTAGGATCATTTCCATCAACTACCAAATCAGTCATTTAAGCCTCCTATTTTGCAGGTCTTAATAAAAATACCATACTTAATTTAGCATGGATAAAATAATAGCTAGACCCTTTTGAGGGTCAAATGATTCGACATTTAGCAATTAAGGCAAACTATTTTTTTGCCGGACGTCCGCAGCGCACGAAGTAAGCAAGATGCAGCTATCCAAGGAAATGTAGCTTAATCCAAAATGCAAAATTACATCCTACAAGGTGCTAGCTAAAAAACTCCGTATTTGGCCAAGGTGCTTTCTTTTTAGCAGCTATGCGGCTTTGCCAATCCCCAACATGAAGTTCAAGCTTATTTGCATCTGGATCCAGAAAATAGAAGGAATCACCCTCTGAAATATTCTCTTTAAAGGAAATCACACCTTCACGAGTAAGCCTTTCAACCATTGAATCGAAGTTTTCCTGAGAAACACTGAAAGCAAGATGGGTATAGTCCTGTGGAGATCTGACAACGGGCTCTTGACTCAAATGCAAGCAAAGCCACGCCTCGCCTGCTAAAAAATATGCACCATTTGGCCATTTGCATAAAGGCTTCAGACCCACAATATTTCGGTAAAAATAAAATGAACGTTCCATATTGCTTACTGCTAAATTTAGGTAATTGAGACCGGTAATCATTTCAAACTCTTATAAAATTATTCAATTAAATAACCGTGCGACTTTTTTGCAAACCCGGGGAAACAGATATTTTTCCTTGAGCATCGATAATAACGCCTTCATACCCCTCTAGACTCTCAATGAGTTTCATTCCCTCGTCTGGCCCTAAAACAAAGACACCTGTGGCCAAAGCATCTACGAGATATCCATTTTTACCAATAATAGTCACGTTTTGGCTTTTATCGGCGGGGTAGCCAGTCCGCGGATCAATAATATGACCATAACGTTTATTCTCAAACATAAAGAAGCGTTCACTATCACCAGAGGTGGCCACAGCACCGTTGGAAAGAGGAATGAGTGCAAAATTTTTGCTTTTATCACGCGGACTTTGAATGGCCACTTGCCAAAGTGCTCCCTTATTACGCCCGCGCACGGTTAAATCGCCACCTGCCTTGATGGCAAAGTCTTTAAAACCCTGTCTCTCTAATATTTTTATCACCTGATCGACGGCATATCCCTTAGCAATACCTCCAAGACCTATTTTCATTCCAGGCTTTTTGAAAAAAACCGTTTTCTTACTAGAATCGATTTCAATACTTCGATAATCAACCCGTGAAAGCGCTTGCTTAATATCGGCATCTTGTGGTGGAATAGATCTTCTCCGGGAAAAATCCCATAAAGCCCCTACACTGGCATAGCTAATATCAAAAGCTCCTTGAGTGAGCTTTGAAACTTTAAGCGCCTCTTCAATAAGAAAAAAAATCTCCGGATCAACTTTTACGGGCACAATAGCTGCCGATCGGTTTAACGACGTAAGTTCACTCTCACGCCAATCAGTCATTAAATCTTCGATGCGCTTAATTTCTGCCAGGGCCACATCTATAGCGTTATGAGCTTTTTTTTCGTCAGCACTGAGTACAACAAAGGAAATATCTGTGCCCATTAAGACAGTGTCACGGGTGACGCTCATGCTCTCCCTTTCCTTAACTAAAGACAGCAAAGGCGAAATCAAGGATGCAACACGATTGCCCCGAGCCTGAATATGGCCTTGCGGATCAACAACAAAAAGGGCCGGAGTCTGCTTAACCCCAAAAAAACCAGCTAAACGTCCGTTGTCGTCTATTAGATTGGTATATTTGGCATCCACTTTTTCAACAAAGTTCCTTACTTTATTAAGATCCGTATCTATGCTCACAGAAATTACGTCAATCTTTTCGCCATGTTCCAGATGCAACTTCTTAAGCAGAGGAATTTCACGCAGGCAAGAGGAGCACCATGTTGCCCAAAAAACGATAAGCGTTGGTTTGGTTATTTTCGCGGGCTCAAGTCTAAAAGTTCCACCGCCTATGAGACGCACTTCCGCTGAGGGAATTAATGGATATTCTGAAACTTCCGCGTGAGAAAAAGCATTGAGAAAAAAACAGAAGCTGAAAAAATATCTCCAACTATTAATATTCAAAACAAACCTCTAGAAGCGAAATAAATAGCCAAGATCAAACCAATAAATCATCATGCCATCATTTCGTAGCCAATAATGAGCCCCAATACTCAGCTCATTTATACCCACCGGGAAAAAAGGCATTTCAATGAGGGCTAAACGCAGCCCAAATAGGGCCCCTGTAAAAGGGCCAAGATCGCTGTCTGAACTGCGATAAAGCGGCAAAATGTCAAATTCTCTTTGGAAAAATTCCGCGCCTGTTTGTGTATAAAATCGAACGCTCGGCTCTAACAAGAGCTGCTTGAAATAAAGATACTGAAAAAATCTGAGCTCAGCTGTATGACTATAGAGCTTCCAGGTATCCAAATAGAATCTATACCCTACCTCAATGGTATTCTCAGATGAAAGACTATGCTTCCATCTGCCAGCGATAGACGATCGATGTCGCTCTGCAGGCATTTTTTCACTGTGCTCAATATCAGCAACAAATACCGAATAGTACGTCGTCTCTAACATACCAAACTGCACCGTGTAGCTCAAATTGAAATTAACTAAATCTAAGGGAGACAGGACCTGCAAAAGATTAATTTCTGGCGTAAATGTTTGGCGCATTGAGTAGCCTGGCATGGTTCCATCAAACGACTTAATATGAAAATAATCAGTAAAACCATCGAAACGCACTGAAAGAGTTGTATTGTTATCCATCAACGGCACCGCAACATTAAGGCCGTAGAGCCAAGAGTAAAATTCATTGGCCTCAAAGCCAAAACCCGCATGACTGCCAAAGTTTAATGCCTCAAAATTATGTATATAACCCACGTCAGCTGCTAAATGTTTGTTGCCACTTGGATTTGCTTGCAAAGCTCGAAATTGAGGATTGTGATAACGCATCTGAGATGCAGAAGAAACAATATCACCCAAAACTCTTACATTCAGACGATCTCTTTCTGAAAGAGACTTATCCAGCATTATAATGCCTTCAAAAACAAATTCATCCTCATCAAGCTTTGGGTTTCCACCAGTATGCTCCGGCTGATCATTTTGGAAATAAAATCCAAAACCGGCGGAAAGGGTATTGTCGCCTTCCAACGGCAGCACTATTTCATCTTCCGCAGAAATTGACGGTTCAATGAGTGCAAAAAAAACTACCACACTAAAAAAAAACCTTTTCATTTGCAGGAGCAACCTGCTGCATTGGCTGACGAGAAGCCCCCAATGGACCCTTCTCTAGTCGTGATAATATCCGAGCGCACCGCAGAGACCGTGGAATCATAATCAAAAATCATAGTACGGTCAGCTAGACGTTCTTTTTCGTGGATTTTAACTGAAACGCAGCCAACCAACAGTACGTTCAAGGAAATCAAAGAAAATAGCACTATAAAAATACGCACCTTGAAGCCTTGGTCTTGAGGATATCAAGTTATTATCCTCAGGGTCCAAATTTTTTTCAAGCGCAGCTTATCGTATTATTGTAGCTTCTCTTGAAAGACATGCGCCTATTCTTACTCAGAAAATTTCTTAGGCTTAGAAAAATATCTTTTGTCATATTAAATAGCTTTTTGGCCAGCAGCTTTCTTGCGCACAAAGAGCCATGCACTCACACCAACTATTCCGCCTACTAAATCGGCGCATAAGTCACCCAAACTGACCTCACGCCCAGGCACAAAATATTGATGAGCTTCATCGAGCATGCCATAGAAAACAGTAAGCGACACGGCCAGTAAAACTCGAATTAAGCTTGTGCTCTGGTTCATTAATAGAGCATAAGCTGCGGCAGCACCAAGACTTGAAAATACGCAAACGTGTGCCACTTTATCAGCATTGGCAAACTCAAATATCCCTGGAATAGGCAAATGAGACTGGCTAGAGAGGAAAAAAATCACGCCAGAGATGGCCGCAAAAGGAAGCCATAACAAAATATTTTTTCTGACGCTGTTGTTCAAGATTGACTCCCCTTTTCCTTAATAATTCTAACAAAGATAGCTCAGCAAGAGCAAATATTACTTGGAGATTTGATGAAAATACACAGCAATGACTTCAAAAATGCCGGCTTTATCAAAGCGAAACATGCGTCGTGGGACAAAAATGTTGCGCCCCATCTTGCCTGGTCAGACCTTCCAGCCCAAACTAAAAGCCTCGTTCTCATTTGTGATGACCCGGATGCGATAAAACCAGCACATAAAATTTGGGTTCACTGGCTTGTCTATGACATAGCCCCCACCGTTCATGAAACTTCTGATCTCAAAGACGCCAAACAAGGGCTTAACGATTTCGGCAATCATGGCTATGACGGCCCAAACCCTCCCGATGGCGAGCACCGCTATTATTTTGAACTTTTTGCTCTTGATACAGCCCATGTTGATTTACAACAAAGAATTACCAGAGATGAGTTTTGCAAGCGATTTAGCAAAAATATTCTAGATTCATGCATTATAACCGGAAGACACAAGAAATAATTACAGACGTCCAACAAGGCCACCCATTTCTTTGAGATCATAAGGTGGCTTTGTCTGCGGTAGATGCATGCGAAAAAGAATATCGAGTACAAATTTGAGCGGCTTATCTAATTTTTCGCCAATGCGCACCCGCCCGCGAACTTCTTGCAATGCCGCATCGATGCTGCGCCATCCATATTCAGCAAGTATCCATACTGCCATTTCATCAGTGGTAATTTCCACCAAATCGTTAATGGTCAACATAATAAAATCGCGATGCCTATCTGGCGCATAGAAATTATGGCAACGCCAATATTTATGAGTTTGCGCCGCAACCAAAGGAAAACACTTTTCCCCTTCATAACTGAGAATATATTCAGGCGCCTCTTTCAAATTAGGTAAATCATCCTGAGTTATTTTTCGTTTTCGTGGCAAAGAGGGAAGGCCCAGATCTTCCGTTACGCATTCAGATACCGTTGACTCTGGCTCTTGAACGTCGTCCGGTTCTGATTCAGAATTTCCCCTCAAAATAGATGACAATATATCACCTGATGCCGGCATCTGAGGCTGCATAGCCAAATCCACCTCTATGGGCAGATTTTGGTTCTGTGGCTTAGATAGAATGGAGCTTGCCACCACTTTTCCAGGTGTAATTTTCTGGGCTACCTTTAATACATTATTTTCCTGACTAGGAGGAACCATAGAGGACTTTTCAATGTCTGCCACGGCAGTTTTTTGCTCTATTTTTGACGGCACCTGATCAGATGGCAATTCATCGAAGAGCTGCGGCGTTCTCATATCCTGCGCTAACATTTTCTGATTTGATTTTGGAGGCGCATTGTCTGAAATTGCGCATACGGATTCAGGCGGCGGAGGCTCTGGAAAGAGCATGTTTTGACTGATTTCTGGCACATTGTTTTCAACTGGATGCTGCGAAGAATCAAAAAGTGGACCTTCTGGAACTTTTGATCTCAAACTAGAGTCAAACAAAGGACCTACAACAACTACTTCCTCTTCCGGAACAGGCTCTGGTGCGCTTGGTATCTTAGCCAAGGTATAAATCTTATGCTTGAGTTGGATCCAATCACCGCTCCAGCACAAAAAACCGCTATTCTCTAATTGTTGTATGGCTTCTTTTACGGCGGCAAGATCTTTATTTAAATTTGTCGCAATTTCAGCCTCATTAACATAGAAGTTAGGCCATTCAGCACTTGAAAGAAGACTGAGCTCCAAATAGACTCTCAGCGCACAATCGGAAATCTGATGGTTGTGAATGAGCTCAACGGGAGCGTCACCAAACAATTTAACAGATAATGGGCTTGAAGAGCTGCTCATAAAAACCTAACTTATAAATGAGCCAAAGCAGTTTCTATTTTTGCACCAAGTCTTTTATATTCTTTATGCGCATCTTCAGTAGCCGCCGTCATTCTTTCCTTCAATTGGATTACCATGTCTTCCTCAGAAGAAGCCTTGACCTCACTAGGCAAAGCCGCCGCATCACAAAGAACGCGAACGCGATCATTGGCTACTTCAGCAAATCCTTCTGCCACCATAACGCGAAAGCCCGATTCCTTTGAACCAAAAGGCTCTAACTCTGGCGTGGCTTCTGGCACAGTAAAAGAAAGCATGCCAGTACTTACTTCAGCAATAAGCGAAGCATGTCCGGGCAAAATCTCAAACTGGCCCATTTTGCCGGGCACTGTTACCGAATTACAACTCACCGTCAGCAGACTTCTTTGCGGCGTAATAATTTCCAAGGTCAGCATAAAGGCTCCTTTTGATCACACCAAGGTCTTGGCTTTTTCAATAGCCTCTTCAACTGTGCCTACCATATAAAACGCTTGCTCAGGTAAATCATCATGCTTACCTTCAACAATTTCTTTAAATCCACGAATGGTATCGGCGATTTTAACATACTTACCTGAAATACCGGTAAATACTTCAGCTACGAAGAAAGGCTGAGACAAGAAACGCTGAATCTTACGCGCTCGGGAAACGATTAATTTGTCATCAGCAGACAATTCATCCATACCCAAAATTGCGATAATGTCCTGCAAATCTTTATAACGCTGCAGCACCTTTTGAACTTGGCGGCTCACATTATAATGCTCTTCACCCACGATTTCAGCAGACAAAATGCGACTGGTGGAATCCAAAGGATCCACTGACGGATAAATTCCTAAGTCCGCAATAGCGCGATTAAGCACTGTTTTTGCATCTAAATGCGAAAAAGCGGTAGCAGGCGCTGGATCTGTTAAATCGTCAGCAGGCACATAAATTGCCTGCACCGAAGTAATGGAGCCTTTGTTAGTTGTAGTAATGCGCTCTTGCAAAGCGCCCATTTCTGTTGCCAGAGTTGGCTGATAACCCACTGCTGAAGGAATACGGCCTAGAAGTGCAGATACTTCAGAACCTGCCTGAGTGAAACGGAAAATATTATCAATAAAAAGCAGCACGTCCTGACCAAAGTCATCACGAAAATGCTCAGCAACGGTTAGACCTGACAGGCCAACACGAGCACGTGCACCAGGCGGTTCATTCATTTGACCATAGACCAGCGCAACTTTACTCTCTTTTTCGTTGACCACTCCAGTGCTTTTATCAATTTTGATAATGCCGGAATCGCACATTTCATCATAGAGATCACGGCCTTCACGCGTTCTTTCACCAACACCGGCAAATACTGAAAGTCCGCCGTGGCCCTTACCGATATTATTGATAAGTTCCATAATAAGCACGGTCTTACCTACACCAGCACCACCGAAAAGGCCGATTTTGCCTCCGCGTGAATAGGGGGCGAGTAGATCAACAACCTTAATACCTGTCTCAAGCAGACCTACTTCTGTACTTTGATCCACAAAAGGTGGAGGACTACGGTGAATGGGGAGCCAATTATTGGCTTGAACGGGGCCTTTTTCATCAACTGGCTCGCCAACAACATTAAGAATGCGGCCTAAAACACCATGACCAACCGGCATCATGATCGGCGCACCGGTATTTTTTGCATGCGTGCCGCGCGTAAGTCCTTCAGTGGCATCCATGGCAATGCAACGCACCGTATTTTCACCCAAATGCAGCGCAACCTCCAAAACAAGGTTGTCGGGTTTAGAACTGATCGCCGGATTTGAAGCCTTAAGTGCCGTATAAATTTTGGGCAATCCACCAGGAGGGAAACAAACATCAACCACCGGGCCTATCACTTGGGTAATCTTGCCATCTAGCAATCTTTCAGCCATGCTTTCCTCTCCTACCTAATTTTAAACCGTGATTAGCCAAACGAACATGCCAGATATCCAACTCTTTTCAAGGGATTTTTAATCACTTTTAAGGTCTTCCATGAATAAAAGCCTAAAAAAATACGACATTTATGTGGAAGTTGCCCTCCCAGTTCCGGCTTTCCTCAGTCCGCTGAGCTATCATTATAGTGGTGACTTAGATCTAAAAGTGGGTGCACGGGTAAAAGTTCCCATAGGAAAACGAGAATTAGTTGGCGTCGTTTTGTCTGTCAGCGATCAAAGTCAGCTTGCCCCTCAGAAGATCAAAGAAGTCATTGCGGTGCTCGATCAAGAAGCGGTGGTCAGCGCTCAGCAAATAGCTTTGAGTCTTTTTGTTGCTCACTATTATCATGTCGCTATCGGCGAAGTGCTTAAGCTATGCTTGCCTGCCGGTGAACAAAAAACTGAAAAAACGGCTAAAAAAATTGCTCCCGAGCCAACAAAAGCTGCGCTTCCTGTCCAGCAGCCTTTTGAGCTCACTGCGGACCAGCAAGAAGCTGTGCAAAAAATCATGGCCGGCGATAAGCGCGCTTTTCTCCTACACGGTATTACTGGCTCTGGAAAAACTGAAATCTATGTTCAAATAGCCCAACAAATCTTGGCTCGTGGGCAAAGTGTTTTATTAATTGTTCCCGAAATTGCACTCAGCCCTAACCTTTACAACTATCTTTCAGCTCGTTTAGAACAGAACATTGTAATGCTACACTCCGGCCTCAGCCCAGCTAAGCGTCGCGACGCATTTTTTGATCTGCTCAATAAAAAAGCTCGCATCGCAATTGGTGCGCGATCCGCCCTTTTTGCACCCTTGCCGGATCTTGGACTTATTGTTGTTGATGAAGAACATGACAGTAGCTTAAAGCAGGAATCGACTCCTCGCTATCATGGCCGCGATGTCGCTTTATGGCGGGCGCAAAATGAAAAAGCAATCATCATTCTTGGATCAGCAACTCCCTCATTAGAAAGCAAACACAATGTGCATTTGGGCAAATTACAAGAAATTAGGCTCAATAATCGAGCTTCAAAAGCCGCAGTCTTGCCCAATATTCGCGTTATTGACCTTAAGCAACGTAAATTAGCTCAATCCTATTATGCTCGAGATGCTGCCCAAACCCAAGGCCAAAGCTTGTGCATTTTATCTGATCCGCTCAGAGATGCCATTGATGAAACGCTGCAAAAAGGCGAGCAAACAATGCTTTTTCTCAATCGTCGAGGATATGCAGCCTTTGCTATTTGCCGAGATTGTGGGGAAATTATTCATTGCCCTCAATGTTCGGTTTCCCTCACTTATTATCAAAATAAAAGGCTGCTGCGCTGTCATCAATGCGACTATGTGCGGGCCATTCCCCCGCATTGCCCGGCATGCACCGAGGGAGAAATAATTTTTTTAGGCCTTGGAACTGAACGCGTCGAGCAAGAAGTAAAAGCGGCATTCCCTGAGGCGCGAGTGGCTCGACTTGATCGTTCGACGACCTCTTCATTTAAAGAACTGCAAAAATTACTCAATGAAATGAAGAGCGGGACCATCGACATTCTTATTGGCACGCAAATGATCGCTAAAGGGCATGACTTCCCCTCGGTCTCCTTAGTGGGAGTAATTCTTGCTGACACCGGCATGGGAATGCCAGATTTTCGGGCCAACGAAAAAACCTTTCAATTACTTACCCAAGTTGCGGGCAGAAGCGGACGCAGTAAAGATGGCGGCCAGGTAATATTTCAAACTTTAAATCCTGGCCATCTCGCCATTCAATGTGCTCAAAATCACGACGTTGACACGTTTATTACAAGCGAAATGGCTTCCAGAAAGGCAGAATTTCAGCCTCCTTTTTGCCGATCGGCACTTTTGCGCATTGAAGGAACTCAAAGCGCGCAAATTCAAGAAGTTGCTCAAAACATCAAAAACGAACTTTTAGCCTTTTGCAGCAAAG
>Ga0206960_1193_pt1 | contig 13920 bp, 15 predicted proteins | sample Alteio_BWOrgHeat_29_FD_153255 | JGI IMG/M metagenome (GOLD analysis project Ga0206960, IMG submission 153255) | Enriched cells from forest soil in Barre Woods Harvard Forest LTER site, Petersham, Massachusetts, United States -... | ecosystem: Environmental > Terrestrial > Soil > Temperate forest >... | reverse complement strand
TCGATGTCATTCGCGGAAAAGCGAGCTTCATGCGATTCAGAAATTCTTCAATGGATATGAAGCAATATGCTGAAATATCGGTAGACATTTCACCGAGCGAGAAAGAACTCGATCGCTTTCAGGCTGAATACAATGAAACTCGGTGGTCGATCCCCCACGCTCAGAAAAATGAGTTCGACACGGCTGAAAACATGGGTCGGGCGCTCCAAAAAAATGCTGAAGTCCAAGAGACAAACGTTAAACTTCATGTTGACTCATTAAGTTTGAGAGAGTTTGCTGGAAGGTTCTTTTTTGAGTCGAAAGACGGAACTACTATCGCAGGCCCTACTTGGGAAGTCTCTAAAGATTCAACTTATCCAGGTACTTTCGAAAGTGAAAACGAGCAGTCATCCATGTATGGCCCCTTCCACTATTGGGAAATGCCATTCTCACTTCAAGGCAAAGCCCTTCGAAAGGCGGGTGGGATTGACCTTCGTGAAATCAAAGGCACGACAAATGTTTTTAATGTTTTCTTAACGCTTACTACTTATGGACTTTGGATACCGATCAATAATCTTTTTCACAGCATCGACATGAGCTTTGAAAACGGAAACTGCACAGTTCAGTAAAGTTAAAACTGAAAGGAACAGCTAAAAATGAAAACGAAACTCATGATTTTAAGTTTAGTAGTGGCCAGTTTAAGCTCAGCACACATCTGTCGAGCAGAGCGTAACGATGACTGGGACCCCTTCTCTAAAAAAGACAAAGCCCTTCTTGAAATGGTCATAGCTGAAAAAGGGATCCATTGCGCTTTCAATATAGTTCGCGGAAAAATGCCTTATGCCCCGTTATGGGGTGAAACCATGGACGCGAAGCAATATGCTGAGATCTCACTCAACATCACCCCTAGTGAGAAAGTAGCCGACCGTTACCAAGCCGAATACAGCGAAACGCGATGGACGGCTTCACACACAAAGCGCATGGGTGTCGACAAAGTAGAACAAATGGGCCAGGTCGTTAAAAACAACACAACGGCTGATCCAAAGGAAACCAAATTCACTCTCGACTCATTAAAACTGCGGGAATTTGGCGGAAGATTCTATTTAACCTCGAAAGACGGAACAGAGATTGCCGGACCGGCATTCGAGGTAGCTCCAAACACAACGTCTCCGGCTCAATTCGAATACGAAAGCACACGATTTGGTGAAATGTATTATACTATTTCACCAAATATTGGTGATTGGGAACTCCCCTTCTCACTTCATAGCAAAACAACACGTGAATCTGGTGGCATCGACCTTCGCTCGATGAAAACCTCGGTAGGAGTGACTAACATGCTCTTGAGCATGGCTACAGGTACTCTGTGGATATTTGCCACTTCGTTCATTCATGACATCACTGTGGGCATTCAAGACGGTACCTGCACGGCTCAATAATTATTTAGATCGAAAGGAAAAAATAAATGAAAACCCTACTTACACTCATTGCTCTCTTAACAAGCTTGATTATGAGTTTTGAAAACCGTTCGTACGCTGATGCAGATAAGCTAGCCCAACTTCAACTTCTTTTAACAACAAAGGCAATAGAATGTCAGTTTCAAGTTCTGAGAGGCAAAACCAGCTGGATATTAATTAATAGCCAATACAATGCCAAACCCGGAACGGTGACGATGGATGTGAAACAATATGCTGAAATCAACTTGCTGATCACTCCCAGTGAACAAGAACCTGATCTCTATCAAGCACAGTACAGTGAAAAGCGCTGGAACCTACCCAAGAAGATGAAGTTCAATGCGAACTCGATCGACGCGATGGCCACGCAGGTAAAAGACAAAAATAATGTAAATCCAGAACCTGTGGATTTTAAAGTTCAATCACTGCAACTCAAAGATAACGGTGGCTGGTTTACCTTTGAAACAAAAGATAGAGGATTTCAAATTTCTGGACTCACCTATTCTGCTCTTACAGGTTATGGTGGCTTAGAGCCTGGAACACCCTCTTTCGAAATCAATGGTAAAAACTTTCATGAATCTGGAGGCATCGATCTCGGAAGTCGTATTGATGGGTTAAACAGCATAGCCCCTCATATTGTGAACGGTGTTTTACAACTCGGTACCATGGGAATTTATGCTCTTGCCTCTTCGCACTGGCATAACATTGACCAGAGCATTCAAACAGGAAACTGCCAGCCCGCTGAATAAGGTCTTCAAACAGAGCGCAATGGGGTTGATTTACGATGAGAGTGATGTAACAACAGCTCATCTCAATGAGCAAGATTTCAAAATACCTGCTTTACGAAGCCTCAGTTCAGAACCCCAAGTGGCAGGTCAATTACCTGCCCCAGTTTCACCAATGGCTCACGGGCCGTGCGCCTCGTTCGCTTCGTGAAGACTTCTGTGGCACCGGTAAAATCTCATGTGAGTGGGTTAAAAAAGATCCGAAGCATACGGCAGTCGCTTTAGACATTGATCCTGAAGCATTAAACTACGCTCGAAACGTCAATCAAGCGGCGCTTCCAGAAAAAGCCCGTGATCGTGTGCGCTTCATCAAACAAAACGTTTTAAAACCTACCAAAGAAAAGTTCGATTTCATCGGCGTCTATAATTTCTCGTTCTATGAGTTTCATGAACGCAGTATGCTTTTGAAATACGCCCGCTCGGTTCGTGCTTCACTCAAAAGCAAAGGCACTTTTTTTATGGAACTCGGTGGCGGCCCTGGCTTTACTGAACCCTTAGCTGAGATAAAAAAAATCCGCGTCGGAAAACAGAAGTTCGAAGAAGCGTGGGAACAGCACATGTTTGACCCCATCTCTGCAACTTGCGACTTCTCTATTCACTTTAAACTTCCAGGCAAAGCGTGGATGAACGACGTTTTCACTTATCATTGGCGCATTTGGACGATCCGCGAAGTGCGCGAGATTCTCATCGAAGCGGGCTTCAAAAAAACGGTCGTGCTCTGGGAAACAGCAACCACCCGAGGCAAAGGCACGGGTGAATTCTTGCCCTCAGAAGATGCACCGCCTGAACATGCATGGATTGCTTATGTGGTTGGAGTAAAATAATCCAACAGTCCGAATACTGTATTCCTAGTTCGAAATTCATCTCTCTTTCTTTTCTATAAGCCGCATAAACAGGCACGGAATTCGCTTTAGAACTCATCACTTAGTAATTTTATTGAATTTACAATGTAAATACGATATAAATATGATGAGTTTTAAGTTTGAATGGAATACTCAAAAAGCAGAAACGAATCTTAAGAAACACGGCGTTTCTTTTGAAGAGGCAATGACGGTATTTGATGATGCTCACTACCTACTCTTCACAGATCCGAAATTTAATGAAGACCGATATATTGCGATCGGCTTCTCACGAAAAGCCAAGCTTCTTGTAGTGATTCATTGCTATCAAGAAAACGTTATCCGACTGATTTCTGCTCGTAAGGCCACAAGCAAGGAACATAAAAGCTATGAAAAAAGAATATGATTTCGAAAAACTAAAGCCCGCAAAAAAAAGAATTGCTAGCTTGAAAGACGTTAAAGTCGTCAGAACCATTCGTCTAGATACACGCGTTTTAGCTTGGCTTTCTCATGAAGCAGACAAACGCGGTATGCCTTACCAAACCCTAATCAACTCCATTCTCACTGAAGCCATGTCAGCCGAAGAAAATCAGCTTGAAAAAAAAGTTCGAGCAATTGTTCGAGAAGAATTGAAAAAAGCTGTCTAAGTTATCGATGCCTGATTGCCTGAATGACATCCATCCGTGCCGCATGCAGCGCTGGAATCAATCCTGCCACTGTCGCTACAACCACTGTTGAACTGACTAATGTAAAATAGCGACCAAACGAGAAGACCGGATAAACAATCGTGCCGAGTTTAAACTGGCTGACAGAAAATCCAGAACCCAAGAAGGGCTGCAAATCAAAACCCGTATGCTGGTGGTAAAGTACCCAGAGCACACCGATCAAAGTACCCATGATGGCTGCTGAGATACCAATCATCGCCGCTTCAATTAGAATCAGTAAGCAAACTCCGCTTGGAGTCACCGCAAGTGCCAGCATCACACCAAACTCGCGCGTGCGCTCAAAAACACTCATCAGAAGTGTGTTCACGATACCAAACGTTGTGACGCCGAAGAGAACCAATGAAATCAAAAGCAACGTGGCGTCATTGAAGGTCACCATTCCGGCGAGTGCGGGCACGGCTTCTTTCCATGTGGTGAGTCTTAGGCCTGGATTTAATTTTGAAAGTGGACCGCTCAGAGTGGTGCGCACTTTATCAAGATTACCCGCTTCAGGTAATTTAACAGTGACTTCATGATCGCCTTGAATCGCCCCGATTTTTCGAACACACCCAATCGATGCATAGGCCACTGAACGGTCCAAAACTTTGGAGCCCGTATCGAAAATACCTTTCACTCTGAGAAGCTCATTGCCCAAGGTGCCGTCAGCAGCTTGAGCTAAAATAACAACTTTATCACCCAGACCCACTTTCAAAAGTGTGGCGAGAGATTTACCGATGAAAATTTCTCTATTCTGACACTCTAAATCTGCACCGTCTGAAAGGTAATCGCCTTCCACGCGATCAGACTTGAGCTGTGTGACCTTCGCTTCGGCATCAGGTCTGATGCCATTCAACATGATCGGTGTCGACTGCTCACCACTCGATGCGAGCGAAGGCAGGTGCACGCGTTCAGAAATAAAACTACCTGCAGGCAAAAGCTTCAAGAGCGCCTCGGGTTGCGCTTCGAAAGTATACTGAACCAGAGGCTCGTCAAGGTATTCGCTTTTCCAAACTTGGAGGTGTCCCACTTGCGTTGAAGTGACGTTATCGACAATCTGACGGTTCGTGCCCTTCAGAATACATTGTAGCCAGAGCAAAACAGCAAACCCGAGCGCCATACCCGAAAGCGTCAGCAAAGTTCTTCGTTTGTGTCGTAACAGATTTCGAATGGCGAGTTTGAAGTAGAGCTTCATTTACGATTTCCACCTGCAAAGGCTTTGCTCACCGTCAGGCAATTTTCTTTCAGTAACGCCAAAGGATACAAAGTTCCACGCCAGCTGACTCCGCCCTCACGAATAATCTTGAAGGCTGAGGTAGCCAAATTAGCGGCAGCTACCAAAGACAAGAATGGAGAAAGAATAAATGCAGGCACAGGGGGTAAGCGTGAGTTACGACTTGCCAACCAAAAGCCTAAACCGATCAAAGCGAGATTTGAAACACCAATGGTCGTATAGCCCGTCGCAAGACAGATCCAGGGCCCAATAAAAACAAACGGAAAAAACAAAATACCGACGATCGTCATCGGAACATTGTATTCAAAACCCGCAAACGCATTCTTCAGAAGCCCCTTAAAAATGGCCAGAAAACCGGGCTGCCAGCGGCGCTGAATACGGTTCAATCCGACTGCAGCTCCACACTTGTACTCTTTTGAGCGCATCAGTAGGCCCATGCGCATGTCTTCGACCACTTCGAGACGCAAAGCTTGATGGCCTTGCGTCTGCTCATAGGCCTCACGACGCACAAGTAAATAAGCACCATTGCCCATGAAATTTTTTCCACCTGGTTTATGTAGCAGCCAAGGTCGCGCAGCAAAAAAAATAAGAAAAATTCCGAAGAGCAATAAATATGAAGGTTCTAAGATCCCTTCAAACTCTGAATCCTCGATCAAGGTCATGAAATCGAGATTTCCTTGCTTCATCCACGTAATCGACTCAGCAACCGTGTCGGGGTGAAACTTCACATCTCCATCAGTAAATAAAAGATACTGCGCATCGGGCATTTGCTGTAACCCGTGCTGCACACCCTTCCAGCAAGCATGGTTCTTACCCAACCAACCCTCAGGTAAAGAAGAAATTGTGAGAGGCGCGATGAGTTTCGGATTTCTTGCAGCCGCTTCTTTCATCTTCTGTGGCGTTTGATCGCTCGAACGATCATCGATTGGCACAATTTTAAAATACTCGAGACCTTTCAAACCCACCAGTCGATCGAGGCAAGGCCCGATTCCTTCTTCTTCGTCTTTGGCTGGGATAAAAATCAACACGCCATCTTTTACAGGCTCAGGCTTTATCGAAGAAAGCAGAGGCATGTATTTGTCGTGAAGCTGCACATAGCTCCACAACATGGTGCTCAAAAAGAGAAAGAGTAAAAACTGGGCAGTTGCGAATAAAAACCAAAAAAGCATCAACCCCCCGAAGCGGCTCGCCTGAGATTCTCTTGACTGAAAACAGAGTCTTCAATCGACGCATCAAAAATGATTCCGTCAAAATGCATCGAGGTCTGATCACCCGGTTTCTTGGGTACAGTCATCGTCAGCGTGGTCGGCAAAGTATGTTTTCCGACCGTCTTAATCACTGTACCGTTCATCACTTTTAAAAGCTCGCCATGCTCAGAGAAAAACTCTTGTCGAAGGGGCACGCCATCGGCTGTGCGCACCCAGAGTCTCACTTTTCCCCAAACTACAGGAGCATCGGGTTTCGGATCGCACGCAATCTTTGTAACGGCTTGGCCATCGACTTTGTCAGTGCCTTCGATGTGGTGCGTATAATCTCGCGAAAGGCTGCTCGTCTTCACGAGGTCATCGTTTGTAAAATCGGAACCCATCCAGCTCTGCAACATCATGCTCGGCGGAATTCGCACCACACGATTAATATTCGGCAGGTACGACCAAAGCCCAAGACCCAGACGTAGGCTGCCAGTGTCACGATCTTTACGGGGCTCTAATACTTTGACGAGTGCTTTCTCGCGCTTAAACTGTGAAATTTTAAATTTGAGATCTCTCTGAGTGCTTCCGCGCTGAATGTTCATCGTCACGGTGGCCTGAAGAGAATCACCCATCGTGTTTTGTTCTGACTTCAAAACAAGCGCAGTTGCCTTCGGATCTGAAGCAGCCTTATCAGCGGCCTGAGAAAGAACTGAAAACAAACTTAAACTGAGAAGGATGTGACAAACGATTCGCTGCGTCATAGAAACCCCTATTCATATTGCCGCTCGCCCCTACCGGCTTTCGACGATAGTTTCTTTGAACAGAAAAATCACGCGATATCTGCTAGATTGACTCAGATGGCTGAGGCAACCGCTCTATCGACTGCTTTATCACTCCGTAATGTGGTTCGAATCTTCCCCGGAAGTCCGCCAGTTTACGCCGTCGGAGGTGTCTCCATTGAATTAAAAACAGGTGGGTTCGCTGCCCTCGTCGGTCCTTCAGGAAGCGGAAAAACCACCCTCCTCAATCTCGCAGCAGGCTTAGACACTCCTGATGACGGAGAAGTCATCATTGCAGGCCAGAAACTTGCCGGAATGAGCAAGCATGATCTCTCTCGGTTTCGTCGAGAGAAAGTCGGTTTCGTTTTTCAGTCATACAATTTATTTCCAGCGCTCACTGCGATTGAAAATGTGGAGTTCACTTCAATCGTGCGAGGCGATTCTGAAAAAGAATCTCGAAAGCGTGCGCTTGAAGCGCTTGAACAAGTGGGTTTGGGTGCAAAGGCGTATTCTTACCCGGATCAATTAAGCGGCGGCCAACAGCAACGTGTCGCCGTTGCGAGATCACTCGCCTCACGACCCGCCATTGTATTTGCAGATGAGCCGACAGCCAATCTCGACTCTAAAACAGCTATCGACCTCATTGATTTATTTCAAAAGTTAAATAATGATTTGGGTGTTACCTTTTTATTTTCAACTCACGATCACCGTCTTGTGGATCGTGTGAAACTGAGTTTTCCGATGAGTGACGGAAAACTCGCGTAACTCTACGATCGGGGGCTCTATGTTTAAATTTCTTATATTCTTAGGTTTCTGTGCACTGGTAAGTCTTACACATCAGGATTCGGCTGCTTTTGCGATGAATCCTTCATACGAGGTTTTTCCGCCTTTTGTTCAATTTCCTTCTGTTGATGTAGGAGGCGGCCGCACCGACAGCTTCACGATACGTAATTTAGGCGACCAAGCCCTCACCGATATCACTGTTTTGCCAACAGGGTTCGACGGCGACTTCGACATTCAACCCCAGGGGTGTGAATTTTTAGCTGCTCGCCAAACCTGCACAGTTTGGGTGTGGTTTCACCCTATGGTGATTGGATTTCAAACTCTGACCGTCACCGTTTCAAGCGGAGCTTATTCCGAAACAGTCGATGTGAGTGGAGATGCGTACCAACCGGGGCCGCATCGCTGAGTTGAGCTTTTTTGAGTAAAGAGCACGAAGAGTGAAAAGCCTTCCTTGGCTTTTCTGTATCTTCGCTATTTATTTGATGGGCTGTTCTTTATCGAGCTCAGCTAGGCGAGTTCTTGCCACACCGAGATCGCCTTGGATCTTGCCCAAGGCATCGTTAGCCTTTGAAAGGCTGTCCTTGGTCTTATCAAGATCGCCGCTAACTTGAGCAATGTTCATACCCTTGCCTGGAGTTCTTAACATGTTCTCATCGTTAGACTGATTGCGCTCCAATCGTCTGATTTGCTTTTGGAGCTCTTTTTCGCTCTTTTCGAGCGGAGGAATCGTCTGCTCGCGCAAAGTGATTCGCTCGTTCGTCTCATTGAGACGTGCGTTTGCAGCCTCGACGCGAGCATTTGTTGCTTTGTCGAGCTCATCTGCTTTAGCAATCGCAGATTGAACAGCCGCTTCGCGTTTTTGAGCTTCTTCGGCCATTCTCTGATCTAACTTCTTGTCTAGATCATCGATCGCCTTGCTCATCAGACCGAAACGAGTTTCGACTTCAGCGAATTTCTCGTCGAACTTCGCCATACGAGCAAAAACTTCGGTGAAAGGCTCTTTGGCCACATAAGCGTCGACATCGTCAGGCTTCAAGCCATCGAACGAATTGCCGTTAGCGACCTTCATGCCTTGCAATACCGTAATAATGTAAGTCATCGAGTTGAGACTATCGTTCGACTCAATGCCACCTTTTTCTTTCGGCATCTCAGACAGGCTGTTAGCGCGGAAGATCAATGACATGATCGTATCGCGCTTCAAGCCTTCAAATGAGTTAGCAAAAAGTTCGGTCACATAAGACTCTTTACGATTTTGAGCTGCATCGTCTTGAGCAGACGTACTCAGATCAAATCCGCTGACCGCTTCTTGGTTGTCGCTCCAGCCTTTATCGGCAAGGGCTTGGTTGTTATCTGAAGGCGACTGCGCGAATGAGACCAATTCGCTATGAGTCGTTATCGTTGGATCAACATTAGGTTTAGCAGCAGGCGCCGAATCAACATGCTTACTGCATCCGATCAGACCCGCTGTTCCAAAAAGGCTCAAACTGCTTATCAGAAGAGCCAAATGCACTTGAGTTGCGATTTTCGTATACTTCATACTAGATACCTCCGTCGCAACTGGGAAGCGATACTATACTAAAATAGTCAGAAATCAAATTAAATAAATTGGATATTTTTTTAGCTGTAAAAACGAATATTTAAACAATTAAAACGTCCACTTCAACCCAGCAATCAGTTGTACTGGTAACACCTGCTTCGAAAGTTCTGATCCGTTTTCACCGATTGGATCGCGTAATTCGAGAGTGAGCTCTGCATCGTTCGACAACGAATAAATAATCTTTCCGTTCACAAGTTGGCTCGAGTCGATGAAGTTCAATAACGAACCCAACTGAAACGTCCAAAGTGCTGAAGGTTTATATTCCAAACGTGCATAACCGTATCCCTGAGCTGTTAATGGGCGAAATCTTGAATAAGGTAATGTGAGATAGAATTTTTTATCTGGAGCTCCATTACCCACGTACAAAAATTCAGTGAGTACACTCCATGTTTCACTCAGTGCGCGCTCTGCACCCAAACCCGCCTGCACACCTTCTTGTGAAACCCAAAGCCCTTCGGTACGCACCGACGTACCGGCCAGGTCCTTCACCGCTGCCAATCCGCCCACAGCATGTTGCCACCACTGCCCACCCAAGAGATGCAACTCTTGGCTTTCGCCATACGCTGCCACTTCAGCGAGTCGCGCGGCGCCACTCGATTGTTTCTCTTCAATGTCAGTCGCTTGAAAAGCGAACGATCCTTGTTGGATTCGAAACGAAGCTTGATCTTGACTGAACACCCGAAGCGGACCGAAGTCGGTCATCAACGGACGCGTAAACTTATTCCAAACGGGAAACACACTCAGCACACCAAGACTGACAGGCTTTCGGCCCACCGAAAGTTCGGCAACTTCTGAATGATAGTCTAAGTTCAGTCGTTCGAACCCATAGGTTGATTCGGTTCGTAAGTCAGATCCCGCTTTCCAATCCAAACCCATGATTCTCGAGGGGGCGTGCACACTACTACGCGAAGAGACTGAAAGCGAATGCGACGAATGCAAAACTCGAAGTTCGGGTTCGACCTCGAAAGAAAACTTTTCTTTAGTGACTCGAAATCGAGTGTTCGCAAATACAGTTTCATCGCCCGAATTCACAGCCGGCAGCTGCTTTGCAAATGGGTTTGATAGCGTCTGATCGTTTACATAACTGGGATAGAACGAGAACTCCGTGACGCGATCTGTCACGAGCTGCGAATCACTGTACGCAAGTGGCAAAAAAGCCACATTCATCAGCAGAATCACTGCTGTTTTTTTATTGAAGTGAAACAGTGCGTCTCGCTGGGAACCCATTGATAACTCAATACTTCCAGAACCTGCTTTTACAAAGCGAAACCGTGATGATATGACCCCATATGGGGCAAGGGGGTGTGAGAGGTTTTTTTTCGCCTTTCATACTCAAGTATAAGGAAAATTAGGGGGACGATTATGGCAAGACGCCAGATCAAGATTCGAGCTATGGGCTCGTACTTACCAGTGAGGGTAGTTCGTTCAGAAGAGTTGGACGCAAAACTTGGATTGACTCCAGGAAAACTAGAACAAATGACAGCAGTTCGCGAACGTAGATACGTTAGTGGCGAAGAAACTGCGTCAAAAATGGGGGCGCTTGCCGCAATGGAAGCGCTCGAGAAAGCTGGCCTGCGTTACGAAGATATCGATGCGATCATCTGCGGAAGCGGCACCTACCAGCAACCCATTCCGTGCACTGCAGCACTCATTCAGAAAGAACTCGGAAAAGAAGAATCAGGCACACCCTGCTTCGACGTCAACTCAACCTGTCTCAGTTTCGTGGTCGGACTCGATGTCGTTTCATCGCTGATTCAAACGGAACGTTTCAAAAGAGTGCTTTTGATTTCGACTGAAGTCGCTTCAGTCGGATTGCCTTGGCACCAACTTGAAGCCTGTGCCCTTTTCGGAGACGGCGCAGTCGCTGCAGTCATCGAAAAAACACCTGAAAATGAGACTTCTCAAATTCTAGGCGCACATCAAATCACCTACAGTTCAGGATCAGACACCTGTCAGATCTTGGGCGGCGGTACGGGCATTCACTCCCGCAATCACGCCGTATGTGAAGAAGACAAGCGCTTTTTATTCAGCATGGACGGCCGTCGAGTATTCAAACAGGCTTCGCAACATTTGCCTAAATTCATGGAAGACATGCAAAAGGCAACGGGCGTAGCCCTGCAAGATTACCGAATGGTGGTGCCTCACCAAGCGAGTGGTTCGGCGATGGCTCTGATGCGCCGTAAACTCGAAATCGAAGAAGATCGCTGGATGGACATCATCGCCACTCGAGGCAACATGATTGCTGCTTCGATTCCTTTGGCATTGAAAACAGCTATTGATGAAAAACGCGTGCGCCGAGGCGACCGCGTTTTAATGATGGGTACCTCAGCAGGATTCTCGATTGGTGCTATAGCGATCGAATACTAAAATGAAAGTAGTTGTCACGGGAGCAACCGGTTTTCTCGGAGAGAAAACCGCAGCGAGACTGGCACGGGAAGGCGCTGAAGTGATCGGATTGGGGCGAAACCTAGCCCTGGGCCGTCTGCTTGAGCCTCAAGGCGTGCGCTTTCTACCTGTTGATCTCTCAGATGCCACAAGTGTTGAAAAAGCCGTCAGTGGACAAGATTATATTATCCATTGTGCGGCTCTTTCTTCACCGTGGGGCAAACTCGAAGACTTTCAGCGCTCCAATGTTCAAGCGACCCAGAATATTCTCAATGCGGCGAAGAAAGCCGGCGTTAAACGAGTCGTCCACGTTTCGACACCGAGCCTCTACGTCGATCTGACAAATCGCGTGAACATCAGTGAACAAGATCCTTTGCCTCTTCAGGCCATCAACCTCTATGCACAAACCAAGCGGTTGGCAGAAGAAGCTGTAGATGAAGCAGTGAAACAAGGCCTACAAGTTGTGACGATTCGCCCCCAAGGAATCATCGGTCCCAAAGACCCTTCGATCTTGCCTCGGCTCATGCGAGTGGCTCGAAAAGGAATTTTGCCTGTGATTGGCGATGGGTTGAATCAAATCGATCTCACCTACGTCGACAATGTGGCTCAAGCGCTCGTCTTAGCAATGAAGGCACCCAACCAGGCCGTCGGTCGTAAATACAACATCACCAATGGTGAACCGGTAGCCCTTTATCCCACGCTTGAAAAAATCTTTCAAGCCTTGGACCTGAAGTACAGGCGAAAACAAGTCTCCTTCAAAAAAGCTCTCAAAATTGCCTCGATGCTCGAGTTTGCATGCAAAAATTTCATCACTTGGAAAGAGCCCATGCTCACTCGCTATTCTGTTTGCGTATTGGGTCTCACCCGTACCTTAAACATCGAAGCGGCGCGAAGAGACTTGGGTTACACACCTGAAGTTTCAATGAATCAAGCCCTCGAAAATGTCATCGAATACTACAAATCACCTCAGGCGGCCGTATGAGTGGCGTAAAAATTCGCTTCATTGAAGCAGGGTACACTCAACACCTCGAGGCCATTGCGCTCAGAGGGGGCCGATTTGCTAAAATTCGATTTCCGGCTTCGGTCGCTGTGATCGAGCACCCAAAAAGAGGCATCTTTCTTTTCGATACGGGATATTCACAACGCTTTCATGAACAGACGAGGCATTTTCCAAATCGCTTCTATAGTCTGATTACGCCAGTTACGATTCCACCTGAACAAACCGCAGCCGCTCAGATTCGAAGCTGGGGCATTCCAGCAGGTGACGTGCGAGGAGTTGTGCTCTCGCATTTTCATGCGGATCATGTCGCTGGCGCCAGCGACTTTGTCAAAGCTAAATACCTTTACAGAAAATCTGCCTATGATGCGGTCAAAAATTTAAGCGCGTGGGGCGGCGTCAAAGCGGGTTTTCTACGCGGATTACTTCCAGCCGATTTCGAAGCCCGCTCACAAGCTTTGACCGATGATCAGTTCACTGCCCGCTTTGCATCTGGAACCGCTGAGGCCTCTGTCTTTCGAACGGGGTACGACCTCTTCGGCGACGGAAGTGTCGTCGCCGTTGATCTGCCTGGCCATGCGGTTGGGCAGCTTGGGCTTTACGTTCAAGCCGGTGATGGTCGGCGTTATCTGCTTGCAGCAGACGCTTGCTGGGACCAGCGCTCCTATCAAGAGCTTCGCCCTCCTCACTCGATCACTAAATTGCTTTTTTCAGATTGGGATCAATACATGGGCACGCTTTCAAAACTGAACCAACTCTCAAAAGCAGCTCCTGAAATAAAAATCGTACCGTGCCACTGCGAGAAAACTCTGGAGGGTTTGCATGATCATGCAACTCACTCAGCGGCTGAATAAAGCGCTTCGTATTGTCGTTATTTTATTCGCTTACACGCGCACGCGTTACAGGCTTGCTCGACTTAAAACCCGTGAACAGCTCACACGATGGCAAGAGAAACAGATTGTCCGCCATCTACGCGGCATCATGAAGCGATCGCCTTACTTTGCTGAACGCCTTAAACTCACTGGACCCAAAGGTTGGAAAACGCTGCCCATCATTACCAAAACCGAAATGATGGCTCACTTTGATGAAATCAACACGGCAGGAATTCACAAAGAACAAGCCCTCGCGGTCGCCATTGAAGCCGAAAGGTCTCGCGATTTCAGCCCCACCGTCGGAAAAATCACCGTCGGTCTTTCTTCT
>Ga0206960_1192_pt1 | contig 14014 bp, 7 predicted proteins | sample Alteio_BWOrgHeat_29_FD_153255 | JGI IMG/M metagenome (GOLD analysis project Ga0206960, IMG submission 153255) | Enriched cells from forest soil in Barre Woods Harvard Forest LTER site, Petersham, Massachusetts, United States -... | ecosystem: Environmental > Terrestrial > Soil > Temperate forest > O... | reverse complement strand
GTGAAACTCGATTCCCTATCCTCGGAGAACGCCTTCGGTCCCCAAGGTTATGAACTGAAATCTTCGCGCCTCTATTCCAAGGCCGATGTCTGGTCCCTGGCCGGAAAAGTCGAAACAGGCGGGAGGACAACCTGGCTGGATTTCAAACTCAACAGTCCGCATCACGGCGACCTGGAATATTTTCAGCAGCGCGATTCCATGCAAATCACTGCACGGCAATTCGATGTGGGGGCTGTTCCTTATGCCCTTGTGGCTAAACTGCCTGTTCAAAATCCCGTGCTGGACGGAACTTTTGAGTGGAACTGGATGAGACGGGACGGATCGGTGGACGCCAGTGCCGTCGCAGAGTTTCAGAAGGAAAAGATTCAGGTCGGCGCCAAGGCGCACTGGGACTCACAGCATCTCTATGTGGAAAATGTCGCCCTTAACTTTAACACCTCCTCGCTGACAGCCGCTGCGCGGATTAAACTGAACGGCCGCCAGTTCTACGAATTATCCAAACTGCGCGTTCCGGACTATGAATACGTCTCCCTGGAAACACCGCGTATGGATTTGCCGCAGGTTATGGCGCTCTTTGAGCCCCGGCCTTTTCTCCAAACCGGACAAGTGCGTGGGAAACTGTCTTATGCGGACTCGGGCGGTTTTAACGGATCGATGGTTTTCTCGGGCATCTCTCCCCAGCAAACGATTGGGGACGTTGTCCTGAAACGACTCCAGCTCGATGGAACGGGAGACAGCTTAATCGTGCTCGGGGTGACGCAATCCGAGTCCACTCCGCTTCTGCGCGATTCCCTGCGCATCGCCGTCACGCACGCACTGGAGGATACCCAGCATATTCATATCGAAGCCACGGCTTCAGATTCTTTGCACCTCAATCTGGATGCGGTGTCATCGCATTTTCAGGCTCTTCAGGGACGTCTGCAGGTCCAGGGGAAAGCGGCACTCCCAGAAAACTCCGGGCTTCTTGACAGCCTGCAAGCGGACATGAATTTCTTTTTGCCCTTTCGCAATACTCTCGCGGAGGCCACCCTCACCTCCAAAACTTTCCAGGGAGAGTATGTCATTCCGGCCGTCACGCGGGAACAATTTTCCTTGAACCCCGAGCTCAAGGGAGGAACGCTCCGCATTTCACAACTGTCGCTCAAGGATACAAGCGGCAGCACCTTACAAGGCAGCGCCGAATACGTCCTTCCAACGCACACCCTGCATGCCCATTTCGGCGGGGGGAACTTCGCTGCGCAATGGACGCAAGACGACAAGGTGGTGCTAAAGAACTTAAACTTGGATTTCGCCCGGGACTCCAGCGGTATGCGCCTGACCGGGGGATTTTCCCAAGGCGATCTTAAATATGTCGATATTCCCCTGGATGCCGAAGGGACTCTAAAAGACGTCGCGTTCACTTACACGCGTCCCTCTTTTTCTTCCCAGCGCACCGGCAAAAAGCTCCCGCCTTCTTTGCAATTTTCCGGATCCTTAAGCCGTTCCTTGATTAGGTACAGCCTCAAAAGCATCACCGCCATCCAGGCACTCTTCCAAAAGGAGCGCAGCAAAAGAAGAGGAGGCGGAAGGGCGCAGCCCATTCAACTGGACGTGAAGATTTACACGGTGGGCGATTCGAACCGCGTGGATTCCGACATCCTGCGCATGGCTTGGGTGGGCGACCTTGAAATGCACGGTCTTTATCCCTTTACTCTGGTGCAGGGGCGTATGAACGCCTTGAACGGGGAACTGGGGCTTCCAAACCAGGCCTATCAAATTCAGCAATTGGAAGTGAAATGGCTGAATTCCCCACTGGAAGCGGGTGAGGTGCAAATGCAGGCCCGTAAAAATCTGGCGTCCAGCTGCCAAAAAACCTCTGCTCCGACCGATTTTGCAGCCCAGGATTCCTGCGGGGTCATCGTGCAGTTGCATGGCCCCTTGAGTCAATTGCAGTTCACCTATGACTCCGATTGCGGCGGGGCTTACGGCGCCGGGGCCAATGTGGTGGCCATCCTGACCTCCGTGGAACGGGGCTGCTACGATCCTTCCTTTGCCAACGGCGGAGGAACGAACTATGGCGGAACGGCGCTTTCCTTGCTTGAACCCACCCTGAGCCAAAACCTTACCACCTTGCTCGGGCGGTATTCCCATTCCTGGATCGCGGAAACCGACGTCACGGGCCTGAGTTCCCTTGCAGGCGGAAGGGACACCGTGAGCGATTCCGTCTCCCAGGCACTCAGCGTGCAGGTAACCAGCAAGGAAATCATGCATGTGCGGCTCAAAATTAAGTCCGGCTACCACACCGAATCGCAGGATCTTTCCACTCCTTGGGAGAACATGCTTGCCTTGGAATGGCGGCCTCCCCTGCAGGATTATGTGGAGGATGAAAACTGGAAAAAGCGGCTTCAAAACCATGTGAGTGTCGCAGCCTCGATTCAAACCGTGGCCGTGGAGCGAAATCTCCCGGAGGAAAACCCCGTGCAAAAAACGCTTGCCCTTACCTACATCTATGGATTCTGGGGCAATTGGTGGAATAAGCCCTTAAAGCAGTTTCAGAAGACAGATACGATTTCTGCAAGTTCGGGGAACAAGCCGTGAATTTGAGGTGGCCATGGGTTCCCCTAATTTTTGCCTCCGCGGCGATGGCCTCCGGCTTGGATGTGACGCTTAGCGGCGAGAAGTCGTTCCATACGAAGGAATTGATGGACGGCCTTCCGGACATGCCCGAAAAATTAAACAATGACCAGGTCCAATCCTGGAGCGAAGACGCTGCAGCCGAAATCGAAAACGTTTACGAGGAATCCGGTTTTTTACAAGTCAAAGTGGATCCTCAAGTTCAGGATCCGAACGGAAGCAGCAAAACCTGGAAGGTTGTTTTGCATGTTTCCGAAGGCCCCCATTATCGTTTTGGAAAGGTCCACGTTTTTATTCAAGACGATTCCTCCGAAGTGCTGCCCCCGGGTAATTTGACCGCCAAGGAGGGCGACTTTTATGTGGAAGAAGACCTTTCCCTGGATCAGCGCCAAATCACTCGGACCCTTGGCAATGACGGTTTCGTGCATGCCACCGTTTCCGAAGAATCGGTCCGGCACGACTCCATCGCTTCCGTTGAGATTCTCTACCGTGTCACCCGGGGCCATGCGGTCGTATTCGACACCCTGATGGTGAACATCCGCCGGGTACCCCCGATGGATTCATTGGAAGGGCTTACCCGTGAAGACTTGCTGCGCGCCCTCGTCCCCTACCGTGTGGGTGATACGGTGCGCACCGATCCCAATGACAAGGTGATTGAAAAGCTCCAATCCACCGGCCTCTTTAATTCGGTGCGGCTGGAGGATAGTGCTTTGGCGGACAAGAGCAAAAGTGCCCTGATTCTGACCGTGGAGGAAAAAGTACCCGGCAACGCGAGTGCCTCAATCTTTTTCGAAACCCAGTATGGACTGGGAGTTTCAGGATCGGTGACGCACTCCAACGTCGCCGGCAGCATGAAGGAGGTTAGCCTGGGATCGGAATTTGCACAGCACAAGCAAAGTTTCTCGGCCGGTTTTGGATCCCCTCTCCTCTGGAACTTGCTGCTTCGCTTTAACGACAACGTGCTGGTGGAGTGGTATCAGGATCTGCTGCCGGGGGTGCCCGTTTTTTCGGGTGATTTTCACGCCTCCAATACGGCCAGTCTTTCACGGACCTTTAATTTTTGGCTCCGCGGGGTGAGCAGTTTTGAACTGGATTACCTGGATCAATTCGTTGTGGACACCGGCACTACTGCGCTTACCCGGGAAAAACTGAGCTCCCTGGATTTTGTGAACACCGCCTTCATTTCCTTTGTGGACCAGGATCTGAATCCCACCCGCGGGGTGCGCTATGCCCTCACATGGGGCAATGGCAGCCCGATAGACGGATGGAGCAGCGTCGTGAATGATCGCTCCAACTGGCTGCAGCTTCAATCCACCTATTACTACTACCTCCCTCCCATAGATCAGGTCAAGGTGGCTTTCCGTCTGGAAGGTGGCCGCTTTTTTGGAGACGGAGGGGAGAACGCGAACCGCTTTTTTCTGGGCGGACCGCGTAATATCCGCAGTTATGATTTCGAACAACTTTGCCCGGATGCCCCTCCCCCGTCGGTAGGTGCCTGCCCCCTGCAGCAAGAACCCCTGGAACCCGCATATTTCCTGTTGTCCGCCGAGCTCAGACTTACGCCTTTCGATTTCCCCGCCGTGGAATCGCGCGGCTTTACCAAATACATAAAGCCACTGGGAATTGTTCCCTTCGTGGACTACGGGAAGGTTTGGAATCTCTATGGGACCGACCACTTCTCCCTTACGCGCCGTTTTTTTGCTTCCGGCAACGGGCGCGGCATCGCCTACGGAGGTGGGTTGAGGTATCCTCTGCTCGGTATCTTCGACTTTCGCCTGGATCTTGCCTGGGGACGCCCTGGGGGCGGAGACTGGCCGGATGAATGGCTGGTGGATTTGGCCGAAGCGTTTTAAGGAGTGGAGATTAGTCCTATAGGAGAGCTCCAATGAAATACCCGCGCCGACATTTCTGGAAAAAGCGGCTCCGATTCCTATGGCGCTTGACTCGAGAGACTTTTTCGCAATGGGACAAAGACAATGTGTCCCGTCTTTCAGCGGCGCTGGCCTATTACACTGTTTTCTCGCTCGCCCCCCTGCTGATCATTGTCATTGCTGTTGCCGGATTTTTCTTTGGAACGGGGATGGCGCGGCAATCGCTGCTGAGGCAGGCGGAAAAAATCATCGGCCCAAACGGCGCACAATATCTGGGCGACTTGGTCCAGGCCGCAAGCCAACATTCTTCGGGCGTGTTGGCTTCCGTTATAGGGCTGGGAACGATGATCATTGGTGCGACGGGCGGTTTCATGGAATTACAGCAGGCTTTAAATACCGTATGGAAGGCAAATCCCCAAGGCAGCGGCCTGCGCTATTTTATTCGCCACCATTTGTTCTCATTTGCAATCGTTCTGATACTCGGATTACTCCTGCTGGCTATGCAGATCCTGAGCGCACTTCTTTCCGGAACCGCTAGGTATCTATCCCACGTAGTTCCCCCCTATTTTCATTTTCTTGCCAATGCCAATGTCCTCTTCTCCGTTCTGATTACCTTCCTCCTGCTAGCGGCCATTTACAAGGTTCTTCCGGACGCCACTATCTCATGGAAGGACGTCTGGCCCGGGGCTGCGGTCGCCGCAATTCTGTTCTCCATTGGTCGCTATCTCATTGGCTTCTACCTAAGTCACAGCTCTTTTACTTCCGTTTATGGAGCCGCAGGCTCATTCGCCTTGATTCTCTTTTGGATCTATTGTTCGGCACAGATTCTTTTTCTTGGGGCCGAGTTCACGGAAGTTTTCTGCAGACTTTCTAAAAAACCGGCTTCTGTTCGATAAACCCGTTCCCGGGTGGTCTCGGTTTTTCCTTCCTTGTAACTAGAAGTGGAGAGCTTGCATGACAGGCTTCAAAACTCAATCAAGGAGTTCATTATGCTGACTTGGGTATTCATTTTTCTTGGCGTGGCCATTGTCGCTGGACTTCTGGGGTTTACGGGAATAGCCGCCACCTCGGCCGGAATCGCAAAGGTGATCTTCTTCATCTTCCTGGTGCTATTTCTCATATCCCTTATTTTTCATCTGGTTCGTTGAGTCGGAATCGCACAGTCGATTCGCAAGGCGGGTCGACTGTGCTTCTATACCCTCTTAAGTTTCTTCTTTTTCTGGATTTCCTAAAAAGCTTTTGAGACGGCCGAGGAGGTTCTTGGCTCCCGAATCAACAGGATGCGTTTTTCTTGGTGAAGTTTTTGGAGGCCCCCCCCTCGAGAGAGGAGCTTCGATTTTTGACAATAAAAAAGCCGGCTTATGCCGGCTTTTCAAAGATGTGATTTCCAAAAATCTTATATACCCAATTCCAAACGCACCAAGTAGTACCAGTCCTTACCGTTGCGGTCGGTAAGCTCCTCGCTGCTTGGCAGGAAATTGTAGGTAGGGACCCGAATATGATCGTTGGCCACCTGGGCATAAACGCTCAGGCCTTTGACAACTGTTTTTCTCGCGTATACATCCCAGTGCCAACGCTGACCCGTAACGATGTATTGATTCTGATCACCCAGATTGGGATCCTCGGTCAAATTCCCGTTGGCATCATACATGTTGGGAGTGGGTACCTGTTGTCTTAGCGGATTATACAGGCTGTTCGGAAACTTGGTGTTGTAGTATTCCATTTCGAAAGACAATGCGTCCACAACCCTGAAGGTGGGCAGATTAATGCCCCACATGATGGGCATGCGGCGATAGATATCGTTATAGTAGAAGGGGTAATCCTTCACACCCAGTACCGCGATTTCTCCATAAATTCTCAAATCCTCTGGGTTGAGAAAAGGCATTGGAATATAAGCCTGAGGGGAGAAGGACGCCCGACCCATCAGCTTCACACCCACGAACGTGTAGAACTGGGTCGTGTCGCGAACATAAGGCGTGGAATGACGTGCAGCCGTATCCGGGTTGGAGATGATGTAATCGTTCGAAGGTCTGCCAAGGCCATTAACCACTTGTCCTCCCGGCACGATATAGTGGGGGGTATCCAAGCTCGGCTTTACAGAAATGCAGTGATTGCAATCCACGCCTCCTCCGATTTCGAGGCCGCGAACCGGGTCCACGGCGGTGACAAAGCTCGGAGAAAGATCGCCCATGGGGGGGATGTCGTGTTCCATGGGGAGAAGAAAGTCCGTCCTGAACTTGCCGTTCCACAGCGACACGTTAAAGCGGACACCTTCCATCATGTAATTCGCGTTCGCCAGGAAATTCCAGTCTCCCGAAACCACGGTTCCAGGGTAGGTTCCCGACCTTAACAGATATTCGCCCAAGTCTTTGGCGTCCGGATTGTATTTGTAGGGAAAATACCCGATTTGAAGCGCAGCCGGAGAGTGGTCCAAATCGCCGAAGCTGTACGTCATGTCGGCACGGCTTATTCCAGGCCCAAATTTGGTCAGGGTCAAATAAGAGCCGTCCACGTCACCGATGTCACCCCCGGGAATGGCATAGAAATAAATACCCCCCACACCCGCCTGGATGTCCAATCTTTTTTGGATGACCATTTCTTGGGTCATCCAAACCGAAAGGCGCTCCAAGGATTGATTTTTTTGGTCGAGCCGATCGTCTATGTGCCCCTGCACCAATTGACCATCGTCCAATTGGGTGATCATGGACGCTTTTTCGACCAAGTCGCTCGTTGTGGTGTCATGGCAGGAAACCCACCAGACACAAGGAGCGGCATCGGCTGCCCGAATGAGTGTGGGTATTGTCAAACAAACACCCAAAAACACGAATTTCGATAAATTTATTCGCATGGAAGTTCCTTCCCTTGCCCCTTGTTATCAGATTCCAACTTGGAGACGGATGAGGTAATACCAATCGCTGGGGCGATCAGTTACGGGAGCGTAGGTAGGAAGGGCTCCGGCCGTGAAGTCAATAGTACGGATGTCGTCATTAGCCACCTGGGCATATACTTGAATGCCCTTGATGATCTGCCTTACCCCGTAAACGCTCCATTTCCACTTACCCCCACTGACGGTATTGTTGTATGCGTCAATGTTCTGCTGGGTCACACTGCCGGCACTACCAAGTATGTCCGGCAACGGAAGCTGGGAGTTGATCGGATTAAGAGTGCTATTGGGAAGGTTTGAATTGAAGTACTCCAATTCAAAGGAAAGCACGTCCAAGAGTTTGAAGGTGGGCAGATTGATACCAAACATGACAGGCATGCGCTTAAATATGTCGTTGTACAAATAGGGATAATCCTTCACGCCCAGCACTGCGAACTCGGCATAGAGCTTCAGGTCCTCGGCCCCGAGAATGGGCATGGGAACATAGGCCTTGGGATCAAAGGACGCGCGACCCATGAGCTTGATGCCCTGAAACGTGTAATAGGAGCTGGTATCGCGGCTGTAGGTATAGGTGTAAAAGCAGTTTGAATAACAGGACGGATCCACCGTCACTTTGCCCGTAGTCTTGTTGGTGTCAAAGACGACTTGCGAGGAGTCGATTTTAAGACCCGTAATCACTTGGTTTTGCGGGAGGTGAGGGCTCTCAACGCTGGGCTTAATGGCAATACAGTGGTTACAATCGATACCCGCGCCCAATTCAAGCCCAGCCACGGGTTTTACGGAGACAACCGCCGAGGGCGACAAGTCATACATCGGCGGGACGTCATGTTCCAGCGGCATCAACAAATCCAAGGATAGCCGGTTATCCCACCCGGAAAAATTGAGCCGGAATCCTTCCACCATATAATTGGCATCGGCGATCATGTTCCATCCGCCGCCCGCTTCGATATAGTTTGGATAAGTCCCAGAACGAAACAAAAATTCACCTAAATCCTTGGCGTCCGGGTTGTACTTGTAAGGGAAATAGCCCATCTGCAGAGTTGCCGCGGGGTGATCCAAGTTACCAAAGGTGTAGGTCGCCTGAGCCTGTGAAATTCCAGGGCCGAATTGCGTGATTTGGGTGGCTGGATTCGTAGGATCGGACGGAAGGGGGTACCAAAACAAGCCTCCCACGCCCATGGTTAGGTGAAGCCTGTTGTTAACAATGGCCGATTGGGTTATCCAAACGCCCGTGCGCTGGATGAAGTTGCCGTTCAGCTGATCTCCCGGCAGAATCTGTTCCCCGGGATACAGCTCGCCTTTCTCGATCTGCCCCACATCAAACTGGCTGATAAGGGAAACGGGTAGGAACCGAACTGAAGAGTCGGTGTCCTGCGCGGACGAGACCCCCCATAGGGTGGTCAATGAAAGCGCTAAAAGAGAAAGGATTTGGCTTTTTTTCATCCTACTACTCCTACAAAGGTCGTGAATACCTTGGTCTGTAACATTCTGACGTGCTGTTGTAACAACTCAGCGGCAGAGTAAATCTACGCGGGAAAATCCGTTTGTCAATCCATTTTTGTTAAAAATGCTTTTTCAAGGCGCTCGCCTCCAAAAAACGGATGAGGCCGGAGCGAGACAAATTGATACGAAAATTCTCAGGCGTAATATTACAATAGGCCTTATATTCCAAAGGTCTGCATCCCGTGGGATCACAAAAAAGGAGAGGTTTTATGTCCCGTTTTCACAAGGTTTTAGGCTCTATCGCCGCATTGGGGCTTGCCGCCTCTGTTTCGGCAAGGCCCATCCATGTTGTTGTTTTAGAGGTCATCGATCCGGGTGGTTATCTCCACTCTTCCATTCACAACGGCACGCCCTTTATGATTGACGTTTTGAACAACGTGAACGGGCAGACCCAGGGTCACAAAATGACGGACAGTACCTTGGGTACTGGAGTGGTTCCTTTGGTTCCCCCCGAGGGATTCTTGGTGGACACCATCGGCAACGGAGGAAACGGTTCATCTGGTGGTGGTGCAACAGCTGCCAACGTGGCCAAGCTCGATTCACTCCTTACCAAGGGAAACGTGGACGTTCTGTGGGAACAAAACAGTTTGGGCTTTGGAGGCATTATCCCAGCATCGGACGCCCAGTTTCGTGCCGACTTTTTGAAATTCGCGGACACGAAGGGTATCGTCGCGGATCATAGCGCTGCCGATAATCATAGCAGCAGCAGCTCGGCGCCGACGTGGACCCAGTACGACTCTCTCACGGGTGTCCAGTTTTTGAACCACGTTACGGGCAGCGTTAATGAGCTTGAAGACACTATCCCCCTTGATACGAATGATGCCGCTAATTTTAAGCCCCTCTACTCGGGTTTGAAAAGCAAAAACTCGTTTACCGAGGAGCTGTATAGCATGACGGCCAATCCCCGTCCCATCGCCGGCATCCGCGTCCTGACAACCCTTGATGAAAAGTCCTATAGCACACCGCCCACCACCAAGTACGGCGATCACCCGTATAACTGGTACCGAATTTCTCAAAACGTCGGGCACACTGGGCGCTGGTACTATACCTGCGAAGGCCACATCGACTCGATGTTCCAGAACAATTATGCCTACCGCCGGTTGTTGTATAACGCCATCGTATGGGCGGCGGGATACACCGATTACAATGCTTGCGCATCCTATAACGGCGTTGGCGGGGATACGACGACAGGTTCGGTTTGTGGAACCGCCATTTTAAATCATGCCACGCCAAACTTTTCGGCCAACATCTCCAAAACCTCCATCACAGGGGCATCTCTCACCGTTTCCTTCCTTAAGGAAGGTATCCACTCCATTGAAATTCGTGGATTGGATGGAAAACTGATTGCCTCGGATTATGGACAGGGGATGTCCCACACCTTCAATCTTCGTCCGAATTCCGTGTATGCCGTCTTTGCCTCGACCCCTCAAGGGCGTCAAAGCAAGATCGTCACGACTCAAGAGTAATCGCCTTTTCTTAAGCACCTTATGCAAAAAGGCCTCCCATACGGGAGGCCTTTTTGCATTCTACCCCCATTGATAGAATGGGGTAGATGAAGCTTTTTAGAGGAAGGGCCGGCGCTGCCTTTCCTTCCAACCCTTGGCAGATCGTTTCGGAATGACGCAAGAGATCCGGCGAGAAAGTTGGAGGGTTTTATTACACCCGACCCACGCCCATTGCTTTGAAGAGGCTTGGTCCGGCAATTGCCCGCAGCCGGGAAACTCCGAGTAAGAAGCTCTTAGTGCGCTTCCTTAATTCTCTTTCTTGCGTGGCTTAACATCACCATCAGGGAGTCTTCGCTAACCGGATAGGTTATGGGCTGCTCCGCATTAATCCAGTGCTCGTCCAACAAAGTGTCATGCCACAACAAAGAAACGTCGAAAATGGTCTCCGCCTCTTTATCCTGCCGCTCCACCCAGACATCCCCCTCGAGCTTGAGAAATTTCCGCTGCTTCGGCAGGACGCCGCCCAGGGTAATGGTGAGATTGGTCGCCCGCAAAGAAGCCGAGTCCAATTCATCCGCGCGGCCCCTGCCCCCCGGTTTCCATTGAACCACATGGAGCCCAATGTTTTTGCTGTCCACTTGAACGGGAAGGCGAGCCTGCAAATAAGCCTCTATCCGCCTCTCGAATGATTGAATTTGCGTCTGACTGTTGTCCAAATAGGGGAAGATGTAAACGGTATTATAGATGTCGTCGTGATCGGCATAGAACTCAACGATAATGGAGTCCGGATCGATCAGGCGAATGGTGAGTTTGGCTGAGTCGAAATGCTCGGCAAAAATAAAGGAAGGCGCCGCTATCATGGCCAGGCCAATTAAACGGAAGGTCTTTGTCATCTCACTCCCAGTGAAAAATGGATACGCGCCCCCTAATATATTGATTTCGAGTCGGGATAGGCATTAGATGGTTCCGAGGACTATGACCCTAAGCGGTATCACACGTGGGTGTTAAATGCAAACAGCCACCCTTTTAGGGGGTGGCTGTTTGGAAAGTTTACTCTTGGCGCGGACCTACTCTTCCGCGGACGTTGCCCGCAGTACCATTGGCGCGTTGGGGCTTAACTTCCGTGTTCGGGAAGGGAACGGGTGTGACCCCCAAGCTTAAGCACCAAGAGAAATTCATGTTGGCAGAGCCATTTTTTTCATTGTGAGATAGCAAGCATACGCAGGCTTCTTGTCTTGAGTATTGCTTTTCACTTATCTGGGAAAGACTTTGTGTCCGGGCTTTCACCCGTTCACGTGTTCTTTGTTTGCATCGCTTTCGCTCTGCTTTGTTCACTTTGGCGTTTATCACTTACCTAAGTGGTTTTCAGTGTTTTTTAAGACACCAACACACTGCAGGGGTGAAGATTTTTACGGCTTCCAGAGTTGGGTACAAGGCGCAAGACCTTGTAAAGCCCAAAGATTTAAGGAAGCCACACGACCTATTAGTATCGCTCGACTGAACCCCTTGCGGAGCTTACATCTGCGACCTATCAACGTTGTAGTCTACAACGGGTCTTTTGGGGGTTTAAAACCCACGGGATACCTTGTCTTAGGAGGGGCTTCACGCTTAGATGCTTTCAGCGTTTATCCTGTCCGAACTTGGCTACTCCGCACTGCTCCTGGCGGAACAACGGATACACCAGTGGTTCGTCCGGCTCGGTCCTCTCGTACTAGAGCCGGCTTCCTTCAAGTATCCAACGCCCACATCGGATAGGGACCGAACTGTCTCACGACGTTCTGAACCCAGCTCGCGTGCCGCTTTAATTGGCGAACAGCCAAACCCTTGGGACCTTCTACAGCCCCAGGATGCGACGAGCCGACATCGAGGTGCCAAACCTCCCCGTCGCTGTGAACGCTTGGGGGAGATCAGCCTGTTATCCCCAGAGTACCTTTTATCCATTGAGCAACGGCAATTCCACGCTAGTCCGCGGGATCACTAAACCCTACTTTCGTACCTGCTTGACCCGTCAGTCTCGCAGTTAAGCCCCCTTATGCTTTTGCACTCTACGCGCGATTACCGACCGCGCTGAGGGGACCTTGGGATGCCTCCGTTACAATTTAGGAGGCGACCGCCCCAGTCAAACTGACCACCAGACAGTGTCCCTAACCCCGATTCAGGGGCCAAGGTTAGATCTCAAGTTACACCAGGGTGGTATTTCAAGGTTGGCTCCGCGAGACCTAGCGGCCCCGCCTCATAGCCTCCCACCTATCCTACACAAACGCAACCTAAGACCACTGTCAAGATACAGTAAAGGTTCATGGGGTCTTTCTGTCCAGATGTGGGTACTTGGCATCTTCACCAAGACTGCAATTTCGTCGAGTCCACGGAGGAGACAGCTCCCAAGTCGTTACACGATTCGTGCAGGTCGGAACTTACCCGACAAGGAATTTCGCTACCTTAGGACCGTTATAGTTACGGCCGCCGTTTACTGGGGCTTCGATTCAAGGCTTTAGCTTGCGCCTGACCTCTCCTGTTAACCTTCCAGCACCGGGCACGTGTCAGTCAACATACGTCCTCTTACGAGTTGGCGTTGACCTGTGTTTTTGGTAAACAGTCGCTTGGGACCTTTCACTGCGGCCAGGGAAAGCTTCAAGACGCGAGGTCTTTGACTCTCTCTGGCACCCCTTCTCCCGAAGTTACGGGGCTAGTTTGCCGAGTTCCTTTTCCATGGTTCTCTCGCGCACCTTAGGCTAATCGCCTCGTCTACCTGTGTCGGATTATGATACGGTCGGATTTTGCACTCCCTTAGAGGCTTTTCTTGGCAGCCCTTCAAAGCGGTTCACTTGGCCCGTGAGGGCCGCATTTCCCGAGGCGTCTCGAAGTAATGTGAGGCGGATTTGCCTACCTCACCTTCTACCTGCCCCGACAACCATCCATCAGGTTGCCGCTTCTATTATCTGCGTCCCCCCTTCGGTGGTAACGCGCAAAATCCGGCTGGGGAATATTAACCCCATTCCCATCGACTACGCCGTTTGGCCTCGCCTTAGGGACCGGCTAACCCTGGGAAGACGAACTTTACCCAGGAAATCTTAGACTTACGGTGGGCGGGATTCTCACCCGCCTTGTCACTACTCATGCCAGCATTCTCATTTGAGGTGCCTCCAGCAGGCCTCACGACCCACCTTCAACGGCTAGCTCAACGCTCCCCTACCACTGTATGTCAAAGACATACAATCCGCCGCTTCGGTATACGGCTTGAGTCCCATCTAATTTTCGGCGCAGAATCACTTGACCAGTGAGCTATTACGCTTTCTTTAAAGGATAGCTGCTTCTAAGCTAACCTCCTGGTTGTCTGAGTAATCCCACATCCTTTCTCACTGAGCCGTAATTTGGGGACCTTAGCGGACGGTCCGGGATGTTTCCCTCTCGTCCATGAAGCTTATCCCACACAGACTGACTGCCAAGGAGCGTCTAACCGGTATTCGGAGTTTGTTTGGGTTTGGTAAGCGGGTATGCCCCCTAGTCCAATCAGTGCTCTACCCCCGGTAGATTCCCTTGACGCCATACCTAAATATGTTTCGGGGAGAACAAGCTATCACCCAGCTTGATTGGCCTTTCACCCCCAGCCACAGCTCATCCGATCACTTTTCAACGTAAATCGGTTCGGTCCTCCACGGGGTGTTACCCCCGCTTCAACCTGGCCATGGCTAGATCGC
>Ga0206960_1191_pt1 | contig 14053 bp, 12 predicted proteins | sample Alteio_BWOrgHeat_29_FD_153255 | JGI IMG/M metagenome (GOLD analysis project Ga0206960, IMG submission 153255) | Enriched cells from forest soil in Barre Woods Harvard Forest LTER site, Petersham, Massachusetts, United States -... | ecosystem: Environmental > Terrestrial > Soil > Temperate forest >... | reverse complement strand
TATGGGAAACGTAACCAGCGGTCGGTGTGGTAGTTGCAAGCCTGTGTTATGGTGCAACTATTTCATTAGGTGGCAAATTGACGCCAAAACAGGCGGGCCGAGTGTTCACCAAACTTTACACTATGAACACCGGTGTTCAGTACAACTGGACACTTCAGAGTGTTCAATCAACCGAACACAAGTAACCGTCAAATCAGTAACCACTCTGAAGACAAATACATACAATCAATTCCCCAACGAACTCGCCAAAAGCTGCGAAATTACCGAGGCCAACCAGGACGAAAAACTGGCCTAAATCAAGCCCGCGGCGTCCCCCACCCAGCGGCCTCACACCCTAATATTTTTGTAGGTTTTAGCTGGACGTATAGAAAAAAGGCTATACACTCCTCAGGTAGGTTACCGTGTAGTAGTTGAGGTGAGATGAAGAAACAAGGACAAAGAGGTGGTCTAGGGTTCTACAGGCGGCGATCCGGTTCGCAGCTCGTTGAGTTCGCATTGGTCACACCCGTCTTGCTGCTCGTAATTTTTGGGATCTGCCAGTATGGGTTTCTCTTTGCGGATTACATTGTTCTCCGTAACGCATCTGCTGCTGCGGCCCGGCAGGACATGATCAACAGCAACAACAATCACCAGCTTGCTTCGGCTCTAGCAAAGGCGACAGTTTCTCCCCTGCTCAATCCGACTTCGGTTACGTTCAATTCAGGAATCACCAATTTGGCGAGCGGTGGAAACGCACAGGTAATCACGCTTACCTATCCAGTGAACCTTGTTATACCCTATCTCGTACCCGGACATAGCAATGGCATTCGGAATATCACGGCTGTAACCGTCATCCGTTAGACAACAGGAGGCATTTTATGGGCGCTAATCATTTTCGAACTCGGTGGAAGCGGGAACAGCGAGGAGCCACGGTTGTCTTGGTCGCGGTCGGCATGGCTGCCCTTCTTGGATTCGCCGCACTTTCTATCGACGTCTCGCACCTTTTCCAACAGCAGCGCGAAATCCAGAGTGCAACGGATGCAGGGGCTTTGGCGGGGGCGGCACTTCTCCTAAATAACTCGACAAATGGCACCCCCATTGTCAATGAGGCATCAAACATCGCACAGGCCAACGGGGTTACGGTGGGTGAAATTACGAACAGCAGCTACGGCGCGGTTCAGGCGGGGCAATGGAACGGAACCAATTTTACAGCCGGCGCAAAGCCCTATAACGCCGTTCTCGTGCCCGCCCAGCGAACCGTGAATCTCTTTTTCGGACCGGTAGTGGGTCTCAAGCAAAAAGTTACAGCGGTTCATTCTGTTGCGTCCCTGGGGGGAGCCGAAAATGCCACAGACTTTATTCCATTCGGAGTTGGAAATGCTCTTGTATCGGGACTGACTGTCGGAGATCAGTTCACCATCGACGGTAAGCAGTCGCCCGGAAATTGGGGGAAGATTAACCCAAACGGCGCATATCAGAACTCGAATGCTTGGTCCGACGATATGAACACCAGCGGCTATAATGGTGTCATGGCGATCGGGGACACAATCCAAACAATCACGGGTGTGGCAAAGGACGCCAATGCATGGTCTGGTTTAGTTGGGGATACTGTAGTGATCGTTATTGCGGACAATTTCACAAATGGTTCTGGTAGCATAGGCGTTGTTGGTTTTGCTCTGGTTAAGGTTATTTCAACCTCGGGCAATGGCAATAATTTAAAAGTGACGTTCCAATTGGAACCCGGCCTGGTTAATGGAAGTGGCGGCGGCCCGACAAATGCGCCCTTTGCTTCTACGCGTGTCCTGGTGCAATAGATCCTTTCCTTTGTCGTGGTTTAGGAAAACCGCTCAATAGCCCCGTTTTTAGTTTGCGCTTACGAGCCAATTCGTTGCCATCGTCCGGGGCTTCTGTTAGGCTGCGGAAATGCCCATCACCGTTCAAGATCTCGCGGCGCAGATTGGCGGCAAGGTGGAAGGCGGCGCGAGCATCCAGCTCACCGGCATCGCACCGATCCCGCAGGCGCAACCCACGGAGGTCACGTTCGCGGAGAACGCCAAACACTGCGCCGCCGCAGAAGGGTGCGCCGCTGCCGCTGTCATCGTCCCGCTCAATGCGCCCGCTTCGAAGAAAACGTTGATCCGTGTGAAGAACCCGCGCGCCGCGTTTGCGCGCGCCCTGGCGATTTTTTGTCCGCCGCATTCCTATCCCGCGCAGGTCCATCCGACCGCGCAACTCGGCCGCAACGTGCGCCTCGGCGAGGGCGTGTTCATCGGCGAGTACGCGGTACTGCGCGACAATGTGACGGTCGGCAACCGCACGGTCATCGAAGCGCATTGCGTCATCGGTGAAGGCAGCGTCCTTGGCGACGATTGCCTGCTTCACCCGAATGTCACCATCTACCACAACATCCGCATCGGCAACCGCGTCGGCATTCACGCCGGCTCGGTCATCGGCAGCGACGGGTTCGGTTACGTGCAGGACGGCGCGGAACGGCTCAAAATTCCGCAGGTCGGCAACGTGATCATTGAGGACGACGTCGAGATCGGCGCGAACGTCACGATCGACCGCGCCACGATGGATTCCACGATCATTCGGCGCTGGACCAAGATCGACAACCTCGTGCAGATCGCGCACAACGTGACGCTTGGCCAGAACTGTCTCGTGGTTTCGCAGGCCGGCATCGCGGGGAGCGTGGAGATCGGCGACAACGTCACGCTCGCCGGCCAGGCCGGCATCGCCGACCACTTGAAGATCGGTTCGAACTCCGTGGTGGCCGCGCAAAGCGGTGTCTCCGAGGACTTGCCGCCGGGTTCGATTGTGTTTGGCACGCCCGCGCAGCCGGCCATGCAGACCAAGCGCCAGATCATCGCCTTGCGGAAATTGCCGGACTTGTTGCGGAAACTCGGGAACCCATCATCGTGATGTTTAGGTAGGGCGCGACCGCCGGGCGCGCCGAACGGTTGGGACGCGGGCCGCCCGGCGGTCGGCCCCTACCCACGGCATCCCCGCGGAAGTCACTGCCGAAATAATTTCCACGCCAGCCACCCGGCAAAACCCAGGAACAACACCCCGCAGCAGCGCACCAGAATCGTCAACGTCTGATCCTTCACGCGCCGGTGCGCGCGCGACACAAAGAACGCCAAGAGCAGGAACCATGTCGATCCGCCGCCGAGCACCCCCAGCGCGCACAGCAGCCGGCTCACGAGCGTCGGGACGACCCATTCATGCGCATAGAGCAACGTGACCAGCGTCGCCCAGACGACCACCAGCATCAGGTTCGAGATGGTCAGGGCGAACCCGAGGAAGAAAGATCGCGGATGATGCCAGCGCTCGTCAAGTTTTTGGGCTGCGACCTCGCTGTCGCCGACTTTTGCGGATTTAAAAAGCAGGTAACGAAGGCCCATCGCGCCGATCACCACGACCGCGATGATGCGCATCGCGAGGACCACGCGCGGCGCGTCGAGAATCGAGGCGTGTCCCCAGAGCATCAACGACGCGTACACCGTCTCGGCGCACATCGCGCCGATGCCGATCAGGAAGGCCGTGCCGAACCCCCGTCGCAATGCCTGGTTGATGACGGTCAGGTTGACCGGCCCCACCGGCACGGCGACGACAAACCCGGCAAAGAATCCCGCGAGAATTGGTGTCAGGTAATTTTCCACGGCGCTCTCGCTCAACCGTCGACGGAATCGCCTTCGTCATCGTCCGATTCATCCGACTCGATCTCGCGCCGCCAGCGCTTGCTCACCCACGGGCGCACGAGACCGTACAACAGGTAGGTGACGAACAACGCGGCCAATGTCACTTCGAATTGCGAGACCAGCAACAGCCCCATCACCGCCGCCGCCGCAAACGCCGCAACCGACCGCGCGGGCGTCCAGTCGATGTACTTAAAGGTGGGATAGCGCACGTTGCTGACCATCAGGATCGACAGCAGGACCATTAACCCGGCCAGGGCATAACGCGACGGCCCCAGTTGGTGGTCGTGGCCCACGAGCCACATCATGAACATCGCCACGCTCACCACCACCGCCGCGGCGGAAGGTATGGGGAACCCAACAAACTCGCGGCCTTTGTGGGCATCCGGCCGCATGCTCAGCACATTGAACCGCGCCAGGCGAATCCCGCCGCACACGAGATAGATCGCCGCGATCAACCAGCCGGACCGTTCAAATTGATAGAGAACGATGCGGTACACCAAAAATGCCGGAGCGACGCCAAAGCTCACAATGTCCGCCAGCGAGTCGAATTCGCGTCCGAAGTGCGACTCCTTCTTGGCAAGCCGCGCCAGCCGGCCGTCGAGAAAGTCGCAGGCGAAAGCCGCCAGGATCAACCGAATCGCGATCAGGATCGGCTCGAAACCAAGGGCGCGCTCGTACTTGAAAATCCACGTCAGCGCGAAAAACCCGCAGGCCAGGTTGCCCGCTGTCAGCAGGTTCGGCAGAAAATAAATCTGCACCCGCTCGTCATTCTCCGGCGAAAGCGCCGGCTTCCCGGCGCGTCCGGCCGGCGGTGACGGCATGTCATTTTCTTCGGGCAAGGACCGTCTCACCCCCTTTCGCGTAGTCACCCACCTTCGCCGTGATCTGCGTCCCCGGCGGCAGGAACAATTCCACGCGCGAACCGAACCGAATCATCCCCAAGCGCTCGCCCCGGGCCAGCTTCGCGCCCGGGTCGGCCCAGCCCACGATGCGCCGCGCGATCATCCCCGCGATTTGCCGGACCGTCACGCGATACCCGTCCGCCCCGACCAGGCCAATCACGCGGTTCTCGTTCTCCAGCGACGCGTTCATGTTGCGAGCGTCCAGAAATTTGCCCTTGTGGTATTTCACAAACTTGATTTCGCCGTCGATTGGCGCGCGCTGCACGTGCACGTCGAAGACCGACAGGAACATCGCCACCATCTCCGCCTCCCCGTTCAGGAAATACGGTTCGTGGACGGTCCGGATCTCCACAATCGTGCCGTCCGCCGGTGAAACGATGGCTTTCGGGTCCTTGGGCGCCGTGCGGTCGGGATCACGAAAAAACGAAATTGTGAATACCAGCAGCACCGCCGCAATGCCTCCCAGTATGACGCGCAGCCATGCGCCGCAGGGCAGGAACATTGCCCCGACCGTTAACGCCGCAAAAATCAGGATCGGCCACTTGCCGGCAAGTAATGTGCGTGCGGTAAACATGCGAAGGTCGTCATCTTAACCGAACCCACCCGCTTGTGAAACGAATTCTTGCAGCCCCCAACCCGAATCGTTTTCGCGTCCCGTCCGCGTCGTCTCCCCGGTTTGTCATGCTGAGCCTGTCGAGCCGAGTCAGACGAGACGCCGCTGTTGTTTGCGGCAACCATCTCCCGCGACACCAGCAACCCTTCTAACAACCAAAGTGCCTCCACCATTCCAACTGCCCCACATCCCTTAGCGTCAGCGTCCACACCTTCCGTCCTCAAACGAACCCATTTTTGACTCAAAATGACCCCACTTTTCAATGAAACCACCTCTAGAACTCCTCCCCGGTGGGTTCGTTTTGGAAAACGAACCCACCGGCAAACCGGGCCTGCAAACGACATAAGTATTTCTAAATACATAGGATACATAAAAAATCGCCTTCCGAAACGGTGGGTTCGTTTCGCAGAAACATATAGGCCCCTCTCCCGGTAGTGGGGTGGCATCCCGTCCATGTCTTTCGACATCGAGCTGAACAGGCATCCCGCCGCGCCCTTTCGCCGTCCGCTTGCCGCCACCACGTCTCAATTCATGATTCACGCGCCGATCTTACACACCCCACCGGGCCTTGTCCAGAAGAATTATCATTTTTCGATATGGTAGAAGAACTCTCCGTGAGGTGCTATCCAATCGGGCCAAGGAAGCCATTTGCGGTACCGCACAGGGATTAATGGTGAAGGAATTTGGTGGTGATAATCAGCGTGTCATCTCACAAAGTCCGGCGGATGATCGAGTGTTTCTGCTGTGCGCAACTTCGTATCTCCGCTCGTGAGGCGGGGCGGCATTGCTTGACATTACTATCGCATTTGGTTATTCTCGTAACCGACTGTTAAACACATACTTATGTATAAGGTCTTGACCGTCATCGGAACCCGACCTGAAGCTATCAAGCTTGCGCCGGTAATTCTGGAACTCAAACGCCGTCCGACCAAGTTTTCATCTCCTGTTTGTTCGACCGGCCAGCATCGGCTGATGCTCGATCAGGTTCTCACGGAATTCGGCATCGTGCCGGATTACGATCTGAATTTGATGACGTCTGGCCAGAGCCTGGCCCAAATCACTGCGCGTGCCCTAGAAGGACTGAATCGCGTCGTTGCGCAAGAAAACCCGGACGTTGTCCTCGTCCAGGGTGACACAACCACGGCGTTCTGCGGTGCGTTGGCCGCATTTTATCAGCAAAAGAAAGTGGGGCACATCGAAGCCGGGCTGCGAACGGAAAATAAGTTTTCCCCGTTTCCCGAAGAGATGAACCGTCGGCTTGTCTGTGCCCTGACGGATTACCATTTTGCACCCACGCATCATGCGCGGGCCGCCCTTCTCTCCGAGAAGGTGCCGCGATCGAATATCTTCATCACGGGAAACACGGTGATTGATGCTCTCCTTTGGGTGAGGGAACGGACTCAATGGCAGATCCCGGATTTGCCCGAAGGCTTGGTTGAACAAGTTGCGCATCACCAAGTCATCCTCGTGACGGGACATCGCCGCGAAAGCTTTGGCGAGGCCTTTGAAAATATTTGCGGAGCGATCCGGGATATTGCTGACAGTTTGCCCGAGGCGCTGTTCATCTATCCCGTTCATTTGAACCCGAACGTGCAGAAGCCCGTTAACCGAATTCTCGGCGGACATGCGCGCATTAAGTTGATCGCTCCCCAGCCTTACCCATCTTTCGTGTGGTTGATGGATCGGGCCAGTATTGTCCTCACGGATTCCGGAGGCGTTCAGGAAGAAGCTCCGTCACTCGGGAAGCCGGTTCTCGTTATGCGAACGGCAACGGAACGTCCGGAGGGCATCGCCGCGGGGAATGCCCGGCTGGTCGGCGTAACAAGGGAGGGAATCGCGGCAGAATTGCTGCATCTTCTCACTCATCCCGCAGAGCGGACGGCCATGTCATCGGTGCGCAACCCTTATGGAGATGGGCATGCAGCGGAACGGATCATTGACGTGCTGGCTGCGCACCGGCCTGGCGCCGGGAAATTGAAATCCCTGAACTCGTGCGACAAGTGGGCTGGTTTTGAACGGCATATGAATGACGCGAAAGTGGCCTAGGCAAATTCGTAAAAGCTGACAGTGCCAAGTATCCTTATAACGGGCGGCCGGGGTTTCATCGGCACCAACTTGACAAATGAGTTGCGCGCTCGTGGTCATGCGGTGTGGACCTGCGATATTCTGGGAGGGGAAGATCCCCACCACCTCAAGGCGGATACCGGAGTCTACCAGCAGATGGACGCCATCTTTCGCAAATTGAAGTTCGACTTCGTCTATCATCTGGCAGCGGAATACGGGCGTTGGAATGGGGAAGACCACTACGAAAACCTCTGGCGTACCAACGTGGTGGGGACGAAGAACCTGCTCCGCCTGCAAGAACAACATCGCTTTAGGATGATCTTCTTCTCGAGCGCCGAGGTCTATGGGGATTATGGCGAACTGATGAGCGAGGACGTAATGGACAAGGTGCCGCTCAAACAGATGAATGATTACGCGATTTCCAAGTGGGCCGGTGAGTTGCAATGCCTGAACCATGCAACCATGTTCGGCGTGGAGGTGGTCCGCGTGCGACCGGTGGGATGCTACGGCCCTCACGAGTATTACAGCCGTTACCGCGGGGTGATACCGATCTTCGTCCACAACGCACTGCACGGCAGGAGTTTTGCGGTACATCGGGGACACAAACGCATCTTCGACTATGTCGAGGACACCTGCCGCACGTTTGCCAATATTGCTGATAACTTTATTTCCGGAGAAGTCTACAACATAGGGGGTCGTGAGGATTGGGCGGTAAGCATTGAGCAGCTTGCCGGGATTGTTCTGGAAGCGACGGGGGCCAAAAGCAATCTCGTGGAATACAAGGGAGAAGAACGGTTCGCCACAAAGGTCAAGGTGGTGGACTTTTCAAAGAGCCGACGGGATTTGAAACACAATCCGAAAATAGATCTCCACGAGGGGATTCGCCGATACGTCGCCTGGGCCCGAGAAGTTTATAAGGTATAGCCATGTTGAATTGCGAAGCAGCATTTGGTTTTTATGGACGAGTATAAAAGTCACATCAAGGACAAGGTTGTTCTGATCACGGGCGGCGGCGGTGCGATTGGCTCAAATCTGACCGGAGTGGTCGCCGGGCTCGGCGCCCGGATGGTAGTGGTGCTTGACGACATGTCGGCCGCGTACGAATGGAACATTCCTTCGCTGCCGAATGTTCTCCTGGTCAGGGGATCGATAACTGATGAAGTGTCGCTGAAAAGAGTTTTCGCGCTGAAGCCCGATCTCGTTTATCACCTGGCCGCATTCTTCGCCAACCAAAACTCGGTGGACTACCCGCAGCGCGACCTGATGACCAACGGTCTGGGTTCCCTGCTAGTGTATCAATATGCACAGATGTGTAGGACCGGCCGCATCGTGTTCGCGTCTTCCGGATGTTCCATCTACGGTCACGCGGCGCCATTGCCCCTGAAGGAAGACTTCATGTCCATGCATCTGACGACGCCTTACCAGATCACGAAGATGCTGGGTGAACTGTACGCAAATTTCTTTCACCACCACTACGGATTACCCATTGTCAAAACCAGATTTTTCAATTCTTACGGCCCGGGCGAGGTCCCGGGCCAGTACCGGAATGTCATCCCAAATTTTATCTTTCGGGCAATGTCGGGGTTGCCTTTGCCATTCACGGGAACGGGAGAAGAGACGCGCGATTTCACTTATGTCATCGATATCGTGGACGCCCTCTTGCGGGCCGGTTACTTTGAAAAGGCCGTGGGACAAGAAATGAATATCGCCTCGGGCACGGAAGTGAATATCCTGGAAATGGCCGGGCAAGTTAATGAATTGACGGGGAACAAAGCCGGGATCGTCCACGCTGAACATCGGGTTTGGGATACCAAGACGAGACTGCTCGCCAGTATTGACCGCGCCAAAGATCTGCTTGGCTATCAGCCCGCGATGGGGTTTGACGACGGTCTTAAGACCACAATCGAGTGGTTTCGTGCCCATTGGAAAGAAATTCAAAGAGATGCGGAATTTCCCCCGGGTATGTCATCGGCCGCACGGGGCATTGTGACAAGTACGCCCAAGCCAGGGGTCTGACCGAATTTCGAGAACACCGAGATGCACAATCGCTGCAACGTTCTGGGAATAAAGTTCGATAATCTCTCTCTCCAGGAATGCTTGTCTGTTGTCGAGGGTTTCATCGAACAGGGCACCTTCCACTATTTCGCCACGCCCGATATGTATCGCGCCCTCAAGGCGGTCCAAAATGAAGATATCCGAAACATCTATTCCGCTGCCGACATTACACTCTCGGACGGCACGGCGCTGGTGTTGGCATCGCGAATTCTTGGCGCACCTCTTAAGACAAGGGTCCGCTGTCCCGACCTCACAGATTCACTTCTGGAATTGTCGATGCGGAAAGGATACCGGGTTTTCGTCGTTCGCGGCGGAGAACCCGATGTTACGGAAATCGCTATCGCTGGTATTCAGAGAAAATATCCGACGGTCAATATCATCGACACGTACACGGTACCGTACAACTTTAACCCTCGTACGCATCTGGCCGTCAACGCCGAGCTCATGAGCGCCATACTGGACAAGCGACCTCACATATTATTGTTCGCCCTGGGATACCCGAACGAAGAAAAATGGCTGTGGCAGGAAAAAGAAAGACTGCATGATATCCCAGTGTGCCTGGGTGTTGGCGGCGCCCTCGAGTCCTATGCGGGAAGGGCAAAGCGAGCGCCCCGCTGGATGTGTAATTCGGGGCTTGAATGGCTTTTCCGAGTCATTCAGGAACCCGGGAGACTATGGAAGAGGTATGCCGTGGGCGGACCAACCCTTGCGTTCCTGATACTAAAGGAACTGCTATTTACGCGCCTGTCAAAACGCCGAAAGTACGCGAAAACTGGCAGTTGATTGTTCCACTTGCTTGGCTGTAAGGCTCATCAAATCCGCACACCACCCACCCGACTGTCTGGTTGCGGGTCTTTCTTGAAACTGCTATCGTAAATGCTGCCATTTGACATCGTCTGCCCGTGACATATTATTGGTAACTGTCGCTGAGATATGGTGTTAAACTGAACGTTCATCTGACCGGGGCTGTCTAAAACCATGCTGAAACACGACCAGGTTCAAGAACGAGAACGTTTGGATCAGCCCGACGCACCGAAGGCTGACGAGTCGCGGAAACATTTTCAACAGCCGGAAATAAAAAAACCTTCACCGAAGGGCCTCGGCGTCGGTATCATCGTCGTTCTACTTGTTGCGGGAATCGTGACCGTGGCCGGAATCGCGTGGGCTGTGCATTATTTTCGCGCCGCTGCCGCAAAAAAGGCTGCGGCCGCCCACTCTGGACCACCCGCGGTACCGGTTGTGGAAGGCAAGGTGGCCCAGAAAGACGTCCCGATTTATGTGGATGGACTCGGCACCGTCCAGGCATTCAATACCGTGACCGTTCACGTCCGGGTTGACGGCGAATTAAAGAAAGTCGCCTTTGTTGAGGGACAGGACGTCCATGCTGGCGACCTGCTCGCGCAAATCGATCCCGATCCGTTTCAGACCGCCCTCGAACAAACCGTCGCCAAAAAGGCACAGGACGAGGCGCAACTGGCCAACGCCCAGTTGGACCTAAAACGGGACTACGATCTTGTTACCCAGAAAATCGCCACGCAACAAACCTACGACACGCAAAAGGCGCTTGTGGACCAATTGGCCGCGACCGTCAAGGCCGACCAGGCCGCCATCGATAGCGCCAAGGTCCAACTCGACTATACGACCATCACCTCTCCGCTCGATGGCCGCACCGGCATTCGGCAGGTCGACCAGGGAAATATCGTCCATGCCGTCGATGCGAATGGTCTGGTCGTGATTACGCAATTGCACCCGATTTCCGTGGTTTTCACGCTCCCCGAGCAGGCCCTCTATGAGATTCAAAAAGAAAGTCAATCGAACGAAGTGACCGTGCTGGCAGTCGATCGCGATAACACAACGCAATTGGGTGAAGGCAAGCTGGCCGTGATCGACAATCAAATCGATACCACGACCGGTACCATCCGACTCAAGGCCACCTTTGCGAACGATGACCTGCGGCTTTGGCCGGGCCAGTTTGTAAATGCGCGCCTCCTGTTGACCACGCGCAAAGGCGGCCTCACCGTGCCGGCCTCCGCCGTGCAGCGCGGGCCCGACGGCTCCTACATCTTCGTGATCAAGGACGATCAATCCGTGGAAGTCACCCCCGTGAAAGTCGGACAGATCGAAAAGGGCGAAGCCCTAATTGACGAAGGACTGAAGCCCGACGAACGTATCGTCGTCGATGGCCAGTACCGTCTGCAGATCGGCTCGCATGTGAAGCCGGCTCCAGCCGCCAAGTCGGCGACGCCGGCGGCTCCCGAATCCTAACGGCCGACCCCGTGAACATTTCGGAACCTTTCATCCATCGGCCCGTCGCCACGTCGCTGCTCATGGCGGGCGTCGTCCTGATGGGATTGCTCGGATACATCCTCTTGCCCATCTCGGCCTTGCCGCCGGTTGATTTTCCCACGATCCAGGTGACCGCGCAGTATCCCGGTGCCAGCCCGGACGTAATGGCGTCGTCGGTCACCACTCCTTTGGAGCGGCAGTTTGGTGAGATCAGTGGCCTGTCGCAGATGACATCGGAGAGTTCTTTTGGCAACTCGACCATCATTCTCCAATTCAACCTCGACCGCGACATCGATGCGGCGGCGCAGGATGTCCAGGCCGCAATCAACGCCGCTGACGGTGTGTTGCCGAAGAACATGCCGAACCCGCCGATCTACAGCAAGGTCAACCCGGCCGACTCGCCGATCCTCACCTTGCAGATCACCTCCGACACATTGCCCTTGGAAAAAGTCAACGACCTCGCTGATACCGTTCTCGCCCAAAAGTTGAGCCAGGTGACCGGTGTCGGACTTGTTACCATTGAGGGCAACCAGAAGCCTGCTGTCCGCGTTCGCATCAACCCGGCGGCGATTGCGTCGCTCGGCCTGAGCCTGGAGGACGTGCGTACCGCCCTGACGCTCAACAATATCAATGCCCCGAAGGGTAGCTTCGACGGCCCGCGACAGTCGTATGCCATCGGCGCGAACGACCAGATCCTGTCCGCCGAGGAATACCGTCCCGTAATCGTCACGTACACGAACGGCTCCCCCGTGCGGCTCGGTGACATCGGGGAAGTGATCGACAATGTTGAGAACGTGCGCCTGGCCGGCTGGGTGGGTAACACGCCGTCGGTCATCCTCGATATCCAGCGCCAGCCCGGCGCCAACATCATCGAAACCGCTGACCGCGTAAAAGCGCTGCTGCCCCGGCTCAGCGCGTCGATCCCACCCGCAATCAAGGTTTCCATCCTCACGGACCGCACCGCCACCATCCGCGCGTCCGTTCACGACGTGCAGTTCACGCTGATCCTCACGGTGTTCCTGGTCGTCATGGTCATGTTCGTCTTCCTCCGAAAATTCTGGGCGACCGTCATCCCCAGCGTCGCGCTGCCGCTGGCCATCATCGGCACCTTCGGCGTGATGAAACTCGTCGGCTTCAGTCTCGATAACCTTTCCTTGATGGCCCTGACGATCTCCACCGGATTCGTGGTGGACGACGCCATTGTGATGATCGAGAACATCGTCCGCTTCATTGAAGCCGGGGACCCGCCCATGGAGGCCGCACTGAAGGGCGCCAAGCAAATTGGCTTCACGGTCATCTCGCTGAGCATCTCGCTAATCGCCGTCTTCATTCCCCTGTTGTTCATGACCGGCATCGTCGGCCGTCTCTTCCGGGAATTCGCCATCACGTTGAGCGTAGCGGTGGCGGTTTCCGCCGTTGTCTCGCTGACCCTCACGCCCATGATGTGCAGCCGCCTGTTGAAACAGGAAACCGAAGAAGGGCACGGCCGCTTCTACAACTTCACGGAGCGAATGTTCCAGGGCATGCTGGATTGGTACGAGCGCGGTCTGAAGTGGGTTCTGAAACACCAACCACTGACCCTGATGGTTGCCATCGCAACCTTGGTCATCACGATTTGGCTCTACATCATTATCCCCAAGGGCCTGCTGCCCCAACAGGACACCGGCCTGATCATCGGCGAAACCGACGCCGCCCAGTCCATCTCGTTCAAGGCCATGGTCGAACGCCAGCGGCTCATCGCCGAGATCGTGCGCAAGGACCCGGATGTCGTCAGCGTGGCCTCCTTCGTAGGGGCGGGTACTGTCAACGCCACGGCCAATACCGGCCATCTCTACATCAATCTCAAGCCCCGCAACCAGCGCAAAGCCAGTGCCAGCGAAATCATCGATCGCCTGCGTGAAGCGACCAAAGACGTAGAGGGGATCGCGCTCTTCATGCAAGCCGTACAGGATGTCCAGATCGACAGTCGTGTCAGCCGTACCCAGTATCAATACACACTGGAAGACGCCGACGAAGCCGAGCTGTCCCAATGGTCGACAAAGCTGCTCGACAAGCTGCGCACCTTGCCGGACCTGGTCGACCTGGCCACCGACCAACAAGCCGGCGGCCTGCAACTGAGCATCGATGTTGACCGGGACACCGCCGCGCGCCTGAATATTCTCCCGCAGGCCATCGACGATACGCTCTACGACGCTTTCGGGCAGCGACAGGTGTCGATCATGTTCACCCAGCTCAACCAGTATCGCGTCATCCTCGAAGCCGAACCGCATTTCCAACTTACGCCCCAGTCGTTAGACAAGATTTATGTCAAATCCACCACCGGCCAAATGGTACCGCTCAGCGCCTTCACCCATTTGCGCACGACCACGGCAGCGCTCTCCATTGTCCACGAAGGTCAATTCCCGGCGGTGACCTTGTCGTTCAACTTGCGCCCGGGCAGTTCGCTGGGCACG